>Ga0075480_10002013_pt1 | contig 12992 bp, 5 predicted proteins | sample DEB08_DNA_7_FD_81590 | JGI IMG/M metagenome (GOLD analysis project Ga0075480, IMG submission 81590) | Aqueous microbial communities from the Delaware River and Bay under freshwater to marine salinity gradient to study organic matter... | ecosystem: Environmental > Aquatic > Marine > Coastal ... | reverse complement strand
TGCTGGAAGATCAATGACAGGCTGATTCCCAATGCTGACTGCTGGTTGAGACGGCGGTTCCATGCTAGCCACACTGCCCCCAGATGGCTGGCCTACACTAGATACCCCACCCCTAGATGGCGGAACAACAGGCTCTTCAACTTGAGGATCTTCAACTTGCTCTTCAGCAGCACCAATATTATCGAGACTTCCAGCGCCTGTCTCATTCTCATCATTCACCTCTGTCAGAAGTTCGTTGATAGAGACATTGTGTCTGGTTCTCATCTGAAGCTCTATGTCTGATCTCATGGCTCCAGTAAGAGGTACGGTGTGGACCATTTGGTCACCTGTTTCGCTAATGGAAGCGTACTCAAGGTATACTTGATTGTTGTCGTCCACAAAGATGTGCGTTGGAGTAACCTTGATTGCATTGCCAGCATCATCTCTGATGACCATTTGAGAGAATCCATCGAGAGATCTGACCGTACCGTTATGATTAACACCATCGTCATCCTCGAACTTAGTGCCTTCGCCTGAGTCAACGAACCTTTCGCGAGCAATATCCCTCTGATCTGGGGTTGGTTCTGACTTAGCCATAGACAAGAAGATCTCCTCACCTCTTTCGAGGGCCTTAGCCATTGCACTGGCAAACATCTCGTCGTCCTTGTCCATAGGGACACCTTCAATAAAGGCTCTCTCTTGAGCTGGGTTGAGGAATGGAGACTCACCTCTTTGATGTAGCGTAGCAAGGATCTGAGCTCTGTGCTCCTTACCAGTCTTGTTGTTCATGCGAGCCTGGTTGAATACCTCCTTGGCTCTTTCTTCGCTGTACTCCCCATCAAGGTTTACAACCCTCTGCACATCGGAGCCTGTTGCCCAAGTAGACACCAAACCAACGTCTACTTGCTTAGTTCGAGGCGTAAATACCTCAGCACTCCCATACCCTTCAAGCTCTCTTATGTCGACGTACTGCCCATCCTTTTCAACCATCCACACTCCGTCTATCTTCTTCGCTGTTGAAGGATCAAAGAAATTGTTGAACTGCATCTCCACCTCTGCAAAGTGCTGAGGGGATTCGTCGAACTCCAATCCAACGTCCAATCCGCTAGACGCAGCTCTCTGCTGGTTAGGCTCCGAGAAGGCTACACCTTTCATAGCCTTACGAGCAGCCTGAACTGTCTCGTTGTTGTGCTCGTTCATCCAGCTCCAAGTGGACTGAAGCTGAGCAAGCATGTTCTGCTGCTCAAGGATGTCGTCGCTTTCTAGGATAAAGTTTCTAACCTCATCTACCTCTTGCTGAAACAACGGTCTAAACGAATCAGCCAGCTGACCTACATCATAGCCAGCCATTGATTGTAGATCCTGTCTGTCTATAGCCTGAGCTCTTTCAAGTCTGCGTCTCGCCTCGGCCAGTCTAGCCTGCTTGAGCTGTGCAGTACCCACCAGTCTCTCCTGAAGACTCTGCTTGTTACCACCAACTTGAAACGGCTGAGGCAGTCCCTTCCCCTGCCTACCAAAATCTACGTTAAACTGTTGCTCCATTGCTTATTGAAATCTAGGTTGGGATAGCAAGTTATCCAAGTAATCGAGAAGTCCGTACGCATCCCCCTTGTCAACCAGTTTCTTGATGTCTCCAGAGTGCTCTGGGTTGAGGATGTACTCACCCCCAGTCATCTCACCAACCTTCTCCCCATCCTTGTCGATCATGTGAATAGGGTTACGCTTGTGAGAGAACTCTTCTCCGCTCGTTGTGGATGAAGAGACACCCCCTTCTTCTCCGACAAAGTCTTCGATGGCATTAAACTTCATGCCGTCCTCCGCATACGCTTGATATGTAGAAATACCCGTACCAAACGCATCTGAACCTGGGGTCATACCAGCTGCTGTCATCTCTGCCTGCAATCCCTGTTGCTCTTGAGTGGCCATGTCAGAAGCCCCACGCTGAAGCTCTAGGTTGGCCAAGGCTGCTAGTCTAGATCTGTTAGCATCTCTAACCCCTACGTTGTACTGATCGATCTTCGAAGCCTCCGCCCCGTACACAGCGTTGGCTTGATTGGCCATGCTGAGAGCCTTCTGCTTTTCCTCTGAGACAGACCCACTGATATCGTCGAGTTGAGAGATAGCTAGTGCTGCCTGTGCTGGATCACCACCGTCTAAGATGCTCAGAACTGAGGCTGTATCCTGCTCCCCTTTTTCTCTTGCGTCATCAACGAACTGCTTAGATGCTGCGATTGCATCATCTCTAGCGTCAGCTGCAGCCTGGTTGACAGTCATCTCCTCTCTGTCGTACTTGTCACTCTTAAGATCCTTAAGTGTGTTCATGTACAACCCCTTAGCGTCAGCGTACTTCCCCTCAGCCTGAGCAGCCAAACCCTCGTAGTAGTTCTGCTGCCTCTTCTTGTCGAAGAAGTCTAGCCCTGCAGCGATTCCTGCTTGCCCTGCGGCAGCTGGGTCAAAGCTACCTCCTCCTTGGTACATCCTGTGGGTCTTATCTCTCTTTAAGAATCTCATGACTGCAAATTTAATCAATACTTACTTCGTGTGGTCAGCGTTTAGTAGCTCATAGTTAAGGTTGACAGCGAAAAGCTCGAAGTCCTCTTGGCCGAGGTCCAGAAGTAGCTCTGCTGTCTGACCCCTAAGCTCGTCGCCTGATATAGATGCGTTTACAAAGGCAAACATCTGAGCGTTGTCAGGGAAAGCAATGCTCTTCATGTATGAAACAATATCTGAGTTGATTGCCTGAACAGATACAGTGGCGCTATTAATCGAGTTCTTGACATAGGACTCCGTCCCAACGGGGAGATTTGTTATGCTGGACGGTATACTGGACAATCCATAATTGTTTTCACTTAACTCAACCAGAGTGGGCTCAACCCCGCCATCTAATCTTCGCGAAGGATTTCTCGATAGAGTTGGGTTGAATGGGTACAGGTTAGCATTTTCGTAATCCGATGTTTCTATTGGCTGGCCAAACGAAGCCAAGAACGCCAGGAGGTCAGCCACGTTGACGGCGCCATCACCATTCAAGTCGCCGTAAAAATCAAAGTATTGACCTTGATCGTTATAGTAAGTAATAAATGGGTCCCCACTATCATCTATCACTGAACCAAAAATCGAAAGCATGGTCAGCAAGTCCCCCGAAGTAACAGCACCGTCGTTGTCAAAATCAGCAAGTACGAGTTGTGTAGCAGGTGTGTATTCTGGCTCGAAAGTAAGACCTACGGTGCTTGGGCCAAAGTTTGCTTCAACAAAAATACTACCAAGAAGAGTGCTGGTCTGGGTCAAAGAATCTATCATAATGCTTCCATCGATCCCGTATTCGTCGTTCCATGGTGAGGTGGTTCTATAGTAGTTCGGGTCATACAGAATCTCAGGGTAAAGAGAGCTAAAGGTGCTTGAGCAGTTCTTTGATATAAGGCCCCATGAGTAGTAAGTCCTATGAGTGGCTTCATCTCCTGGGTTGAAATCAGGAGAGAGGGGCAGGTTGCTTATGTCTATCTGCAAATTCCCATCCAAGAAAGCCCAGGAGGTCTGTATGTCGTTATCGTTCTCAAAGTTCTGACCCCCATCCTGCACGTAAACTACGTTGGTTTCTGGAAAAATATGTGGGAGCTTATAGCCTGTGACATCCCCTAGGGCGGGAATTTCTTGAGTTTCTGCAGAAACGCTGCCGTCAGCAAGAAAGAAAACGTAATCCTCCAAATCAAATCCCGCCAACCCAACTTGCGAGAAAGTTAATGAATAACTCCCCACAGTGTCTGCAAGTTCACCTGTGGTTGCGGCAGCTTGAAATCCATTGCCGTATGTAACAGGTTGCACGGTCCCAGCGTATATGTAATAACTAGAGGTCCCAGGGGAGTTGTCAAACAAACCAGAGCACACGCCAGTTTCAAGCCCATTCCACTCAATAGTGGAAACCTTTACTCCGTAGTCATTTGAACCGCTGATACACCCAGGAACATTCATGTATAACTCGTAAGTTCCCTCATCCACCATCGCGCCAGCGCCATCGAAGAAAACTAGACCTTCATCTACGCTCACGAATCCCCCCAGGTTGTATGAAAGATTAGTGGCCAATCCTGAATCATCAATAAATACAGCAGTCATCCTGATTTCACTGCCGCTCACAATGGTTGTCCCATCTAAAGACCCATCCACAGCAGCGCCCAAGTAATCAACCCACAACTCTTGATCAAGATCGCTGATTGCAGCAGCGTCGTCTATGTGCTGGATGAAGTCCCTTGAGATAAGAATGTTGAATGCCCCATTGTAAACTCCCTCTTCGGTCTGAAAGGCTTGGCTTGGAGCTATAGATGGTGGAGAATCAGGCGATCCAATCGTGGCCAGTGCAGCCTCTTCGATAGCAGAGGATATAGTTTCGCAAGCGCCTGAGGTGTCTAAGGGGGCTATAAAAATGGTTTCGGACCAGGGTATAAAGGTGGCGTTGCAAGGACCGTTCTCAAGATACAGCTTGTAGTATGGATTCAAGGAGTCGTTCGGAGGAAGTCCTGTGAATATGATCCTGCCATTGAATATGCTTGTCGGATAGTAAACTTGAAAGTCGTCGAGGTTCGAGTTCGTAAGGTAAACTGTGGAGGAGGGGTCTTCAAAATTTATGTCCTCTAAGATCCCAACTATGTCAACGGTAAGCAAGAACAGGTCCCCAGGGTTTTGTGAGTCAGGATCTGGATCGATAGTATACGAAGCGTAGTCCCCTAACTGAGGGCAGATAACGTCCTGATCTATGTCTTCTTGATCAAGAACAACTTGGCCAAATTCATATCCACCAGGTTGACACTGGCTAAAGAATTCGTCAAAGCCACTTACATAGCTACCGTCAGCTTCTAGGAAAACTCCAGAGTAACTGTTAAGCCTGAAGTTAAAAGTACCTCCCCCAGATATTTTGAACCTCCAAGCAAGTCGAAGTTGCTCGTAGTAATCCTGGCCAAAATTAACAAGCTGCGCTTCAAAGACTCCGTCGTTGTCTGGGTCGTCACTTTCAGATACTATAACTGTTGCATTGACGGTGCCAGCTCCTCCTACTGGAAGTGAATTCGGAGTGTATATGTATAGATACTCTATATCAGGATAAAAAACGATTTCGTAAAGTTGGTTCTCTGACCAAAGTTGAAGTGTGTCACAGTTGTCAAAGAAGTCTGAATCTACGTCACCACCACCATCACCTTCTCCTTCATCACCTTCTCCTTCATCACCTTCTTCAGGTATCACAATGTCGTCTCCGAAATAAAACTTATCCTCATCTGGAAAGTAGAATCCGTACTTAATGTCTGACACTTCATCCGTGTAAGGTTGATAGTCTGAGTATGAGGTATCCAGACTAACCTTTGCCCCGAGAGTGTAAACCTCTGGATCACCACCTTCTTCTCCGACAGGAGACAGGACTTCGTCGACAGACAGTACTTCGCCCAGGTAGTGCATTGAGGTGCCCTTGACTATGTTGTCACTTTGTCCGAATCCGTTATACAGAACCCCACCCATATTTTTAGAAGGTCTGGTTCCGTAGTAATTGTTATTACTAGGTGACTCTGTAGAGGTGGCTGGGGCAAAGTCATGAACCCTATTCTTAAGCACGTCTGACCCTTCAAGAGACATGGATTTGAAAACCTTGTTAGAGGATGGGTTATCGTTAAACGCGACTCCTAAGACAGAATTTGAGGTTACCCCGTAGAAGCTGTTAACAGGGCCTTCGTTGTGCCTGTGTATGCCTGTTCCATCACCCTTTGATAAAAAGTTTCTAACACCATTCATCATGGACTTAGCCCTAAAGCTGAACTTAGACCTCCACTTATTGTCCTTGTGACCAAAAGAAATTGCCATGACAGATACTTACTTTTGTGAACGCTTGTTAAAATTCTTAGCTCTTTGTTTGAAGACAGACGCGTTCTTGTTAAAGACCCTGAATGAGGGCTTAACCTTCTGAATAGTCTTCAGAAGCTTACTCCTAAGGTTCGGACTTAACGACCTTAGGTTTATTGACGATCGAGTCGATGGCGTTAGCGTAAGACCAGAAGCGGGTATCTGCTGAATTGATTGATCTGGAACAGAAGGCACCCTTCTAAAGACCCTTTCAGAACTTCCCTCACCTTGAGGTGTTCCTGATTTTATAGGCCTTTGTGGATAGGCTACATTGTCGGATAATGAGTACACAATAGGGGACACTGGCGAAGCATAGTCTATTACGAACTCTTCGTTTTTGTAATCAAAAGCACATGTGACTTTAGAAGACTCAGGATCTGATGAGAATAGGTCGTAGAAGTAATCTTGCATACCAGCCTCAGATATCGTCTCCACTCCCTTTCCTGGAGTATACCTATACACCTCTCTCTTTGTTGGATTGGCAAAATAAATAACCCCTTCAACGTAAAGCACAGACTCAGGGTTGACACCAACACCAAAGTCGCCAGCTATAAATACTTGATTACCAATGGTTTTTGATGAGGCTATGAGGTTCGCATTGCTGGATGCATCAGAAAGAATGCTTCTGTTTATTGGAAGCATGCTCAACTTCGACTCCTGAAAGACGGCAAGGGAGTCACCATCTTTGATCATGGTCTTTATTTCTCCGTGATCATTGGGTATCTCTTTGAAGTTTGCTGATGTAGCGTCAAACGTAGAGAGTCTGTTGTACCTGGAACTTCTAGTGTTTATGTTTGAGAAAATTATGGATGACGACTTTTTTAGCTCCCTAGCCTCTGGGCTATAGATGAGCGCCTTTCCTTTCCCAACTGTTTTAGAGTCAGCAAACTGATCAGTAAACCTATTCGATTCTACGTAGTAGTCAAAGAAACGAGGCGACGATGAGTTTTCGGCTCGTATGATGTTCTTGAACTTTCCTCCTGAGTATTGAGCAATGTTCATCGCAATCCTTCTAAACCAAACGTCTCCCTCAGATATAGAGTGACTACTGAACTCATGATTCGTTTGATATATGGTCAAGTCAGCACCATCTTCACCCTGGCCTGGCAGGACTATGGGGGTTCGAACAATTCTGTAAGAGGGGCCTATTTCTCTGTAGACAAGCTCTTCATCGCTAGCAGTAGATTTAGGCTTATATATCTCTATTACGGCTCTATCGTTCCACTTATGCTCCGTGGTCTGAGGTTCATTTTCTGCGTTGCGGACTGATGCGTATGTAAACTTCGAGGCTATCGGGTTGTTCTTTACGATCACGAACTGCCCTTGTAGATACTTAGGCACACTGTCTCCATCCTCTATGTTCCAAAGAGGGTTGGTTGATGGATCTCCCGTGAGAGTTACAACGTCGACGATATCAAACTCATAGCCTACAGGAAACTCTCTCGTCTCTAGATCGTTTCCACCGAAGAAAGATATGACCTTCAGCTTGTCTCCTCCAGAGAACTTGTAGAGATCCTTGTCCCCAAGCTCAGATACAGCTCCAAAGGCGTTGGCGTAGGATACATCTGGATTTGATTGAAGATAGTTCAGGGAGACATATATATTCCCTATCTGATCCTGTGCCCCCACCTCTGTGTTTACAGCAACGAATGCTCCTCCAGCTGTGTACTGTATAAAATCTCTTGTGGTACTGTTACCCCCGTAAACGAACCTGTATGAGTGAGCCCAAGGTGGTATGTTGGCTAGTGTAAAGTCAACCTTTATCTTAGTTGAACCTTGACCTCCTGTGCTGGCTGGAAGCTCTGCATCAGCATACCCGCCTACATACACCGATGGGAATGGTATTACTGTCCCAGGTCTACCGAAGTAATCGTAGTACACCATCCCTATGCTGTGATTGGACGATCTTTTGAAAGATCTCGAACCAGATGCTCCTTGACTAGACGACAGTATGTAAGTATTGTCAGTTATCATCTCGACAGATGACGGCATGGCGTCCTTTTCAGGATCCTGGCTATGCTTCAAATATCCACGCTGGCCAGGCCAGTAGTTACTGTCTGGGTCGTCAACAAACGTCTCTATGATATCTGACTGCCACGTGTCAAGGCCAACAGTGTAAGAACCCACGAACTGAGTGTAACCTATCTGAATACCGTTGGAGTTAGCTATATCTACACCACCTTGATGCAAGTATTGAAACGGGTAGTAAACCCCAGCCAACAAAGGTCCATACCCCTCCAGGGCAGGTATGTTTGGGTAGAAACCTCTAGGTCCCTGCCAGTTACCACCTGACCCTGAGTTAGTGAACTGAAGCCTGTCATCGGCGATAAACCTTATCGCAGGCTTTAGCATGCCGTTAAACATTATGCTTGAAGGCACACTTCCCTCAATCTTATCAGAGAATCTCTTAAAAGCGTCTTCAATCTGACCGTCTGAGAGAGTGAAGTCTATGTCAGTCCAAGCGCCAGCATCATAAGCCTTAGATCTCTGCACCAATTTGTCAGATATAATCCTTGCTGTTTGAAGCATACTCCCCTTCCACCCTCCAATCCCACCCTCCCCATCAACCATGGAGAAAGCGAAGTTCGCGTAAGTCTGAGATGACTCCGACGACTCTGAAAACTCACCAGAGTCTATGGCTCTGGCAAGGCTAGATTCATACGTGTGAAGGAGGCGCCTTGAGGATTCAGAGAATGATTGAGTGCCCTCGGTTAAACCTCCCCCTAAACCCTCAAAGGCTGATTCAAAAACACTAGACGAACCCTCCTCGGAGGCTAATCTAAGCCTCCCAACCCACATCATAGCATTCCTGTATAGCGGATCGTAGTATTGTTCTCCTTCTATGACTCTTTCCTCAATGTTCTGCTTAAACGCTGGAGTCTGATCCTCGAAATTAAATAACCTCTCGTAAGTGGGTCCTGAAGTAGATTCGTATAAGCAGTCAAACAAAGAGCTGAAGTCTATCAACTCAGGGTTGTTGAAGTCGTAGTTGTCCCCAAAGGCAACCCAAGCGTTTACGACGTTACCGTGATGAATTGCGTGAAGGTTTCCGCTTATTTCAGTGTCATCGCCATACTGTCCGCCTGCGGCATTTGTGGCGCCTTCATGCTCCCCTAAGTTGTCCCACTTGGATCTAGACGGCTTTAAGTACGGATCTAGTGTCAGCGTTGTACTCGGTGTATTGTCTAACTCAAGCACTGGGATCATCGTGACAATGTTCACGTTGTCCACTGATGTAATATCTAGAGTGAGGTAGAACTCATCGTCACCAACACCAGAAACCGCAGCGACATTGTCAACAGACGTAACGTCTCTAAGCTTAAACTTTAGATCAGCCTTATCTACCATGAAGTACCCAACTGGATTCGCAGCGACTTCACCTGTAGTTGCGCCGAGGGCCGTCGGTGTCGTTGAGGTTGTTTCGTAAGAGCTAGCCCAGTCTCTTTCACCAACACAGCAGACTATGTCTGCAACAGCGCTATTTCTGGAGAACCTTCTGTTACCTGTCCCAACGCCCATGTCAATGCTGTAACCTCCCCTAACCTGGCTGTCCAGAAGCTGAGCCGCTTGAACCAACTCTATCTGACCAGTGTCTGGGTTGAACTGATTCTCATACCCAGCAGTTGGGTCTTCATCTAGAAACTTTATTATGTTTGCCACGATGTCAGACGTCGTCATGGTTCTAAGAAGTCTGAACTTTACTGAGAATGATATCTCACCACCTCTTAAGATGAGAGGGGTAGCAGCAGAGCTTCCGTACACAACTGGCATCTGAGTACCTTTAAGAGGTCCTGCCTTAACCTCCCACGTAGCTGTGTTACCAGTAATTACATCATCAGAGACACCGTATCTAAAGTTAGTCGGTGGAGTGTTCTCGTAGATGCCAGTCTTCATAGCTTCATCAGCAAACCCCCAAATAGATCTTTGCCAGTTGTACTGAGCACTTATCCCTGATCCGTCCTCAAGAGCGGCCTTGTTGTAGTTGCTGTGGAATTGCGCTGGGTCTGGTTGGTCATCAAACCCATAAAGCTCTGTGTTTGAATGAAAGGAGTGGGTTGACTCGTAGATGTGAAAGTTCTTGTCTGGAGCAGCCGTAAAATCGAACACGACAGTTGAACCCTCTTCAATCTCTGTGCCTGGGTCACCCCCTATACTCACCTTGAACCCAGCCACTCTGTTGTGACACTTGTCGCTGCTAACTTCATTGCCAGATTCATCCTTCCTCTTAAGCAAGACGACCTCTGGCTTGATGTCAATAGCGATAGGATCAAAGTCATCTGGGCGGTCCTCATATATCACCGACAGGTTAGCTCTAGTAGGTCCAACAGATGAACCAGATGGGGAGTTGCTTCTACCCTCAGTGTAGTTCCCATAAAACAATCTATCCTCCTGAACCTCGTTAGTAGCAGCCGTGGTAGGCACTGAATCGAAGCTTCTCTTTGACTCACTTTCTGGAAGCTGAGAAAGTATTTCGTCGTTATAAAAAGATCTCTCAACACCCTGTCCGTAAAGCCTTTCAGAAAAGGATCGATTGATTTCGTCTACAACAAACCAAGAACCCCTATCTCCAAACCTCACAAGCAACTTAATGCCGATAACAGACATGGATTGAGGAGGTATGACGATATCAAACCTATTGAAGGAGTCTAGTGTTTCAAGCGTTCCAGCACCTTGACTTATATAAGATGGTGGAACAAACACATCTGAATACGAAGAAAGAGCTGATATCTCGCCAGTCTCATAGACGTTTTGATAAGCGAACTGCATTCCTGGCAGGTTCTTGAAGTTGGAGGAACCTGAGGAAGGGTCATAAGTGAAAGAACCAGTTATAGGCTGGTTAGGAGTTTTAGGGCAGACCGTAATAGCATCGTAGAGCCTGTTGTCTGTATCAGGAGTGTCAAGTGGGTTAGACGTAATGTAAGCCCCTCCGTCTTCGTACAAGACTTGTTGACCTTCGGTAAATGTCTTAACGTCAACCTTGTAAGGCTCATTAACTCCGTCAGTAAGATAAATTATAGCATCACCATCTTTAGACCTGGTGACCGCCATATCCACATGTGACACACCGTCCCAGGCAAAGTACTTTGATTGCACTATTGCCGAAACCTTCGAAGTCTTCGAATCAACCATGAAGACTCCGTTTTTAGAAGCGCTAGAGCTGGCTGCTGCGAAGTATATCGTGTCTGTGGCCGAATCTAAAACCTTTCCAAGTATTCTATGGTTAGAAAGATTTGGACTTTCAACCTGAACATTACCCTTCACAGGCTTTACAACACCTACGTTACCGCTTGAATTCTCACCAGACTCAGAGAAAGAATTTTCAACTCGAATGTTTACAGCATCTGTGTACTGATCTGGAGTTACATATCTCTTATCTGCTGCTGAGTTCCTTGATCTTGGGGTGACCTTGTTAATCATTAGTACTTAGGAGCTTGCTTAAAGTTCTTTCTAATCGTCTTGAGGGCTTCATCTTTGGTGAAGTTGTTAAGCCTAGCCTTAGCCTTTCTAAGCTCGTTGTAGTACTCTGTTCTGGCCCTGGCCTTTTCTCCTGCATGGACGCTTGTCTTGCGCTCACATAACTTGTAGTAGATGTAGCAGCGAAGGGCTTCTTCGCAGTAAACATGAACCATAGGGTCTGTTGATCTTGCCTCGTCAGCAATGTACTCAATGACGACCTCATCAACACTTGAGTTCACCTTCAACTCGATTCTGTTCTGATCTAAGTTGAGTCTGTACTCACCTGTCATTTGACCACCACCAGCACCGTACAGAGTCCTCAAGCTGCTACCATACAGGTAGTTCCTGAACAGATAGGAGTCAAATCCGTTTGTAGGGTTGGCCTCGTCTGCAACTCCAGACGTCTTAGTCTTGCTGTCAGATCTGTTTACAGGCTTGTTTACGGCATCTACAGCTCGATACAAGGGATCTGATTCCGCGTCAGTTGTGGCCGCGTCAGCAGCCTCCTTCTGCGAATAGTTGATGTTCTTGTTGTGTCCGAAGACATAAACCAGACCGTCACTACCCACCCCACCAATCTTAATCAGATCCACGAAGTCGTCTGGCAGGGTGACAGTATCGTTCGACGTAGTTACTGGGAGTTTGAGAGATCTTACCTTCTTCCCAGCATCAAATCCAATCTCTCTAACACCTCGCATGGCAATGTTACGCAAGGCTGCGTCGGATACGGTGCTGACAAAGTCATCCCCGTCCATCGTAATCTTGTAGTCGTCGAGGACCTGCCTCAGTGTAACGTAGTTTCTTGCCATGTCTTAGGGCTGAGCTTGTTCTTGAGTAGAGTATCCAGCAATCATCGGGTCCCTCAGTCTCACACCCATCATCTCAGCAAACTCAAGAATTACTTCATCGTAATACTCTGTTGGGAGATCGAAGTTTCTAGTGAGACTTGTGTCAACACCAAACCCAGAGGCGCCAACAGCGTAGTTCGGGAAGCTGTTCCTGTCAAGTTCGCTTGCTCCTCTTATGGAGGTGGGTCTTCTGTAGTACATCAAGTGAATGCTACTCACGGTGTCTGGGAGTATCTCAATCTTGTCGTGCACTAAAGCCATAGGAAAGGCCTCTGTCGGTGAGGATAGATTGCTTCTCATCAACATAGAAGCCTTCTCTAGATCATGCACTATATCGCACTGGAATGAAGAGTCTGAAGACCTAACCTCTGACTTGTCTGTGTCAGCGTGAATTGAGATAATCTTGTCCAGGTCGTGAGGCTTGTTGAACGTAGAGCCAGATGCAGGTGTGTCCATGGTTTCCTCACGGATGTAGTCAGACATCACCTCCTTGAGCTCTCTGTGCCTAGAGTCAACGCCCCCAAGATCCATGTTGGATTTTCTGAGCCTAACAGTGTTAAGAAGATCGCCTTTCATCTTCTCGTACACGTTCTCCTGAACCAGTTGGGCAAAGGAGTTGAATACCTCAGGTGTAATAAATCCCCTTTGATCTTCGTTGCAAAGATCCCTCAGAGTGTTGAACACCTTGATCACGCTAATCATAAGGCAAATATACAAAAAGAAAGAGGGGACCTTTCGGCCCCCTCCTTAGCTCAACCGAGCTTTTCTAACCTCTCCTCTAGTGAGGAGTGTGTTGTAGCCCCCTTCTCTGTCATAAGGAAGCGAGACAGT
>Ga0075480_10002012_pt1 | contig 12992 bp, 22 predicted proteins | sample DEB08_DNA_7_FD_81590 | JGI IMG/M metagenome (GOLD analysis project Ga0075480, IMG submission 81590) | Aqueous microbial communities from the Delaware River and Bay under freshwater to marine salinity gradient to study organic matter... | ecosystem: Environmental > Aquatic > Marine > Coastal ... | reverse complement strand
CCATAATTTATTTTTAAAAGCGATTTGATATTCAAATAACAAGACCCTTACATGAGGGTTCAAATATAAAATATAATTTTCTAAGTTTAGTTTTGTGACCATTATATAAAAGGCTTAATGTACTCCATAAAAGTTATATCTCCATACAGTCTATGAAATGAATTAATCTATTTAACTCAATTCTTATTTTATTTCTTTTTATTGACGCCTCTTCTTCATATCCCCAATTTTTGGCTTGCCATAATTCATCAAGAAAAGCAAATTCGTAAGCCTGTTTTTTTGTTAAATCCTTTTTTAAAATACACAAGGATAAAAAGACAGAGCCAATAAGATTAGTTATTCTATGAAGAACTGAGATCTGAATATCGCTAAGCTCATCAACCAATTTCTTAATTTCGTGGTGTACTTTTAAATTTTGTTGTGAAGGCATAACGCCCTTAAAAACAGTTACTTTAGTATCAATATATTTTTCTATAAGCAATATTATAGGATCCCAATGTTTATTTTGAGAGGATACTAAATCGATTGGGCTATCTGCTCTGTAACAAATTAAGTCTGTATCGATAAAATTGATTATATCATTAATGTATGAGTTTTTTTCTTCACGAACTCTATCAATAGCCGTTGATAATAAACCATAAAAAACTAAATCATCTGCATTAATAATATCAGAGCTTTGATCCCACTCCTTTAATACTTCTTTTGCCATTAAATGATTTGAAAGAATTAGTTCATTCTTTAGTGGAGTTTTCAATTTTTTATTGTCTAATAAAATATAAAATTCTTTAGACGAAATTTTTTCTATTTCGATTGTTTTCCAAAATTTCTTCATTTTTAAATAAATAGTTTTTTCATTAAAACACTTAATTCATTAGCATCATCGACAAGATAATCTGCACCAGCTGATGTTAAGAGATTCTCGTCGTTATAACCCCATGTAACCCCAATGCTGGTTATCCCCGCATTTACTCCCAGACCAATATCATTGATCGTATCTCCAACCATCACGCAATTTTCTTTATTAACTCCAAGATCATTCATTGCCTTAATAGCCATTGCGGGATTTGGTTTAGGAATGTTCTCATCTGTACTTAAGGTAATATCAAACATATCTGATAAACTATGTTTAGCTAATCCATTTGTTAATCCAATTCTTGATTTATTTGTAGCTATTCCTATTAGCCAATCATCTGTCTTTAATTCTTTTAAAAGCTCTACAACACCTGGATATAAAGGTTCGTTTTGTAGACCTAACCTTCCCTGCTCAGCATACCAAGATCTATATGCTTCTGAAATTTCATTGGGTGTTACATTGTATCCAGGAGGCATGTATTCATCTAGCGCTATCGCTAGAGGTTTCCCAATATTTTCCCTTACCTTTTTAGGATCTGGATCAGGCAGTCCACAAATTCTAAATGCTGCAATTGCTCCTTCAACAATCATTATAGCAGAATCAACAATTGTTCCATCATAATCAAATAAGGCTAATTTTAAATTTTGTGACAAAGTTTATCTCCGATTATTTATTGAAAATATTATTTATATTTGAAGGTAAGTTTAATCCTAAAAACTCTAAGGTTTTTTTTAAGTCATCTGTAATAGGTGCTTCAATTATTTCACCTGATGGTAATGTAATAGAGTAAGCATGAAGTTGTAAATTTTTAATATGATCTGGTTTCCATTTCATACTAGAAATATTTTTATGGCCGGGTAAATCTTGTATAGAAGAATAAACATCAGATAGCCCTTTGTATTTTCTATCACCTACAATAGGTGCATTTATTGATTCCAAATGAACCCTTAATTGATGAGTTCGTCCCGTCTTTGGATACAAAGCTAATAATCCTACTTGAGAGCCAACTATATCTATAACTTTATATTCTGTGATTGAAAATTTTCCTTTATCTTCATCTATAACCATTTTTTGGTTTTCTAAATCTCTAGCTTTTATTAAAGGAGAATTTATTGTGCCACTTCTTATTTTTGGTGCAGGAGAAACAAGAGCTAAATAAATTTTTAAAATTTTTCTTTCTTTAAAGTAATTTGAAAGTTTTTTAGCTGAAGTTTGATCTTTTGCAACTAATAACAAACCAGACGTTTCTTTATCAATTCTATGAACAAGCTTCGGTGTTTTGTCTGAACCAAACTTATGTTTCAACATATCATCAATATTATATTTAATTTTAGAACCACCTTGAACTGCAAGTCCACAAGGCTTGTTAAAAGCTATATAATCATCACTTTCTTTAATAAAAATTTCGTTATAGAGTTTTTTGTAATAATGATTATATTCTTGGTTTAAATTTTCTGTTTTATTAAGGTTCAAAAAATCAATTTCAGTAGAATATTCCAATATTTGACCTGCTGTAACTTTATCAGATGATTTAGCTTTTTTATTATCTAAAAGGATTAACCCTGACCTAAGGCATTTTTCTAAAATACCCTGATTAATATTGCCTAAAATTCGTCTTATGCATCTATCAATCCTTGAACCATCTTCAGAAACTGGGATTGTTACAATAGCCATTATTTATCCTTGAATAAGAATTACATAATATTTTATTAAACACCAAATATCCATCCTTCTTTTTGAGAGTTGTTTGGAACTCTCCAAGATTTTTCATTTCTTGATAAAAATCTTAGCGCAGCAGATGATATTATTGAATCTGCATCATCTTGATCTGGTCCTTTAATTATTTGGTTATTTGGCAGAGGTAATGATTTGTAAAAATTTAATCCAGAATTAATATTTTCTAAGGTATAACCTTTACCTTTATCCGGTTTAATTTTAGCTAACCTAAAATAAAACGTTGGGAAAATCTCTACTTTAACACTTTTTTTTAAGTGATTTATTTTTTCAAATGGCCAAATACATTCTTTATTTTATATTAAATCCAGAACCCTCATGCCAGCAAGTGAACCTGTGCCAACAGCTCCTGGACCTACACAATTAAAAGTTGGGCTAGGAGAATGTATCCTATTTTTAGCACAAATTTCTGTTAATCTTCTTCTAGATGAATAAAGCTTTCCTTTTAATCCAGGCGCGTTAAAAAACTTATTATAAGGATCAATATTCCAAATACCTCCTCCATAAAAATTATGATATTTTGTATTAAGACTTTCAACAAGCTTCCATAATTTGAATACATTTATAGGACTATCTTTTATACCAGGTAAATAGGATGATTTATCATAAAACGGATAAGAAAAAGAGAAATCAAAACCAACCAATACATTTTCTTTTAAAATTTCTTCTATTAACCATGAAATTAAAGTAGATCGTGTCCAGAACTTTTGTGGTGGGTTAATAATATAAGGTACTTCATCTCCATTTTTACATTTTGCAACACTTATACCTTTCTGGTATTTATTTTTATCACCTGACCAATCTATACCAATATAACTATCAAATTCCATTATGGACAAAAAAAAACCGTTCATGAAAGAACGGTTTTAACCTTTTTTATAATTTAATATTAACCTGCAACAGCCTCTTTAACCTCATTTTCAGATGAGTCTAAAGTTTGAATTGGACCACTATCTTTACCTCTGGCATCTTCATCTCTATCCACTAACTCTATTACTGCCATAGCAGCAGCATCACCGTATCTATAACCAGCTTTTAAAACTCTAGTATATCCACCATTTCTATCTGCATATCTAGGAGCAAGAGTTCCAAATAATTTTGCAACCATATCCTCGTCTCTTAACTTTGAAAAAGCTTGCCTTCTAGCGTGAAGACTACCTTTTTTTCCTAATGTAATCAATTTATCCACAATAGGTTTCATAGTTTTAGCTTTAGGAAGAGTAGTTACTATTTGTTCATGTTTAATTATAGCTTGAGCCATATTTTTAAATAGCGCTTTTCTATGGGATGAAGTTCTATTTAACTTCTTTCCTTTTATTCTATGTTTCATAATTGTCTCCTACGAACAATACTTTGTTTTAAAATGGCTCTTCTATTCTTTTAACTAATTCCTCAATATTCTCTGGAGGCCAATTATCTACGTCCATTCCTAACTCGAGCCCCATAACTTTTAATACTTCTCTTATTTCATTCAAACTCTTCCTACCAAAATTTGGTGTTCGAAGCATTTCAGGTTCTGACCTCTGTACCAAGTCACCAATATATACAATATTATCATTTTTTAGACAATTTGCCGATCTAACAGATAGTTCTAATTCATCAACTTTTCGTAATAAATTTTTATTGAATGGCAAGTCTTCTAAAACTTCTGGGGTTTCTTCTTCTTCTGGATCTTCAAAGTTTACAAAGTTACCGAGTTGGTCTTGCATAATTCTAGCTGAAAATGCGACTGCGTCTTCAGGCGTGACAGATCCATCAGTTGTTACCGTTAAAGATAATTTATCATAATCAGTTTGTTGACCTACACGAGCATTATCAACGTTGTAAGAAACTTGGACAACAGGACTATAAATTGAATCTATTGGAATAACGCCTATTGGAGCATCTTCTTTCCTATTTGCAACTGAAGGTACATAACCTTTTCCATTTTCTACAGTGAATTCAATAGAAAGTTTGGCACCTTGATCTAGTGTACAAATAACATGGTCTTTATTCATAATTTCAACCTCAGAAGGACATTCAATCATACCCGCTGTAACTGTTGAAGGGCCATCAACTGTTAAATTTATTTTTTTTACACCATTAAAATCCAATTTTACTTTGATACCTTTAACGTTTAAAATAATATCTGTAAGATCTTCTCTTACTCCAGGTATTGAAGAAAATTCATGAAGCACACCTTGAACATACATAGATGTAATAGCTGAACCTTGCAATGAAGATAATAAAATACGTCTTAGGGCATTTCCTAAAGTAACTCCATACCCTCTCTCAAGAGGCTCAGCAACTATAGTTGAAGTATTTTCCTTATTAGCATCATTTTTAACTTGAAGTTTAGATGGCTTTATTATCTCTTTCCAATTCTTTTCAATCATAATAACTCTCTATAAATATTTTTATTTTATACTCTTCTTCGTTTTTTTGGCCTACATCCATTATGAGGAATAGGTGTAACATCCCTAATAGAATTAACCTGAAAACCAATAGTTTGAAGTGCTCTTAGGGCAGATTCTCTTCCAGAACCTGGACCTTGGACTTGAATATCAACTGTCTTAACACCATGTTCTGATGCTTTTTTACCTGCATCCTCGGCCGCTAGTTGAGCAGCATATGGTGTTGATTTACGAGATCCTTTAAAACCCATACTTCCTGCGGATGACCATGAAATAGCATTTCCTTGAATATCCGTAATTGTTACTACAGTATTGTTAAAAGAGGAATTAACATGGGCAACAGCATTAGTCACATTCTTTTTTTCTTTTTTTCTTATTCTTGTTTGAGTAGGTTGTTTAACCATAGTAATAGTATCTCCCTTTAAGGATTATTTCTTTTTACCAGCAATAGCTTTTGCTGGACCTTTTCTTGTTCTTGCGTTTGTATGAGTTCTTTGGCCTCTTACAGGAAGATTTTTTCTATGCCTTAACCCTCTTAGGCATCCTAAATCTAAATATCTTTTAATATCCATCGATGTTTTTCTTCTTAAATCACCCTCAACTAAAAAATCAGCATCTATAATATCTCTTATTTTTGTTAACTCATCCTCTGACAGATTATTTATTCTTTTATCTTCAGTTATCCCAACTTTTTTGCATATACTTTTTGATCCAGTTAAACCAATACCATGAACATAGGTTAATGCTATGTGTACCCTTTTGTTTGTAGGTACATTAACTCCAGCTATACGTGCCACATAATTCTCCTTTTCTTTTTTTTGGATCTATAAAAAGTAATAGATCGCGAATTATAATCTTAACAAAAATACAGTCAAACTTTTTATACTTTTCATAATGAATTTAATATTTCTTCTGATACTTCATCTATACTCAACATGCCGTTAATAGTAATAAGCTTGTCCATGTTACTGTAAAAATTCAGCACAGGTTTAGTGTCTTTTTTATAAATTTCTATTCTATTCTTAAGTACATTAGAATTATCGTCATCTCTGCTATTATTCGTTTCTAAAGCTCTTGTAGTTATTCTTTGAATTAAAATTTCTTCTTCAACGTCTATTTCTATTATCTTATCAATCTCAATTTGATGTTTTTTTAAAATTTTATCTAGCTCTATAGCTTGATTCAAAGTCCTAGGAAAACCGTCAAGAATAAAACCATTATTACAATCAGGTTTACTTAGTCTTTTTTCAATTATTGACATTATAATTTCATCAGGAACCAGATCACCTCTGTCCATTATATTTTTTGCGCTCAAACCTAAGTCTGTTTTAGACCTAACCTCTTCTCTTAATATGTCACCTGTTGATATTTGAATAATATTAAATTTATTAATAAGGAACTTTGCTTGAGTTCCTTTTCCTGCACCTGGGGGACCAAACAATATTAAGTTCATTTATCTTCTGGCCCCTCTTAATTTTGTTTTTTTAATCAAACCAGAATATCTGTGAGCAATTAAATGAGACTGAGCTTGAGCTACTGTATCCATAGAAACAGTTACTACAATAAGTAAACTGGTACCACCAAGGTAAAATGGTATAGAGTATTTTGAAATTAAAATTTCAGGTAATATACAAACAGCAGCTAAATAGGTCGCACCTATCGCAGTTAACCTTGTCAATACAAAATCTAGATAGTCAGAGGTTGGAGGCCCTGGTCTAATACCTGGTACATAACCTCCATTTCTTTTCAAGTTATCCGCAGTTTCGTCAGGATTAAAAACAATAGCAGTGTAAAAAAAGGCAAAAAACACAATTAGGCTAATATATAAAGCTAAATATAAGGGCTGCCCTCTTCCAAAATATGAATTAAGCGTTAGTACCCAATCTGAACTGTTACCATCTATACCAGAAAAGGAAGACAAAGAGGTTGGCAAGAGAAGAAGTGCTGATGCAAAAATTGGGGGAATGACACCAGGAACATTGATTTTTAAAGGAAGATGTGAGGAGTCACCTTGAAACATCTTATTGCCCATTTGTCTTTTAGGATATTGTACAACAATCTTTCTTTGAGAACGTTCAATAAATACAATAAACACAATGACAGCTATAGCTAATATAAAAATAGCAACAATTAAAAAAGAGGAAATTGAACCTGTTCTTCCTTGCTCTAAAATTTGTGCTAACGCCCTTGGCAATTCGGCAACAATACCAGAAAAAATAATAAGTGATACTCCATTACCTAAACCTCTTGATGTAATTTGCTCCCCTAACCATAACAAAAACATCACGGAACCCACCAAGGTCACAACTGTTGTAACCTTAAAAAATACACCCGGATTGTTTACAAGAGATCCAGATGAGCCTGTAGTACCTTCCAGAGCGACTGCGAAACCATATGCCTGGACTGTTGCAAGTAGGACTGTCAAATACCTAGTATATTGATTGATTGTTTTTCTTCCAGACTCTCCATCCTTTTTAAGTTGAGACATCTGTGGTGAAATTGAAGTCATTAATTGCATAATAATTGATGCTGATATGTAAGGTAGTATCGTAAGAGCAAAAATTGTCATACGTCCTAAGGCTCCACCTGAAAACATATTAAACATACCTAAAACGCCGTTATTAGCGTTGTTGACAATTTCAGATAATGCAACAGCATTTATTCCAGGCACAGGAATGTACGTGCCCAGCCTATAAACAATAAGGGCACCAAGAGTAAATAAAATTCTCTGACGTAGTTCGGTAGCCTGACCTAGAACTCCAAACATACTTTCATTGGCCATAAATTAAACCTCAGCTTTTTCAGCTTTTTCTTTAACTGATTTTTTATTATTCACAATTAAAACTGATCCCCCTAAAGTTTCGACTTTCTGCTTTGCTGAAGAAGAAAAGGAAGTAACTTCAATATTAATCTTGTTTTTTAATTCACCCTTGGCTAATAGTTTTGTTCTTGAGGTTTCAGACTTTACTAAGCCAATATCCATTAATGTTTTATGGTTTATTATTTTATTTGGATCTATAACCTTGTTGACAATTAATTGTTCTATCTTTTCAATATTAAGCTCTATGTAAGGTACCCTATTTATGTTGTTAAAACCTCTTTTTGGTAAACGTCTGTGTATCGGCATCTGACCACCTTCAAAACCTTTTATAGAAACACCAGATCTAGCTTTCTGACCTTTGTGACCTTTTCCAGACGTTTTACCAGTTCCTGAACCTATACCTCTGCCAACTCTTTTTCTTTCTTTGTTAGCACCTTTATTATCTTTTATATTATTGAGATTCATAAAATTTTCCTTAATTAGCTTGCCTTGAATTAATTGGTCACAACTAGATGCTTAACCTTATTAATCATACCTCTTATAGAAGGAGTGTCTTCTAACTCTCTAGTTCTTCCAATTTTGTTTAGGCCAAGTCCAATAAGAGTTTGTTTTTGATATAATTTTCTACCAATTGGACTTTTTGTTTGAGTTACTACAACAGTTTTTTTCTCTGACATAATAGCGCCTACCTAATTTTTGTTAATTAATTGTTTCGGGATTTGTTTTATTTCCAAATATATCAGCAACTTTTTTGCCTCTCTTATTGGCAATATTTCTAGGTGAATTCATTGAATCAAAAGCATCAAATGTTGCTTTTATCATATTATGTGGATTAGACGTCCCAATTGATTTTGCAACTACGTCTTGGACACCCAAGATTTCAAAAACAGCTCTCATTGGTCCACCTGCAATAATACCTGTACCAGAAGGAGCACTTCTAAGAACAACTCGGCCAGCGCCATAATGACCTTTCATATCATGATGAAGAGTACGACCTTCTTTCATTGGCACTTTAACCATATTTTTTTTTGCATCGTCAGTCGCTTTTTTTATAGCCTCAGGAACTTCCTTTGCTTTTCCAGTTCCAAAACCAACTTTACCTCTTTGATCACCAACAACAACCAATGCGGCAAAACCAAAACGTCTACCACCTTTAACAACCTTAGCGACTCTGTTAATACCAACCAGTTTATCAACTAATTCGGAATCTTCTTTACTGTTGTTTTTATCTTGTTTTTGAACCCTTGCCATTATAAACCCCTAAAATTTTAATCCACTGTCTCTAGCAGCCTCAGCTAAAGTTTTTACTCTGCCATGATACACATATCCGCCTCTGTCAAAGACAACATTAGTGATACCTTTTTTAATAGCTTTTTCAGCAATCAATTTGCCAACAACACCTGCCACTTCCTTATTACCACAATTTTTATATTGTTTTTTTATTTCACCTTCTAAACTTGAAGCAGAGGTAAGTGTTATCCCTTCGTTATCGTCTATTATTTGTCCATAGATATGCTTGCTGGATTTATAAACAGACAATCTAAGCTTCCCTATGGATTTTTTTCTTAAAGAAGCTCTATTTCTTTTTTTTCTTTTCTCATGTAAGGACATTGAATTAGTCATTATTTTTTCTTACCTTCTTTTCGTAAAATAAATTCATTTGCATAGCGAATTCCTTTGCCTTTAAAAGGTTCCGGTGGCCTTTTAGAGCGAACTAAAGCAGCAAATTCACCAAGTTTCTGTTTATCAGCTCCGGAAATAGTGAATTTTGTATTTCCGTCCATTTTAATTGTAAGGCCATCCGGGACGTCAATCTCAACAGGATGGCTAAGACCTAAACTCAGTGATAATTTATTTCCTTGTAAATTTCCTCTGTAACCAACACCTACGATTTCCATCTCTTTATTAAAACCTTCGCTTACTCCCTGTACAGCACTATTTATAAGAGCTCTTGTTGTACCCCAAAGAGCTTTATCACGTGAGTTTTTTTCTTTAGGAGATACAGTAATTATATTTTCTTTTACAGATACCTCTACGCTATCACTTACAAGTGCACTTAGTTCACCTTTTTTACCTTTTACCCAAAAGCTTTTATCATGTTGTTTGAATTCAACACCTTCTGGGATTTGAATAGTAGCCTGACCAACTCTTGACATTAACTTACTCCTAAAATACCTGACATAGAACTTCGCCACCTACGTGAGCAGCTCTTGCTTCATTATCGCTCATCACTCCCCGAGGAGTAGATAAAATAGAAATACCAAGCCCATTATATGTGCGAGGTAAATCGCTTATCCCTGAATAAACCCTTCTACCTGGTGTTGACACTCTTTTAATCTCGTTGATTACAGGCTTGCCTTCATAATACTTTAGCTCAATTTGAAATTCATGAATGCCAGGTCTTTTTTCAACTTTTGAAAAATTACGAATATAACCTTCCCTTTTAAGAACGTCTAAAACATTAGCTCTAAACCTTGATGCCGGGGCGTTAACCACCGATTTTTTTGCAGATTGACCATTTCTTATTCTGGTCAACATATCTCCAAGAGTATCACTCATTGACATAATTAATACCTTTCTACCAACTTGATTTAACCATGCCTGGAATTTGTCCAGACAAAGCTAGTTCTCTTAGCGCAATTCGTGACATTTTAACTTTTCTATAATATCCACGAGGCCTACCTGTAATTAAACATCTATTCCTTAATCTTGTTTTAGCTCCATTTCTTGGCATTTGAGCAAGCTTTAACTGAGCTTCAAACCTTTCTTCAATAGGAAGTGATCTATTAGAGCAAATAGCTTTTAATCTATCTCTTCTTGACTTATTTTTTTTAACTTGAGTTTCTTTATTTAAGTTTTTTTGGATAGCGCTTTTTTTGGCCATCTTTATCTCCTAATAAAATTATTGTTGATTAAATGGAAAATCAAATCCATTTAATAACTCTTTAGCTTCACCATCTGTTTTTGCAGAAGTTACAAAAATTATATCCATACCTCTAGCTGAATCTACATTGTCATATTCAATTTCAGGAAATACAAATTGTTCTTTAAGACCCAAAGCATAATTACCATTACCATCAAAACTTTTAGGATTAATACCCCTGAAATCTCTAACCCTTGGAAGTGCAATATTTATAAATCTATCAACAAATTCATACATTTTACTTTTACGAAGAGTAACTTTAACACCTATGGGCATACCTTCTCTAAGTTTAAAACTAGCATTTGCTTTTTTTGATTTAGTTACAATTGGCTTTTGACCAGTTATTAAAGACAATTCATTAACCGCTGAGTCTATTTTTTTGCTGTCTTTTACAGCTTCCCCCACACCCATATTTATTACGACTTTTTCAAGTTTAGGGATTTCAAAGTCATTCTTGTAATTGAATTTTTCTTTCAATGACTTTGTTATCTCATTGTTATATTTATCTTGCAACCTTACGGTCATTAACTTCTCCATTTTACTTATCTAACAAAGATCCTGAAGTAACAGAAACTCTTTTCTTAACGCCATCTTTAACCTCATATTTTACTCTGGTAGGTTTGCCAGTATCCGGGTCTAAATGTGATACATTAGAAATATGAATTGAGGCTTCCTTTTCTTCAATTTTACCTGGGTTTTCTTGAGTAGCTTTCCTATGATGTTTAACTATATTAACACCCTCAACCACAACCCTATCTTTGTTTTTTATAACAGATAAAATATTCCCAGTTTTACCCTTATCTTTACCGGCAATAACAACAACATTATCTCCAGTTTTGATCTTAAATTTTCTATTCATTACAAAACCTCCGGAGCAAGAGATACAATTTTCATAAATTTTCTTCCTCTTAACTCTCTTGTTACAGGACCAAAAATCCTTGTCCCTATAGGTTCGTTACTTTTGTTTACTAAAACTGCTGCATTTTTATCAAATCTAATGCATGTCCCATCATTCCTGCGAACTTCTTTTGAAGTTCTAACTATAACGGCCCTGTGGACATCGCCTTTTTTTACACGCCCTCTTGGAATAGCTTCTTTAATAGAAACAACAATTACATCGCCAACAGCTGCAGTTTTACGTCCAGAACCACCTAGAACTTTAATACACTGAACTCTTCTAGCCCCTGAGTTATCAGCCACCTCTAAATTACTTTGCATTTGTATCATTTTTTATCTCCCAAACATCTTCTAATATAAAACTTCAAAACGTTTATTTTTTGAAATAGGAGTACATTCTTGAATACTTACAACATCACCAATATTAAATTTATTTTGGCTGTCATGAGCAGAAATCTTTTTTGATTTAGTTACAAATTTTTTATATATTGGATGCATTATTTTTCTTTCTATCAAAACTGTAATAGTTTTTTCAGCTTTGTTACTAACAACCTTTCCAGTTAATATTCTTTTAGGCATATTATTTTCCTCAAACTTTAGTTGGTACAGTATTGTTTAAAATTGTTTTTATACACGCAATTTCACGCCTAAGCTGTTTAAACCTAGCTGGGTTTTCGTTTTGGCCGTTTGTGACTTGAAAGCGCAGATTAAATTGCTCTTTTCTTAACAACTTAAGTTGGTCTTTTAGTTCATCACTTGTTTTAACTCTTAAATCTGTGGGCTTATACTTTGCCATTTCAACCTCTTTTATTATTCGCCTAGTCTTTTTACTACTTTAGTGTGCATTGGCAACTTTGCTGCAGCTAAACTTAAAGCCTCTTTTGCAGCTATTTCAGAAACTCCATCTAATTCAAACATTATTCTACCTGGCTTTACTCGGCACACCCAATATTCTGGAGAGCCTTTACCTTTTCCCATTCTTACCTCAGCAGGCTTACTAGAGACAGGAACATCAGGAAAAATTCTAATCCAGACCCTACCTGCACGCCTTAAATGTCTTGTTATAGCTCTTCTTGCTGCTTCTATCTGTCTAGCTGTCACTCTTTCAGGCTCAACAGCCTTAAGTCCAAAAGAGCCAAAATTTAACTTAGTGCCCCCTTTAGCCAAGCCATGAATTCTACCTTTATGTGCTTTTCTAAATTTAGTTCTTTTTGGCTGCAGCATTGTATTTATCCCTGATTCATATTTTTAATATTTGATCCTTTTACAGGTCCAGACATCCTTTTATCTTGAGCCATAGGATCATGTTCCATTACTTCACCTTTAAAAATCCATACCTTAATACCAGTGGCGCCATAGGTGGTAAAAGCT
>Ga0075480_10002005_pt1 | contig 13016 bp, 19 predicted proteins | sample DEB08_DNA_7_FD_81590 | JGI IMG/M metagenome (GOLD analysis project Ga0075480, IMG submission 81590) | Aqueous microbial communities from the Delaware River and Bay under freshwater to marine salinity gradient to study organic matter... | ecosystem: Environmental > Aquatic > Marine > Coastal ... | reverse complement strand
TTTCGGTGGTTCAAATACTTTGTACAGTTCAGAAGGTGGTGGTAGTTTTAACTTTAATGGTTCAGGTGGTATAACTTTTACTAACTCAACAGCATTGAATCTAAGTAACAAATCTATTGTTATGTGGGTTAAAACAAACAATACTTCACAAAATGGATTTTGGTTTGAAAAAGGTAATGTAAACACTCAATATGCTTTTTTTCAAGAAGGTTCTGTTCTTACTTTTAGAACTTACGATACTGCATCAAATGGAGATTTAGATATTACTACATCTTCTCACATGAATACCTCTACTTGGTATATGATAACTGCTTGGTACGATGGTTCAAATAAAAGAGTATATAAAGATGGTGCTAATTTAATAGGAAGCCAAACAGGAAATAGTTATGATGGTGCTAGTAATAACCAAGGAATATATGTAGGTATACACGGTGGTAATGGTTATCCATTCAATGGAAGAATTGCGTCTATAAAAGTATTTTCAAAAGCTCTAACAAGTACTGAAATGAACTTTGAATACAATGCAACTAAGGTAAGGTTTGGAAAGTAACACTATGCAAACCCATAATAAAAACATTAAATATCAAATGCGATGTTATAATTTGAACAGAATATTCTAAGAGGAAATAATGGCAAATAGAAAATACTTAATTCGTGTTGTCACAACATCTGGTGATACCACAGGATTTGCTGAGTTTGCAGACGGTTCTGCCGATGGTGGACCATTAGTTCCTAGTTATACAACAACACAAAGAAATGCAATCACAGCTGCTGATACTGGTGAGGTTATATACAACAGTACAGATTCAAGACTACAAGTTTACAATGGTTCAAGTTGGCAATCACTTGAACAAGGTGATGTAACTGGAGTTACTACAGATGCTTTATCTGGTATATCTGGTGGTGCAGGTTCTGGTGATGTAGACCTGAACATTGATGCAACTAGACTTACAGATGGAACATCGGTAGATGTCGATGAAGATAATGACTTGATTATTATTTACGATAACTCTGATACAACTATGAAGAAGATTAACCCTGTCCAGCTTCACACTACTGAAGCACTACAGTGGATGGGATTATAGGAGAATAAATGGCTATATATACAGCAGCGGAACTAAATGCTAGTGAAACGCTTGGTACTACTGAAGCTGAAATATTTACAAACAGCAACAAAATAATTATCAAGCAAATCTTACTTGCTAACTATACAGCTACTGATAGAACTGCACAGATAAAAGTTGTACCATCAGGTGGTACTTCTGGCGATGAGCATATCATTTTTGGTGATATAACTGTGCAAGCTAATACAACACAAGTTATTGACTTAGCTATGGTTGTAGCAGCAGATGCTTCTATTAGAGGTTTAGCAAGTGCAGCTAGTTCTATCAATGTACACATATCTGGCGTAGAGGTTAACTAATGCCTAAGATAGAAATACCTAATCCAGTATTTCTTGACAGACTGGGTGGAGATGAAGTATACGGTTATGGCCAAGATGGTGATGTAACAATTACAGCAGACACTACTCTATCAAGAGATATGTATTATAACAATTTAACAATCAATTCAAGTTGTACTCTTGATACAAATGGATATAGAGTCTTTGTCAAAGGTACTTTAACATTTACTGACTCTACTTCTAGAATAGGTAGATTTACTAATAAGACAGCTACAGGAACTTTAAAAGGTGGATTCGATAAAGGAACTGCTGCTACAGATACATTAGGTGGTAGAGCTACAGATGACTTTGAATTCATCGTTACTCATGATGGTACAGATTTTGAAATAGATGGTACTGCTAATGCAACTATAAGTATGGAGCAAGGTTTTACTTACACCTTTAATCAATACTCTGATACAAACCAAACAGATGTTGCTTTACCTGCTACACCTGTTGCACATACAATTAAGTTTTCAGAAACATCAGATGGTACACATAACAGTGGAACTGAATATACGACAGGAGTTACTGCTACAGGAACAGTTGGAAGTGACGGGAAAACAGAAATAGATGTTGATGGAAGTACCCCAAGTACTCTCTATTATTATTGTGAAAACCATTCAGGAGAAGGTGGACAAATAAATGTAACTGCTGAAGATACTTCTAATCAATTCTTTAGTGGTGAAAATGAATTATTTAACTTATCTGTTGCTATTGCTGGTACAAAATTTGACCAAGCATCAGGTTCATATAAGTCATTATCTGGAGGTGCTGGAGGTTCTGACTCAACAGAAATTGAAGCTGCTGGTTCAGGAGATGATGGTGCTGATACTAATTATGCAAACTATCAAACTGTTGGTGCTGCTGGTGGTAAAGGTGCTACTGGTAACTCAGCAACATTAGGAACTGGAGCACAAGGTGGAGGTGTTGTAATAGTTGTGGCTAAGACTATATCTGGAGATGGAACTATTAGAGCAGACGGTGATGATGCTGTATCAGCAACTCAAGGAACATTAGGAGCACCTGCTCCCGATGCTTCAACACCTGGAAATAATTATTCATATCCAGGAAATAATTATTCTTATGGATACTCTTACCCAGGAAATAATTATTCTTATGGATACTCTTACCCAGGAAATAATTATTCTTATGGTGGTAACAGCTATTCATATCCTGGTACACCTGGTGGTTCACATCAACATTATCACTGGCATCCAGTTGTTGTAAATAATTACTCAACAGGTACTTATCATTATCATTACAATCATTATCATCCTGGTAACCCAACTAACTATGGCACTAACCCAACTAACTACGGCACTAACCCAACTAACTATGGTGCGAACAATGGCACTAACCCAACTAACTATGGCAATAACAACGCATCTAACCCAACTAACTATGCTGCTAATCCTACTACTACTCATAGAGGTGGTAGAGGAGGTAGAGGGCAAAAAGTTACAGATGGATACAATGCTGGTGGTGGAACTGTAATATTAGTTTCAGGTACAAAACCATTACCTTCAGGATTAACTACTGCTGCTTCAGCTGGTACAGGTGGCTCAGCTTATGCATCTGCTGGTACAGTAGTAACAGTATATAACATACCAGCAACAGACACAGACCCAGGAGCTTAATATGGCAATAAGAGAAGTAGGAATTATCCCTACAGATTATGAATCATTTGATGTTATACCTGATTCTATTTATGGTTCAGGAAATGATGGTAATGTAACAATATCATCTAATACATCTTTAACTAGAGATATGCATTACAACAACTTAACAATTGATGATGGAGTTCATTTAGATACAGCAGGTTACAGAGTATTTGTCAGAAACTCATTGATGCTTTCTAATACATCTTCTAATCAAGCTACTACTTCTATAGGAAGAAAGGGTGCTGCAAGTACAGCAGGCACTCTTAAAGGTGGTACAACAGGAAATGCAACAGATAGTGTTGGTGGTGCTGGTAACGGAACAACTGCTACTGCGCCAACAGAAACTATTAATTACTTTAATCACCCAGATTTAGCAATACAAGGTTTTATTGTCCATGGTGGCGACACTACTCCTTCACCTATATATGGTGGCTCAGGGGATACAGTCAATGCTGGTGGAGGAATCGTAGTGCTATGTGCAAGAAACATAAGTGGTTATGGAACTGTTTACGCAACAGGAGAAACTAGTACAGGTGGAGGAGCAGTCTTTCTTGTAAGTCAGGACATTCCATTAACTGGATTAGCAACTGATGTTACTGGCTACAATAATGGTAATGTAAAAACATTTAAGGTATAACATGTCAACTGTACGTGTATATTATGATAATGCGGATACAGACTGGCAATTAATTTATTTCCAAGGTATCAATCACGATTATTCAAATCAATTATTTTCAGAAGTTACTACTGATATAGTACATCCATATTACCCAAGAGGGACATCTGATTTTAATAGTGATGGATATGTGGATATATCTTTAGCAGATTCCAATAAAGTATCTTTCTATATAAAAAGAAAAGATGGTGCTTACTTTTACAATGGTGAACTATGCGGTGTCAGTAACGAAACAGATGGACCTACATGCTCATATTGTTGGGAAACGGGCTATGTATGGACAATAGATTTAACATACAATACTGAATTGACCTACTATATAAAACAATTAGACCCCAAAGTATATAAAGATTCATTACACACAGAGCCAGCAATATTTGGTATTACTGTTGGTAATGAATACGATGACAATACAGATATTATTAATAACTCTTTTTACATTCACTATAATTTAAAAGACTACATAACTGTATCGAACCCAGATGATAATACCTTTAATAGTATTGACCCAATGATATACTTGCTAGGTAAGTCTTACGACATAGGAGAATTAGATATGCAACTAAGTTTAAGCGACGAAGCATTACAAGCACAAAAAGACGACGCTATTACTATGATTGAAGAAAATATTGCTAATTGCCTTTATAAACTAGGAATAGCACCAGCTGATTTTGATGAAGTATCATTTCAAGCTGATGTTGCTGGTTTTAAAGAAGGTAAAGATGCAAGCCTTGAATCAATAATAGATTTTCTTGATGATTGCTTGACTAGAAAAGCTGCTATAAGTTAATACTTTCTAGGGGGAGGCGATGAGAAATATATTTTATATACCAAAAGATAAAGATATAAACGATTACAAATCTGAATGGTTTAATAAATTTCCCGAAGTACATCATGGTTTATCTGATAATATAAAAAAATATATCTCTGACCCAAGTATTGCACAAGAAGTTTTAATACCTGAATACTCAGCTATTATGGCACCACAATCTATAGGTAACGTTGAGTTCTTCCAAATAGAATACTTTAACGATTTCGAGTCTATCAAACAAGAGAAATCTTTTGTTGAATTAGAGATATGGTCTAAAGATTTAGATGACCCAAGTAAAGAAGAAGTACTGGTTGATAAGAAGCCTTTTCATTATGAAGTAGGTAGAAGATGTTTTGTTACTGACCACTTTAAACTAGATGTTGGTTGGTACGATTTTGTAGTCAAAGTCGATGGAGAGCAGACTGAATTAAAAGAATGTTCAGTTTATGAAGTGATACTGGAAGAAGAATGAGTAATCTTTGGGTAAAAGGTGAGGCAAAAGAATACATGCCTGGTGTTCATTATTGGGAGAATTCTATAGAAGTTCCTGATGGAATTATTGAACACATGAATAAAGAAGTAGATGATTGGAAAGTAAATATTACACAGGACATGGCGGAAAATAATGAAATATACAAACAAGGAATATTTCATAATGGTCCTATAAGATTCAATCCTGAATTTAATTTTAAGACAGAAGAAAGCATTACATACTTCAAGCAAATAGTTTTAAATACAATGGATAAAGTTGCTCAATATTGTGAACTGTATCCAGATGCAAAGTTAGAAATAAATTGGATGGAGCCATGGCAATACATAACATACATTCCTCCAAAGAATATGACATACCATAGCGACAATCACTCTGTACGTAACCAACAAACTGGAATGCATGACTTAGGTCCATACTTAAGAAGATTTACTGTATTGACATATCTTAATGATGACTACAAAGGTGGAGCGTTAAAATATAGGTATTTTGATTTACCACCTTTTAAACCAAAAGCAGGAACTGTTTTAATTCAACCAAGTAACTATATGTGGTCACACGCAACAACGCCATTGTTGAATGGAAGAAAAGCAGCTTTCTTAGTAGCAGTAAGTTCCCACTATGATGTAAGTAGCGAGGAGTATGGTGCTAAACCAGAAGATATTATAAGGAGAGAACTTAGATGAAAATAGAAATGGGAGTAGTGGAAATATATGATGACTTTTTAAGTGAGGAACAAGCAAAACAAATCATAGAATCAGCTGAAGAGATAGATTCAGATGACTCTTTTCCAATGGGATTTGTAGATGCTCACATCGGTAAAGGCCATAAAGGTGGAGAGATAAGAAGCAATCAATTGTTTAATATTACAAACTATGCACACACTAATCCTCAGTCAAGAGAATATAGAGAAGCTGTTAAATCAGGCAAAGATAATTACTTTAGTGATTTGAAAAATATGCAATCCTTAATCGCTTCAGGCTTACAAAAGTATGTAGGAGAGTATACGCAAAAATATGAATTTCCAATTATGTTTGATGAAGGATATACATTATTAAGATACAAAGGTGGTCAAGAATATAAAGGTCATTCTGATTATGCACCACATATTCCTAGATATTTATCTGCATTAATACTTTTAAATCCTCAAGAATATGAAGGTGGTGGTACATACTTTGAACATTTTGATGTGACTATAAAACCAGACAAGCCTTCATTGGTACTATTCCCTAGTAACTACGCATACACTCATAGAGCTATGCCTGTAATTAGTGGAACCAAATATGCAATAGTAACTTGGCTAGGACATCAAATAGACTTTGATGGAATGCCTCCAATGTACACAGGTGAGTAAATCATTAGATTTTCTGATTTTTAGAATATACTAGGTAGGTATGGCAACAGTAAGCAAAACTTTTAGAAGTGGTTCTACATTATCTTATGATGATGCTGACTTGCATGAAAAACGTGCAGAAGACTTAGGACACATTCATCCATCTGTAGAATTCTGGATAACAAATAATGCTTCAACAATTGATAATGCATTAGTTGTAGGTGCAGGATTTGGATTATTTACAGACTTATTAAACAGCGAAGGTGTTACAGTCACTTCTGTTGAACCTAACAGTTCTAGATTTTCTTTATTAGAAACAAACGTAACTACTGGAACAAATATCAATAAAGCTGTCAGCTCTACAAGTGGCACAGGTACATTACATTTTTTTGACGATAACAAATCACAATCAGTATTAGGTGAAAATATTGGAACTAATGCAGAAGAAGTAGATGTTATAACTGTAGACAGTCTAGACCTGACATTAGATTTGCTAATTGTATTTGCATCAGGTAAAGAACTAGATGTATTAGATGGTGCATCAGACACTATGACTAATAATCCAAATATGAAAATCATTATTAGATGGATACCAGACTTACTAAATGATGTAGATGCTGCTATAACAAAATTACAAAGCTATGGAAAAGATATATCAATTATTCACTGGGAAGAAGAAGGAGATGCGATAAGTTATAAATCACAGTTTACAAGTGACTATCCAGATGATTCACTTAAAGCTGTAGGAGTTGCTGACTTGTTGCTAGAGTAATATGAAAAATTTATGGTGGGAGACCAAAAGATATAAAAGAATACTTGATGACAAACCTCATTACTTAGGTGACCAAAAGATACTTTTTCTTACCGATGAAAAAAATTCACATTATGTTGATTTAGCACCACCAGCACCAGCAAAAAACTTTGTACCATCTTGGTATAAAAATCTGCAAAGAGAGTGGACTGAGATGAGGCCTCATGATGAAACTTGGAATACTGTACCTTATAAAGATAACAGTGTTAAGAAATGTCCTACAGTAAAAGATATAATGTTTAGTGGGTACATAATACCTTTATGGCTAGACCTAAAAATTAGCTTCACTAAAGAAACAGGATTTAACTATTACAACAAACATGCTTTTGAAGAAACTATAACTTATCACCAACCACACTCTATTGGTTCAATGCCAATTAACGACGGCTCTTGGAATACTGCAATGAAGTTTGAAAACCCATGGGATATAATTACTCCTCCAGGGTGGTCTGTTTTAATAATGCAACCATGGTGGCATAGGAATTGGGAAATAGAGATAATGCCTAGCGTTGTTGAAACTGACTCTTATCATCAAATGAATATTCCATTTTTATATCATGGGCAAGGTGAAAAAACATTTAGACAAGGGATGCCTCTCATACAAGTAATACCTTATAAACGAAGTGCTTGGGACTTAGAAGAGTTTAATACAAGAGTTAGAGACAAAGACGAACAGCTTTACTATAATAAGTCTAGAGCAGCCGAAAGAACTAAACAGAATGGTTGGTATCGTTGGTTAACTCAACAAAACAAACGTATCTGGAAAAAGGAAGGAATAATCGATGAATAAATGCCCAGTACCAAAAGGATTTAAAATTCCTCAATTAACTGATATATGGTCACAAAAACTAAATACAATACATAAGACAATGCCTAGAGTTGCATTTACATTACCCAGACCTAATCTTGAATGGGGTCAGAAAGAAAATGAAGAAGCTTCTTCCTATCACCCACCAATTAATTTTAGAAATCCACAAAAGTTTATTAAAGCACCTAATGGTTGTGTATCTACACAGTTTATGAGGAATAGGATGTATGAATGTTATTTTCCTTTTTCACAAGTAAAGATTGCTTTAGATAGGAATAAGTTTTCAGATGAGAATGATAGGTTCAATGGTTGGACTTACAAAGCTAATTACTTTGGAGTTGTTAAACATCATGGTCCATTTACAGACGCAATCATGGAAGAGAAAGAAGCGTGGGGTACACCAGGTGTTCCTGTTATGCAGATAGCAATGCCTATCATGCTATTCACAGACGACCCCGAAGTATGGATGGATGTAATACCTTCTGATAGAAATACTGGCAAGAATTTACCTATATCTACTATCCCTGGTTTTATGCCAATATATGGATGGTCACGTGGTTTATCTTGGGCATTTGAATGGACTGACTTAAATAACTTAGAGTGCATACTAGACGAAGATACGGTTATGTATAACCTATTATTTAGTAAGCCAGTAAAAATAGAATATGTAGAATGGAATGAAACATTCAGCAAAGCATGGAATCAAATAAGCCAATCTTCTGTTAATAGAAGAAACACTAATATGTTATATCCTGATGCTGTAGAAAGAAGACCAAAGAAACTTATGCCTAAAAAGGAATCATGGATAAAGAAGTTTTTTTAATTGATAAAGTATTTGAAGACGTTGTATTTGATACTCTAGTATCTGTATCTAAATCAGTTATCAAAACATCAGGTTGGGATGATGACTTTGGTAGATACGGTATAGCTACACCTGATGGACCAAAAGGAAGTTTCCTTATCTCATACCATGAAAGGTTAGTTCCACTAGCTAGAGATATATTTAAATCAGATACTCTACTTCCTACGTATGCACTGCTTGTGCATTATGAATCAGATAAAGCAGATTTACTAAAACATAAAGATTCTAACGCTTGTACGTACACTATAGATATTTGTTTATACCAGAACACACCTTGGCCTTTATGGATAGAGGGTAAGCCATACACACTTAAAGAAAATCAAGCTGTAGGATTTTACGGCGAAGAACAACTACATTGGAGGGAGCAATTTCCTAATCCTGAAACAAATGAAGTTGGTATGTTGTTTTTACATTTTGTAGAACCTGACCACTGGTGGTTTAATGAAAACAATTAAAACAAACACTATAACTTTTAAAACTCCACATCAAGGATTAATAGATGTAGCACCACCTGTGCCTGCTGCACAAATGATACCTGAATGGTTTCAGAAATTATCTATGGATATCCAAATGCCACACAAAAAACCATTGCCTCTTATAGGTAACCTAGTTAAAAAATTTAGTAATCATACAATAAAGAAGTGTCCTGCTGTTGTTGATTACTTTGCAGAAGGATACATAATACCTATGTGGTCAGATATATTAGTTCAAAGATATGGAGATGAATTTCACTATGAAACAAACCTTAACAGTGAATTTAATCCTATAGAGTTTCATGACACAATGCAATTTGAAACGTATCCATTTAAAAAGAATGACTATAGAAGGGGTGTTAAGTTTACTAGTCCTTGGTTCTTCTACACTCCACCAGGTTGGTCAACATTATTCATAAAACCACAATTACACCCACAAAATGATTTCACATTAATACCAGGAATAGTTGAAACAGATTCATTTCATCAAGTAAACTTTCCATCTATATGGCATGCTGAAGGAGATAGGATATTAAAAAGAGGATATCCCTTCCTACATGTTATACCATTTAAGAGAGTCAAGCACAAAATTAATTTAGAATACTTTAAAGAGCAAGACCATAAAGATAGTGATGGTGAATCTTTTAGACTACGTAGTAAATTTACTGGTGGCTATAGAGACATAACCAGAAAAACCAGGAGATAAGTTAATATAGTTATATGAAAGTATGGATTGACCAAGATTTATGCACAGGTGATGGACTGTGTGCTGAAATATGTCCTGAAGTATTTGTAATGGAAAATGATGGATTAGCTTATGTGAAAGAGGAAGATAAAGTATTTTATGCTAAGTATGGTAACGAACAAGGTGCAGAAGGACAAGCTTTAGTTCCTCTTGGTAAAGAAGACTTGGTTACTGAAGCGGCAGAAGAATGCCCTGGAGAATGTATTTTCATAGTACCATAGAGTATGGTTAATAATTACAGCTTAGAGTGGGAGTTGCTCCAGAGAAGTAAAGTAACTAACCGCTCTCCAAAAAGCAATACAACTGAATATAAAATGCATTTGTATAATTTTGATGAATGTGAATGTGGTTGCTTAAACCCTAAAGAAATCTAAATAAACATTTCTATCTACAACATTCATTAAATATTCTGCCTTCTCTTCACCTACCGATTGTTCTATTGTTAATCGTTTTCCAAGCTCTCCAACTATATCTTCACTATAAAGGTGTCCTATTACAGGTTCATTAATATTGGGGTACAATAATTTAAAATCGTTATTTAATAGATTAATTGTCTGCAATGGTTCCTCAGACCAAAATACAGACTGTTTATGTAACCCACTATAAGCACCCCATTCTTTACTACTGAAGGCAAAATTTGCACAGAACTTTGTATCTATAAAATCTACATCGTTAGTAGGTTTCACTAAAGTCCAATTCGTTGTCCAGTCATTCCAAATATTTTTGTTTGTATATTGAGGTAGTAAAAAACCATGTTGCTCTGGTATACGTATATTGTTTATATATTTATATGGCGTTGCATAGCCAGTGAGAATAGTTTTATTTGAAGTTTCTTTTAATAGATTTATTAATGTAGTATCCCAATTTTCTGCAAACCAAGTATGTGCATCTATCTGTAATATGTAATCTTCATCAGAATACATATCATCTACAAGACCTCTTGCTTTTCCTACTCCAATAAATTCTTCGCTATATGTTGTTATTCTTAATTTAAAGTACGAATACTTGCATAGCTCAGATACGTAATCTTCTAATTCTTCTTTAGCAACATTGTTTTTGTAATTTAAAAATATACCAAATACTAATCTATCTGGTTCTTCTGCTGAATGAACAGCATTATATATAGTATGTTTAAGTTCTGAATCGTCTAATGATGCTATCTTAACGAAAATCTTTTGGGACATAATACTCTTGCGTTTCACCACTAATGATTTTTACACGTGCATAATTCTGATAGTTGATAATCTTATCTCTATTCTTGGGGTTATCTAGAAACAAATCTATATTTGCATCTTTAACTTTGAGAAACTCATCCATGTCGTCAATATAAAATTCTATATTGTCTCTTGATTGCCTAGCTGGATATGGTTCAGAAGTGCCCATATACAAGTGCGTAATTATAGGTTCTTTGAAAGATGGAAAAACAAAAGAGAAACCAGCATCAAATAAGTTAATACTCCAAGGAATTTCTTCGTCTTCAAATAAGACCCAATCAGGTAAGTGTTCACAAATATCGTACCTAGTAAAGCTAAAATTTCCACTGAATTTAACGTTTGGTATAAGCTCATCTGTATCTGGATTTTCTTTTGTTATTACGAATGTTGGTAGTCTATCATGCCATTTAAACTTAGCCTTCTTTTGGTCTTCATCGTCTGGATTGTACTCAACATAATATTGATATCTAATATTACGCATATGAGGTTCACTGTGCCACCATCTTTCTTGATGGGGACCAAGGACATAATATCCTGCATATCCATGGAGTATTGGTTTCTGTATACCCTTATCTTCTGCTTCTATATATCTACTAATTAATTTAGTATCCCAATGATTACCAAATTTAGTATGACCATCAATTAATAATGCATAAGGTTCGCTTCCTCTTAACTCATAAGCTCGTTTCCTTCCTTTAGCAAGACCAATAAGTTCCCAGAAATTGTTTTCTTTATATTCAGTAAGTCGGTATTTAATATTGTATTGAGGATTACTCTTTACCCAATTAACAAATTGGTCTTTTATATGTTCATCCATCCACTGAAAGTCAATTCCAAAGTTTATATTTTGTGGGAGTGTAGCTGTTTTATATGCATCAATTATTGTTGGTATTACTTCGCTATCATGAAAGCAAGCGAAATAAACAAAAATTGTTTTCTTCATGATATCATTTTAACATGGAAGATAAATTAAATAATTTCCCTGAAGGAACGAAACGAAAAGACGTTATAGAGGAATTAATAGACAACGATGATATAAGAGAAGTCGTGTTAAAACAATTCAACTATATGAGAATAAATGGAATTAATCTAGTACAAGACGCAGATGATTTAGTAAACCTTTATTTAAAGATTGCTAAAAAGTTTCCAGAATAGTTAAAAAAAAACGTTTCTAAATACACAACATTTTCAATTCTTTTGATATAATTTGCTCATAATCTATATGGAGGAATAATGGCTGAGGAACAACGCCAACTTTCTAATGAAGAAGTGGTTAATATTATCAACCAATTACAGTCCCAAGTTAAAACACAGGGATTAGTTATAAAAGACTTAGGTGATAAAGTTGCTGCTAAAGAACTTGAGAACTCTAATTTAAGAGCTGTTCTTACACAGATGCAAAGTTCTCAACAGAAAGCTGATGATGCACCAATGGAGGAAGAATAATGAGTGTTGGGCTTAATGAATTTGCTAAGCAAAATAAATCTAAGCCTGGATACAGAGCGTGGAGAGAAAAAAGTCCAGAGAATGCTGAAGCATGGAGTGAAGCTATAAAAGGTTTCGAGTCTGGTCTTGAAATAAGTGTAATAGTTAAGTGGTTAAAAAAAGAACATAACTGCCCACTGTCTTATCACACAATAAGAACTCAACTAAATGATAATAAATAATGAGTTCATTAAAAGAGTTTG
>Ga0075480_10002003_pt1 | contig 13022 bp, 8 predicted proteins | sample DEB08_DNA_7_FD_81590 | JGI IMG/M metagenome (GOLD analysis project Ga0075480, IMG submission 81590) | Aqueous microbial communities from the Delaware River and Bay under freshwater to marine salinity gradient to study organic matter... | ecosystem: Environmental > Aquatic > Marine > Coastal ... | reverse complement strand
TTTATACCTTTGTCTGCTGTGGTAAATAACAAGTGTGTGTGATAAGAAGTTTCATCATCTCCATGAAATACATCTACACCTTTGCTATCCCAAAATCTTGTTGTATCTTTCGGTGTACCATTAGCTCTATGTGCTGTATCTAGTCCTTGTCCACCTGAAAAATTATTTCTTGAATAGATACGACCTAAGTTAGAAGTAAAGTCCTCTGCATTTTGTTTAACATTAACCTGACCTTCTTGTACATCTGATGATTGTATTTGCATTTCTCTACCTGTACCAACAGCAGAACGAAGTAGTATGTCATCTATTCTTACATCATACCCATATCTCTTTGGGTTAGATGTATTAATTGTGGTTGCTACTCTAGGCATTATCCGTAACTTATACTGTTGATAGTAACTGGTTCAGGATATCTAGCTCTAAGGTCCTTTCGTGCTTGTTGTATTAAAGCTCTTTGGTATGCAAGAAGAGAGTTTCTAATTCTAGTAGCAGAATCAACAGGAAAGTTACTGACAGATAACTGGTCTGTTATGTAGTCTGCAGTTGCTGTTGGTATATCTCTACCTGACATAAGTTGTGCTGCAACTCCTGCCATAATAATTGGTTCGTATTCGTCTTCTAATCCTACTGTTGCAAGTGTATCTGTTTCAGCAGTAGGGTCTATAAACTTCTTTTTAAATGTTACATATACAGTATGACCTTGTTGTATATTATATGTTTGTATTGCGTTTACTACATTTGGTCCAGTTGTATATGTTTTAGTTCTTTCCACACCATCACTATCTACGTATGTAAAAGGATTAGGTAAGTCTATTAACTCTACTGTGACACCTCTGTACTGTATTCCTGTTGAATCGGAGTTAGCTGAAAAATCTGTATATTGTGATATTGCTTTTATAGGAGCAACTAAATAATTATTATTATCTTCGTCAGTTCCGTGTGTTCCAAGTATTTCATAGCCTACTGCTGCGGTAACTGTTTTAGTTTCAACAGCAAATAGTGTAGGATATAAGTTTTTTATTTGGTCAGATACTGCATCAAACACATTCTTCCTTGGAAATGGTGGTGCTATTTTAATTAAGTCACCTGCTGTATGTGTTGCTGCAGCAGTTCCTCTAGCACCTCTTGTTACAGTTATTGTATTAGTAACAGCGTTAAGGTCTTTACATAGCATAAGCTCTTGACCTATTTCAATTATAGTTCCTGCATCTAAAGCATCTTCTTCTTCAACAGATAACAAATCACCATTGAAAACAATTTCTGTAGCAGTAGTGTTTACACCAGTCGACAGTGTTGTATAACTAACCAAGTCATCCATAGGTTCGAGATATTCTCGGTAAGTCCTATCGACAAGGTCACCAATAGTCGTACTCATTGGTCCTCCTAGGCTGTTCTAAATATTAACTTTATGCTTCTGTCTGCTGCTTCAGCACTACCTGATGTAACTCTAATAAACCCACTTGATGCAAAAGCCCAACCACTAGGGTCTACTCTTACAACATCACCTGCTGTGACTGTGTATGTTACTGCAGTTCCATCTGTTTCTACAACATCATACCAGTTGGTATTGTCTACAGAAAAATCAAAAGTAACTTCTGTACCTGTCATAGCTGCAGGGAATACTATTCCTGTAAGTAACATGCCATCTGTGTTTACGCCACTAGATATAGTTGTGTTATCAGAAACATCTATTAAAACTTCTTTTACGTTTGTCTTGTACATATCTTCCTTACTATAGCAGAAGAAAAGGGTGGAGGTGGAGTTCCACCCTAATCTTCAAATTAATTACTACGGAGTAGCAATTTCGTCTATGTGAAGGTGATATTGTGGAGGACCGAAGTCTATTCCCATCTCCATATAGATTGCTTTTGCAACTCTTGCATAGTCGTCTTGGTCAATGTCTCTTACGAAAACAGTTCCTTTACCAGGAATGTTTGTGAAGATAGGACTTACATAAGCCATATCTACGATATAAGCATCATTGCTTCCTAAGATGTTTGAGTCAAGAACCATCATTCCAATAGAGCCAAATGGTGTAATGATAGTATCAATGTCGATACCTCCTACATTTCTGTCTCTTGGAAGAACAGCAGCAGTTGTACCACCTGATTGTGGGTTATGTAGCTGCTTGTTAAGTTCTAACATGTTAGCTGAGTTAACCAATAGGACTGGATTCTTAACTGGTGCTGAAGCATCATAAAGTGTCTTTAATGATTTTGCTACGCCATCCCAGTCGAGTTTCTTAGCAGTACCACCTGTAGCTTCTGTACTTGTGTTGAAGTAAGTGTTACCACCATTCAACGCAGTATGAGCTGCAAGTCCTCTAAATGTTCTATTGTCGCCAATAGGGTTAGAAGCATGAACACCGTCTGCAAAAGTACCATTGATAGCGAAGTATTCTACTTCCCTAGCAACTTTTTCTAATGCAAGTTCTAGTTGTTCTGCTAGTTCGTCTGTTATTGGGTTACCTCCGAAAAGAGCTAACTTGTCTGCAGCAGTAAGTGTTCCGTCACCGTCTGAGGTGTTGAATCCTGCTGCGCCTAAATCAAAGGCATTTTGTTGGTTGTAAGCTGCCATAGCTGTGTATGACATTTTTACACCTTTATGAAATATCTGCGTAACCTGAGTATACGCTCCTCTATTTCTACCAAGGTATTCTGTTGACTGTCCGCCTTCAGTTCCTTCTGTAGGTGCTGAAGAGATTGTCTCGTTATCAGCAGTTTGGAATTGGAAGAAAGTAGATTGTATTACTTTTCCTCCGCCTGACAAACCACCTATTGCAGATAAGAAAGGTGTTCTTTGACCACCTACACGAAATAATTCTCCTTGAAAATTATTTATATCGCTTGTGTAGATTGGGTCAGGGGTTGTTATTGCGCCCATTTGAATCTCCTAAATTATTTGTCTTGTTGCTCCATCATTGCCAATTTGGCAGCGATAGATTGTTTTGTACTTGTTTCTGAAGAATTAACAAATTGTTTAAACTCAGCCATTGTATCCAGTGGCTTATTGTCTACTCCAACTTTATTTAGTTGCTCTACACGTGATTGAGCTTGAACAACATTGTCAGCAACAGTAGGCTCTTGAACTGGCTCATTAGTTACATTAGCAACTCCTTCACCAAACTCTTCTTGTACAAACTGTGCGATAGATTCACTATTCATTTCACCATCATACAATTTAGTCACAGCCTTACCTATGCCTTTATCAGCATCTAATCCGATTGATTGCAAAGCAGAGTTCATAACGTTCTGTTTATATGCTTTATTCTCAGCCTTGAGACGTTTGTATTCATCTCTTAGTTGAGCTATAGCATTATCATCATTTGATTCTGTATTAATTTGTTCTTCTGTCATTTATATTCTCCATCTTCTCTAGCATATAAAATCCCATATACATTAATCGCTAGGTAATTAAAGGGATTGTTACACAAGGGTTTGCGAACAACAAAGAGAACACCTTGGAGGTTCTCTCGAATACGACCCTATATTTAGTGTGCCGAACTCGTCAGGCACTACATGTAGTATACTAGACTTCTTCTAAGCCTGCAACTTCTCCTGTCTGTGTTTTTTTAGCACCTGTTTGTAATGAGCTAAGAGATGCTTGTTGATTAAGAATACGCTGTTGTTCTATTACAGCTTGAGGGTCTTGTTGTACTTCTGAAGAAATAATATCTTGTAGTCCTATCTCAGTGGTTCTACCTTGTGCAGTACGTAATCTGTTTAGTCTTTGAATATACTCTGAAGCTCTACTAAATAACCTTTGACCACCTGATTGTGTAATACCTGCTTGTATTAATCTTTGTGCTTGTTCTGTAGATAAATCTAAGTTTCTTAATGCAGCTTCTGCTCCTAGTTCTGCTTGTTGTATCTGACCTTGTAATATTCCTATAGATATGTCAGGGTCAAGTGCTGCTGCAAATACGGCATTGTCAGACAAATCAATATCGAAGTTAGCTGAATAATAAGTTTTAATTTCATCTGCTATAGGGTTATCTCTAAATGCTTGTCTTGTTGATTCTATTCTACCCTTAAATTCTGCAACGCTCACATCTCCTGCAATTAATGAAGCTACTTTACCTGCTGCTTCAAAGACAATAGGGTTTAAATCATTCTCTAATAATATTCTATAATAACCTTCACGAACTTGTTCATACTGTGATTCATTCATTCTTAATGAACCATCACCTCTTTTGATACCAGGATAATACTCTGCATACTCATCTAAGTTTCTAACTGCAGCTAATGCAAACTCTGCACTACCTGTCTCTATGTACTGATTGGTATACTCTTGTAACAAGTTACCTTTACCTGCTAACCAAGGTATTAAATCTTCTATCTGTTGAGGAGTAGCTACAAAATCAGGAGAGCTTGTACTAGAAGCTCCTATGTTTTCTATAGAAGTTTTTAGTTTATCAAACAAAGAACTGAAGTCATCAGTTAAATCATCATCACCTTCGTCTGTATCAGTGCTAGTTTCATTTGTATTTGATGCTGCAGGTGCTGACATTCCAGGATTGTCTCCTACACCTGGAGGTCCTTCATACTTGTATTCTCCTGCTTCGGGTGCAGCAGGGTTTACTTGACCTTCAGGTCCTTCTTGTCCTAATAAGTTAAATGGCATTATCCTTGTCCTGTTATTGTCGGGCTAAGATATACTGGACTAAATCCTAGCTTGGTTAAATCTTGACCCATCTTTTGCAATGCACCTTCATCTCCCACATTAAGGAAGTGTGCTGTTGCTTGTTTTCTTTGTTCACTTGGGTCATCAATAGTAAACAAATTATAAACTAAATCTCTATCTCTACCTGTCTCATCAAGCCTACCATATCTGTTTGCCATAGTTCTAATGCCAATGACAGAGGTAGTATAGTTTTTACCTTTGTATTTATCTGCTACATTCTCATCCCATACTGTTTGAAGTTGTGCATCTAATAACTGTGAACCATTAGGTTCAGCTAAAACATTACTAAATGTTCTATAGTCATCATCTGTAAACAACCCTGATAAGTACGGTCCTACTTTTGCATTAACTTGGTCTTTAGCTTTATCAATGTAAGCTAAGTTATCAGGTATAGATATATCTCTACTTGACATAAACTCAACAATATCGTCATTTCTAAATCCTGGAATTTCAGGAAATACTAATAACTTATACTGTTCAGCTAATGATTCTTTTGTAAGAATACCTTTAACTCTTTGGTCATATAAATAATCTAATACATCTTGTGGTACTTCATATTGTGCGTACTTAGAAACTAATCCTGCTAGTTCTATCTTTGCATTATCTTGTAGTCTTCTTAAAGTTGCATTGGCTTTAGGGTCAGTACCTAATGCCTGAGCTTTAAAGTATGCTAACTGGTCTCCTGATAAAGCATTTATGTAATCACTAGCAATAGCATAATCCTTGTACTCTGCAGGTCTTCCCTCGAATAAAGATTCTAAAAATACTCCTACTGCATTAAAGTTACCATCAGACTCAGCAGCTTTAAGAATATAATCATTTAGTTTAAGCTCATCTTTTAAATCATCTAACAATAGATTGAGAGGGTTTCTACCTTTCATTCTTGTATCTACTTCAGATAAATCTCCAAAGAATAATCCACTAGCTTTTATATCATCTACATTACCTGTAGTAAAACTTTGTTTATAGTTTGTTGTGTCTGTGTAATACACTGTTACATCTTGGTCAAGACCATCTATGTCTTCTGCTTTTAATGTATATACAAAGTAAAACAAACCATCATCACCTTTTATTAATGTATCAGCTACAGGCATATCCTCTATTGGAGGAGCGCCATCTAAAGCATCTTTAAGAATTTTATCTAACTCTTCTTGAGATAAACTGAAATCTTTTTCTGACATTATTTAGCACCTTCTACTTTTTTCTTACTAAGCTCTCCTAAAAAGTTTAGTATAACTGTATCTAACTCTGAGTAATTAGAACGTACATCTATAGGTATTTCTGCTGTATCTAATCCTTTTAAGCTAGCTAACATCAATGAAGATTGTCTTATAGTCTCAGGATTAGTAGGGTCTGAAGGATTAATTTTCTGTGCAATCTTATCCCTAGACCTTTCAAAAGATACTATCTCTCTTTCCGTAAAGTTTTTAATTCTTCTTTCCTGACCTAGACCACCTCTGAAATCACCACCACCAACAACTTCAGGTGCTTCTATATCAGGTGCATCTGAGGCTTGTGGTTCTTCTCCTAGTGTTTCTGAACCTGTACTATAGAATGCATCAACATACGCATTAATACCTGCAATAACATCTGACTTTTGTCCTGCGGGATTATCGCCTCTACCTTTAGGCATTTGACCATTTAGATATGGTTCTACATAATCTAGGTATCCTTCCCATACTGAGAAAGGATTATTGTTATTATCCCTAACCATAGGAAATTGTTCAGGATTAGCTTTTACGTCATTCAAATAAGATATCGCAAAGTTTACATTATACTGTGGGTCTTTCAATGCTTCTTCAAAATCTGATTCGGATAATGTATTACCTGTAGATTTAAAAAATTTACTTAATGATGGGTCAGGTTGATTATTGTCATCATAAAAAGCACTTGCATTTATTTGAAATAAACCTATAGAATCTGTATCTTTGTTCTGTGCTTCAGTCTCAAAGTTTGATTCATAAAAAGCAGTCATAACTAATGTAGGGATATCTTCTTTTGAAGCTCCTGCATTCTCTAAATATTTTACAATCTCTTGAGCAGTTACCTTTGCCATTATGCTCCTCTACCTAAATTTCTTAGACTACGTGATGCTTGTGCAAAGTTAGCTGTAGCTGCATCAAATGCACTTTGTCTTGCAGAAAAATCTTTTTCTTCACCGTATATAGTATCAATAGCTCTATTGAGCCTTCCATTAAATAATGCAGAAAATCTCTCATTCTGTCCTGTTAATGCAAACGGATTACCTGGTGTTGCTGAAGGTCCAAGTTCTTGACTTGTCTCAACTCTAAACTCTTTCATCTTTGTAGAAACTAATGTATCTAACATTTGGTCATCTGCATAAGGATATTGTTGTTTAAGAGATTGTTTGTATCCTTCTTCACTTCCATACTTATCCAACCATCCGTCATAACCTAACTGTGCAACTTGTGCATCTATATCTTGTTTAATGTTTTGTGTAACCATTCCATCCATATCACGTTTAGTTACTTCAAGTAACGAATTGACAACTCCTGCTAAAGACTGAGCTTGTGTAAAACTAATTTTATCTGCACCACCAAAGTAATTACGTACTGCATTCATAGCTATGTATCCTGCAGACTCAGTGTCATACTTAGGTACATCTACTGTATAGTTATCTAATAAACGTTCTTCTAAATCATTAACATCTGTATCTAATTCATTAAAATAAAAATCTCTAATTTCTCTTTTCTTGTCTTCTGTAAATGCGAACTGACTTTTATATTGTTTTACTGCATCTCCTGAATAAATAATTTGTCCAGTGGAAGGGTCTATAATTTGTTCTACTACATCACCTTGTTCGGTTACTCCTACTGTTGTAGATAAAGTAAGTAACGCACCTTCTATAGCAAAACCATCATCAAAATACGGCACTCTACCTTCAAGGTTGTGTGATGTCATTGATGCAGATATAGCTGCTATTGTAGGTGCGTCCATTGTTCCAGTATCAAAACCACCAACAAGATAACCTGATTTAACTAACTTAGTTTGTAAGTCTCGAACGTATTGTTCTCCTAACATATCGTCCATAAACAGGGTTGTTATTAGTGGTGTGATGTACACAGGACTGTCACCATATCCCTCACCTGCACCTTTATATCCTAAAGGTGTTCCCAAAGTTCCTTCAAATCCTAAAAACTGTGTTACACCCTGAGTACCTAGCCTAAGCTGTATAGCATCATCAGGTGTAAGTGGTGCAACAGGGTCGTTGAGTCCAGGAAAAATATACTCTCCATCTTCATCCTTATCCATTTCTTCTAGTTCCCCGTCATCATTAATTACAAATCCGTATGGAGGTTTGTAGTTAGGGTCTGTGTAATATTCTTTAACAGCTTGGTCAATTTCTTTTGGTGTTAAAGCTCTAGGTATAACTGCACCTGTACCAACTTCAGGTCCTGGAGATTGACCTGGTCCTACAGCTCCACCAGTTCTTTGTCCTTCTTCTACTCTTTGTTCAAATAATGTATAGTCGGTAATAGGTATTCCTGCTGTATCTACTGCATTTCTTACTTCACCTGTATCAGTGTTATACCATAATGCTTTAGAGTAATCAGTAGAAGTAGATGCATTAAATTCTGAAACTGCACCTGAGTTTGTAAATAATACTTTAGAAATTAGTTTCCACATTATTGGTCTGCCTTATATAATTGTTGGTTATAAGTATAGCCGTATCTTATCAACTCTTCTTCATTCTCTCTGAGTATTCTATCCAAAACTTGTTCATTTAAAAAGCTAAACAAAGGATATGCTTTAGATATCTCTTGTCCTTTTAATCTTAATTGGTCTCTTGCTAAATACCAATTAGCATTTGTTGGGTCAGAACCAGGTCTACCTGTCTCTGTTGAACGTACTGTAAGTATATTATCATAACTTTCTAGCCATATCTTTAACCCTTTTATAACTTCTTCATTCTGTAAATCAGGGTCTTCAGACATTTGATACAACTGTTTTAGTTTAGTTCCTAAGTCTGTAGGACTTTCTGTTCTAGGTTTTTCTAAATAACCAGGAAAATAATCAGCTAAAGTATCTTTGTATGTCGTAACCATAATCCCTCTAATAGCTTCGTCTGGTACAAACTGTGGACTATTTGGGTCAGTTATAACTCTTCTGTATCTTTCAAGAGCCATTCTTCCTGCAGCTTGATTGTGTAATTGCGCCCACTCTCCTAAGTCTAAGTCTGTCCTAGCAGAATAATCTCCTAGATAATTGTCATCAAAAGAGTTAACCCAAGATGCCATAATAAATTCATCTGTTCCAATATCAGGTCTTACATAGTAAAACATATCAGGATAAATTTTATATTTTTCTTCATTGTCCATTGCATAATCTAATGCTTCATCTGTATAAGGTACTCTTCTTATTTCTTTTGACTTTGAAATAATCAATGCGGTTGGGTCAGTACCAAATAATTGTGTAAATACTTGAGTAGCTATAACTTCATCCTCGTATTCTCCAAGTAATCTACCGTACACACTTTGTAAAACATTGAATCCAAATATTCTACCTTCAGGGTCTATACCTCTATCTCGCAAATACTTAGGGTCTACATGCATACTTCTTCCAGGTTCTACCTCTAGCTCCCATCTAAATGATGGAGACACAAAAGTAAACTGTGCTGCTGATTTAATTAAATGCATAACAAGTGCATCTTGTTTTGTTCTCTGTAAAATCTTATTCATCTCATCTTGTGTTCTTGGTTCACGACCTTGCTCTATAGCACCACTAACTAACTTAGCTCTTAGTACTTCTTTCTGTGTATTAGAGTAAGCTCTTGACCAAGACTCAGGACTTGTACTTATTGCAGAACCTAATTTTTGTAGCCATTCAGGTAATAAGTAATCTGCTGCTTGTTCTACAGCATTACCTGATGGTTCACCAAAAGGAAATATAAACTCATATAATGCAGAAGTTTCTTTCATATTAGGCATAATTGCTTTTGCTGCTATCTGTGCTACAGGTCCTACTCCAGGAACTAAACCACCTGCAACTATGTTTGCTGATGACGTAAATCCTACAGCTCTAAGGTTTACTTCACTTCTAGGTTGCTGTCCACCTAGGTCTCTACTTTGTACATTTTGGAAAAAGTTTCTAAGTATAGGGTCTACTAATGGAAATACAAATACTTCTTCGTTTGTAAGTTCATCAGTATATACCATAGGCTTATCATCTGCTGCATCTCCACCTAAGAAGTCAAAGTTAAATGGATTGCCTTCTTTTAAAGTATCTGTTGTTATTTGTAACTTACGTAGTTTTCTAGGGTTTTCTGTAAGTAATCTTGTCCACGTTTTAGCAATTTCTAAATGTACTTCAGCGAATGGGAAAAGCAATGCATTAGCCTGTGTGAACTGTGACCTATTGTTTAAGCTATATAGTAATTCTTCTGTTTCTGATAATGCTGTAGCTTTAAGAAAATCATCAATACTTTCTAACTCATCTACACCTACACCAGTACCTTTTGATTTAGGTACTAACTGGTCAAGATATTGTCTAGTAGATTTAGGCATAGCTTCCATGATGTCTTTGTTCTTGTATAGCTCTGCTAAAGTATCTGCTTCAAATCTATCTGCCATTTTTTCTAAGTTACGATAATAAAACTGTTTGAAAGCAGGCGCTCTTGATAGTTTGTTTGTTGGCACTGACATAAAAGTATCAAACAATCTTTCAATAATTCCATTGTATGAATTTACATCTACATCATTAATCATCTTCTTAGATACTTTCACTACGTCAGGTCCATTCTCTGCATAGTCACTAAGTATCTTTACACCTGTATCAAATTGTTTATCAGTGTTAAGACCATTCAATGGCATTTCAAAACTTCTAGTCTTAGTGTTTATCATTAGCTTTCTATTAGCAATCCACTCTATGTATTGAAATGTTTTATCTCCTGGAGTAAGTTCATACAACATACGTATAGGTAAATCACCATCATTTGCTCCTGGGTTTTTATAAACTACACCTTTATTTATTTCAACAATGTATCCTTTTTCTAATGCTTCTTCAAAAGATACTGTAGATAAGTCAGGTATTTTATCAGGGTCAAGTTTTGGGTTTTGTACATACTTTTTAAATCCACCACCACCACCTACTTTGTCATACAATCTAGCAGCGTATGATTGCAGTAACTCCATAGTTCTGTCTTTGTCACCACGAATCATTTGCCTACCTGTATTAGTTATGGCATCACCACTATTAGTCCATTCCATAAATGTTTTCTTAGCTGCTTGTGCAGATTTAGTATTATCTAATACAGCTAATCTTTCTGCAGGAAAATTACCTGTTAAGTAGTCTCCTAATTCATCTAAGTTTCTAAATGGTGTTCTTGTAGCTTGACCATTATCTGCAAGTACATTAGCAATAACAACCATTAACTCATCATCAGCAAGTTGTGTCATTTCTGTTAACCAACCTTTAGCATATTGTCTACGGCTTTTAGTACTATTAGTAACAGAATCTCTTTTAATAGTTTTAAAGAATCTATCTACAGAAGATGCTTTACGCATCATAATTCCATTAGAACCTCTTGACATTGCTTGTTTAAATAAAAGTTCATCTGACATCTTTCTACCTAAAATGTCTACTTCTCCTTTTTTTAATCCTGCTACAAACTTCTCTCCAAGTCTTACGTCATCAGGAAAAGGTAATACATCTAAAGCCTTACTTATATTCTTTACTAAATTACTGTCAGGTTTAAGAACATAACTCATATGAGATACAGGATGTGACCATACATTAGTCATGTCTGCTGCAAACATTCTTAATTGCTCTTCTGCAATAACTCTTGTTGTCCACGCAAATCTTAACAATGTAAAAGGTTTCCACGCCTGTTGCATTACGTTGTTTGCCCAACGTATGTATGCTTTGTTAACAAGTTTTACACCTTCATCTGTAGCTCTTTGTGAATAAAATAATTTCGCTACATTCTTAGTAACAGCATTAGAAGAAATGTTACCTACATTGAGTGCTGTGTTTATTTGTGTTGGTGTTGTTAATTGATTAAGTATCTCAAATGTTTCATCATCAATAAGTTCAGCAATCTCATCTGAGCTTTTAGCATTTAAAGTAGTTCCTGATATTTTTTCATATTGTTCTATAACTTCTTGTTTAGCTTTAAGTTGTAACTCTCGAATGTAAGACTGTTTAACTTTCTTATCTGAAGGTGCTTTAACTGGCAATTCCCAATTAGATAAGAACTTTTTAAACTCATCATTAGTTTTAGCTAAAGACAATACAGGGTTTCTATCTAGTTGTTTACCTAATAGCTGTGGTAAGTCTAATCTTTTAAGACCAGTTAATGTACTTAAACCTGAAATTTTTAACAGAGAGTTACGATATGTACCTAAAACTCTAAATACTTCATTGGTATCAAACAAAGGAATATTACCTACAAGCATTTCTGACATAAGCATTGCAGTAGGTTGTGCTATTTCTTGATTACCTAGTGTAACCATAAACTCGGCAATCTCATCAGCTTTACCTGCTCTAGCTAAACCTTCAAGTTTTTCTAAATCAAGTTCTGTTTTAATCATATCAAATGCTGTATCTGCTGCTTTTGTAGATGTTTTAGAAGTACCGAAACCAACATCAACGATATGTTCTCCTACTAAAGATACCCAATACTTTCTAGCATCATCTATCTCTCCAATAAATTTTGTAATACCACCTGCTAAAGGACCAGGAAAACCTTGAGATGTCATCATCTTTTGTAGTTCTCCTAATACACCTGCATTCTTTGGTGTACCGTCTCCAATAAGTAGTTTAAAAAATTCCTCGGTTTGTCTTAGTTTTGAGTATGTACCCTGTTCAGCAAACTGACCTAATATAGCTGCATCTGTAGTTGCAAGTTTTTTATATAAATCTTCTTTAATGTTCTTTTCAAAAGGTAAAGACTTTATAAGTTTTTCCATTTCTTTTAGTCCTTGTGTGTGTGAAGCAGAAGTAATGAATGTAGGACTAACCTGACCAAATATTCTAGCAATAGCAGTATCTTTAAAAGTTCTTTTAGCTACAGCAGATACTCCTAAAAAGTTACCCATATCAGATAAATCTACTAAGTTACCGTCACCTGCAACTCTTCCTGCCTTACCTAATAACTTTCCTGCATTTCTTGATACGCTACCTTTGAAAGCATAGCTATATGGGTCTAGTCGTTTTGTTATACCACCAGTTCTAACTTCTCTAGCAATACTTTCTGATACATTTCCTACATTAGGATTTTCTAATATATCCTGTAAAGTAGAAGGACTAGCTTCAGGCATAAGCTGTCTTAAACTTTCGTAATCTAATGACTTATTAGTTACACCATCTGATATAAATTG
>Ga0075480_10001996_pt1 | contig 13043 bp, 12 predicted proteins | sample DEB08_DNA_7_FD_81590 | JGI IMG/M metagenome (GOLD analysis project Ga0075480, IMG submission 81590) | Aqueous microbial communities from the Delaware River and Bay under freshwater to marine salinity gradient to study organic matter... | ecosystem: Environmental > Aquatic > Marine > Coastal ... | reverse complement strand
ATCTTCAGTCGATTGAAATATAACCCCATAAAAAATAAGGCCTAAACCCATATAAACAGCCGTTCTGGCTCTTTTAGATCTTTTCAAAAGCCTTAAGTCGTTTTTGATAAATGTTGCTGTTTTGCCAAATCTATTAAGCCAACTAAAATCATCCATTTTAGCCTCTTTAATCTTTACTTGTAAACCTGTATCTATATAGAGGCCTGTAATAAAATATTTCTTCACATAATTGAATAACCAAATGACAAAACACCATGTAAACAATGATAAATAAGGGATCTCATAAAATAAATAAAACGCTTCTTTTGAATAAATTGTAAAATCAATAATTGAAAAATATTCCAAAGCTTTAGCTAATCCCAAGGCTACACCAACAATATATATCAAGTAATTTTTATTGTTTAATAAGAAATTTAAAAAATTCGTTAAATAAATTATTCCCAGCAAGTTAATGTTCCAGCCAACAAGCCCTTGAGTATCGTAGTTTCCACTAGATGCTAGAATTAATGTAAACGGAACTAAAAAGAATAAGGGAAGAATATTAAAATAGGTTAAAATCGTTTTCAAAAGAGAAAAACGAACTATATCTTTTTTTAAAATAGAAGTTAAAAGAAATGATCTAATATTTAAAACAGGAAGTGATTGAATGAAATATCTCATCACAATTAAGTAAGCAAAAAAATAGATTAGCTGTCCGTTTACATATTCAAAAGGAGCTAAGGAATTGTTTTCTAGTGGAAATTCCATTAATGGGCCACCATATGCTGAGGCAATTATACCTATCATCACAGACATAAAGGCAAAGTAGATTAACCAAAACCACTTAAAAATCTTTGCAACAAGTTTTCCTCCTACAGACTTTCCTCTGTTAAACTCTTTCCATTGAAGGCTTAAAACTGTTTTAAACATTCGGCAAATATACATTTTTTTATAACATTCTAGTATGAATGTTTTTTTGCAGCTCTTTTTATTTTGTGTGTTTAGTATATTTGAATAATGAAAAATTCTAATAGTTTAGTTGTCTCTAATATAAAACAAGAAACAGTAGATTCTGTTGTTGTGTCTTTTAAAATTGATAAAGAAAGTAAGTCTGTCTATACTTTTAAAGCAGGCCAATATTTAACGCTTTGCTCAAAAATAAAAGGAAAGGAAATAAAAAGGTCTTATTCAATATGTAGCGATCCACAAAGCGGAAAGCTTCAGGTTGGTGTTAAGGCTATAAAAAATGGTGTTTATTCAAATTACATAAACGATGCTTTAAGGGTTGGTGATACTATAGAAGTGTCGGTTCCTGAAGGAAGGTTTGTTTTAGACAAAAGCCCTGCCAACTATCTTGCTTTTGCAGCGGGTAGCGGCATCACGCCTATCATATCAATAGCTTCAGATGAATTAAGGAAAAACTCGAGCAGCATATTTGTGTTGGGCTATGGGAATAAAACCATTGGTAGCACGATGTTTAAAGATTCTATAAACGCCTTGAAAAACGAGTTTCAGGGCAGGTTTTTTGTCTACAATATTTACAGCCAAGAAAACAACCCAGATTCCTTTTTTGGTAGAATTGACTCTGGATTTATAAATCTGGTATTAAAAGAACACTCTTCGCTAGATTTTGAAAAAGTTCTTTTATGCGGTCCTGAAAAAATGATCCTAAGTGCAACTGAATTATTGAAAGACAAATCTTTTAACGAAAATCAAATTCTATTTGAATTATTTTATTCTGAGGCATCCGAAAAAACTACTGTTTCAAGTAAAAACTCAAAAGCAACGATAATTTATGATGATGAAACTTTATCTCTAGAGGTTCCTGAAAACATGACAATTCTTGATGCTGCCCTGCAAAAAAATATCGATGTTCCTTATTCTTGTCAAGGAGGGGTTTGTTCTTCTTGCATTGCTAAAGTTTCCTCGGGATCTGCTACCATGCTGCAAAATAATATACTTACAGATTCTGAAATTAAAGAAGGACTGGTGTTAACCTGTCAAGCTGTTCCCAAAACACAAGAAATCACAATTGATTTTGATGACGTTTAGTCTTGAATTGTTTTTTTAACTGCTAAGATCACCTCCTTATAATCAATTGTTCTCATAATACCCTCATATCCTTTAGGCATTTTATTTCCATAGGACGATGTTGGAATAAGTGGGTATTTTTCTCTTGATGACATTAACATGTTTTCTGGTCTAGAGAGAAAAGGCGCATATCCTGCGAACGGATGTGTTAGCCCCCAAAGCGATATAACAGGAACATTATAGTTTGCTGCAATGTGACCGTTAGCTGAATCCATAGATAACATGGCGCTTAGGTTTGAGATTATTTCTAGCTCTTGCTCTAGTGAGCTTAAATTATAGCTTCCCGAAACGTTTGGATACGCCTTTTCCCAAACCTTTAAAATATCTGTTTCGTATTTGCCTTTTCCAAACAAAAAAACGTGATAATCCTGCTGTAAAAAAGCAACTACTTTTTGCATTAAATCCAATGGGTATGTTTTGCCAACATATGAAGCAAAAGGGGCTATTCCAATATGTTTTTTTCTAGAATCTATTAGCGAAACAAAGCTTTTAGAATCTTCGCTTAAAGTTTTTGGAAGGGGAAACTCATGTGCTGTTAAGTCAATGTTAAAGCCTAACTTGCAAAACACTTCACTATATCTATATTGAGTGGGAATTAACGGTTTTAATACTTTGTTTTTTTTTCTGAATAATTTTTTTTTGTCAGTTCTAAGTTTATTAATTTTTTTGACATTATAAAACCTTATTCTAAATAAAAATCTTAAAAAATGAGTTCTTAAAACTGAGTGTAAATCTGCTATGTGTGTGGGGTTGAGATCAACTAGATTGTTAAAAAGCCTTATTAATCCTTTAAGTCCTTTATGCTCGGCTTTAAAGTCCGTTGAAAAAAAACTTACATTTTTAAATTCACTAAAAAAAGGTTGAAATATTTTATTTGAAACTATTGTTATTTTTAAATCAGGATAAGACTTTTTTAAACACCTAATCGAGGGGACAATCATTGCAACGTCTCCCATTGAAGAAAACCTTAGAACTAATAGGTGCTTCATTGATTTTATTTTGACTTATACAGAACAGGGTTCAAATCTTCATCGTTATACATTTTCATTTGTTTATAAACTTTTATGTATTTTTTTCCTAATTGTATATCTTGAATTAACTGGTCAATTGCATTACATAAATCCTTTTTTTGATCGTTTAAAACCTTAAGTTTTTTTTGACAATTGATTTTATGTTTTTCTTTAGCGCTTTCTCTATTTGCTTCCTCATTCATATGAAAAATTTTTAATGCCAAAATAGATAGTCTATCGATTGCCCAAGCAATAGTTTCCGAATTTATAGTTGCCGAATCAAGAATTTTAACCTCTTTGTATTTGTCTAAAAAGTAACTGTCAATATACTCGACTAAATCTGTACGTTTTTGATTAGATGCATCTATAATTCTCTTTATTTTAAGAGCTTCGACAGGATCTATTTGTGGATCTCTAATTATATCTTCTAAATGCCACTGTACGGTATCAATCCAGTTTTTTTGATATAATAGAAATTTAAAATCTTCTTTTTCAAAGGGGTTTTTAGCTTGTTGCTCTATGGAATCGAAAACATGATAATCTAAAATACTTTGTTCAAAAACTTCAAAAAACTGATTGCTTGTCATATTATTAAATTTATTCCAACAAATATACTGACATAATGATTAAAAAAGTTTAAAATTTGTAGCATCTCAATTGAGTATTTATTATTTTTGTTTCAGAATTTAATAATGACATGAAAGATTTCTTTGGTTTAATCGAATATTTATTTGTAGACATTTTATTTGCCCCATTAGATTTTTTAAGATCATTGGAGCTTAAAAGCTGGTTACTTGCCAATGGTATCAACTTTGTTTTTATAATTATTATTTCAGGGCTATTAGTGTATTGGATGTTTGAGCTAGTTGGTTTTGATAAGTCTGGTGATGAAGATAAAGACCCCTCTGCTCATTCGTTTTTATAAATCAAACCCAATATCTTTTCTGTAATTTTTGTTCTTAAAATCAATTTTTGAGGCTACTTCATAGGATTTTGAAAGTGCCTTTTTGAAATCTTTTCCATGGGAGACAATTGACAATACTCTTCCTCCGTTTGTGACAATTTTCCTATTATTTCTTTTAGTTCCTGCGTGAAATATCTTGGTGGTTTCAGAATCTTTAGGAATTCCCGTTATTACATTCCCTTTTTCATACTTTTCGGGATATCCTCCCGCTACTAGAACAACGTTAGAATATGTTTCAGGATTTATCTCTAGATTAATATCCTTTAAAGATTGGGTGGCAGTTGCTATCATTAATTCCAAGAAATCAGTTTTTATTCTTGGAAGAACAACTTGGGTTTCTGGGTCCCCCATTCTAACATTATATTCAATAACATAAGGGTCGTTATTAACCATTATTAAGCCAATAAACAAAAACCCTTTATAAGGAAGTTTGGCTGATTTAAGCCCGTTAACTGAGGGTTTAATAATGCGCTCTTCTACTTTTTTTAAAAATTCTGAGGAAGCAAATGGAACTGGAGAAATAGCTCCCATACCTCCTGTATTAAGGCCTTTATCTCCCTCGCCAATTCTTTTATAGTCTTTAGCATAAGGTAGAATTTTATAGTCTTTTCCGTCTGTGAGAACAAAACATGAAAGCTCAATTCCGTCTAAAAACTCTTCAATTACAACTCTATGACCCGAGGAGCCAAATTTATTGTTTTTTAACATATTGGTTAGTTCCTGTTTTGCATCATTTAAATTATCAATGATTAAAACTCCTTTACCAGCTGCAGGGCCATCTGCTTTTAAAACAAAAGGTGGGGTAATGGCTTCTAAATACTTTAAACCAACGGATAAAGTTTCTGTATTGAAAGTTTTATATCTAGCAGTAGGGATGTTGTGTTGAAACATAAATTCTTTAGAAAAATCTTTACTTCCTTCAAGCAAAGCTCCCTTTTTTGACGGGCCTACTACTAACACATTTTTTAGGTCTTCATCAAGACCTATAAAATCAACAATCCCGTAAATTAACGGTAATTCAGGCCCAACAATAACAAGATTAATTTGGCAACTTAGTATTTTTGATTTAAGGTCATAAAAATTTGAAATATCTAACTCTAGATTTTCTGCTAATTGAGATGTTCCTGCGTTTCCGGGTGCAACATATATTTTTTTAACTTGATTTGAATGAGCTAGTTTCCAACAAAAAGCATGTTCACGAGCTCCTGAGCCTATAATGAGAATATTCATCTCGTAAATTTAATGAAGAATTCAATATCTTGACTATAGTTTGAAAGATAATAATTCTAAAACAACATTCTTTTTTGAATGTTAATGTAATTGCACAAAACGAACCATTAAACTTCTGTTTATCAGCATTTTATTGTTATAATACCAAAAAACGAACCTTTTTTTATTTTTAAATTTAATTTTTTATCTTTGTTTTAAGATGAGTTGGTTCGTTGCGAATACTAAATCCCGTTGTGAATTAAAAGCTAGCGCTTTTTTTCAAAATATTGGCATAATGTCTTATGTGCCGGTGTTTGAAGAAAAAAGAGAATGGTCTGATCGAACAAAAAAAGTTAAAACACCTGCAATTTCAGGCTACGTTTTTTTTGAAATTAAAGAGCTAGATTATTCTACTATCAATTTAAATCCTTATCTAAGAAATGTTATTCGACGCTATGGGAAAGCGGTCGAGATTAGTGGCGATGAAATAGAAGCGATGAAGAGCTGCCTTAAGCTTTATACTGATGAGATCAACTTTAAGGCTGGAGATCTGGTTAAAGTTATTTCTGGAGTTTTTAAAAATAAGCGTGGACTAATTGATCGCGTTGACGGCTCATATATAACTCTTCTTGTGAATTCAATAAAGATTAAACTGTCCTTGAATAAAACTAAACTTGCTCCAGCTTAGTTATTAGGCTTTAGAAATGTGTAGTATTGTTTAGTGTGGGCGCTATGGCGAAGCCATTGGCTTATAGTTTAAACATATATTCAAAAAAAGATTCTTTTTTAAAGATTTTTTTGGTGGCAAAATAAATTATCTGCCTTTTGTCTGACGGATTCTTTTTTGAGCTTAACAAAGGTGTTTTCGTTTCGGTTAGATTCTGATAAACTTTGTTTAGCCTTTCTACAAATTGCTGCCTTAAGAATGTAAGGTGTGATTTAGCAAATTTTTTGTCTTTACTTAAAATATTGTTTAGTTCAACTGAGGAAAACTCTCCGTTAGTCTCTAAAAGGCTGATGATTTTACTTTGTTCTGGTGTAATTAAGGTTTTCTTGCCTGAATAGTATAGCCACTGTCCGTCGTGAAGGGTCAGTTTTTTAATGTAATCTTTGTAGCCAAACAATTTAAATAAAAAGAAAACTATTAACGTTGCAAAAATTATTTCAAAAATTGATTTAAAAGAATCTTCTGGCTCAGCTTCATTAAAAATAAGAACTGTCTTTAACGGGTTTTTAATTGCTTTTTCAATAGACACAAATTCTAGTGCTTTGCCTAGTGGGGTTTTTTTAATAAAAGCTAAAGAGTCTTTGAGAGATATAACAGGACTGTTTGAAAGTTTTTTTGCAAAAATATTTTTTGTTTCGTACTCGGTAACAGTATTGTTTTCAAAGTCAAAAGCAACAATATTAGACCTGTATAAATACCCTTTTTGACTATTGATGTTGAAACCTTCAAAAGAAGACGACTTTAATGGGATTTCGGGATTAAGCTCTGAAGTCAACAGTTCAACCTTTTTTGTAGTAAAATCTATTTTAAAAGCATCATTTATAACTGCGTCTATCCTTTGATTTTCAATCAAAGTAGCCCTGCCTCCCAAAACAAAAAGATTGTTTTTTGTTTTATGAAATATTGCTTTCCATCTAGGGTTAATTTTAAAAGAGGGTTCAAACAAGCAAAGGTCCCATTGTTTTGTAGAGGAATCGAAATGTGTTGTATAGTCTTTGTATGTCCAAAACCCATAACCCCCGTGCATATGTAGCTGGTTATTGTGCTGAAAAACAGATGCTCCAATTTGATTTTTTTGTTCAACAGAGTTGTCAATTCTAAAAATTTTATCTTTTTCGACTTGCAAAACAGGGCCTCCTCCATTTAGAACCAAGAAGGTTCGAGTATCTGTATTAATAGCTTTAAAAGATAGGTTGTCAAACCTTTTGGTATAAAAAATAACACTACTGTCTCTATAGGACTGATTGTGATCCAGTATGTTTTTTCGCCATTCGAAGTTTTCAAAAACATAATCTATGTTGTTTTTTAGAATGTGAATTTTAGACTCATTGTCTTTAAAAAACACGAAATCTTCTCCAATTTCATTGGGTAGAATATACTCTTGAGAAAAAGTAAAAACAGACAAAAAAAATGCCGTAACTGTAGCGGCGCATTTAAACATCTAATAAAAGTAAAAATTATTTATGACCGACTTAATATATTATACAACTTTTTTTTCTTTGACATTACTAGTGTCGTTGTATCTAAACGGATACCTTAACAGATTGTTTGTGGGAAACAAACTTACTGACCCAATTAACGAAAGATCTTCCCATAATTATCCAGCAACTCGATCTGGGGGGTTGTCTCTCTTTTTTACAGTCTGTGTGGCGGGTACGTTTGCCGTTGCTACCAAAGAGCTATCGATTCCTTTATATGTTTTGTTGAGTGTATTTTTTATGACTCTTACTGGTTTTGCGGACGACTTAATTGAGGTTCGATATAGAGAAAAGTTGTTTTTACAGGTTTTTGCAGGGCTTCTTATGATTCAATCTGGATATTATATTGACTCCTTTCATGGTGTTTTTGGAGTGTTTGAGTTGCCGTATTGGCTTGCGGTTTTTGTTTCTCTTTTTGTTTTTGTTGTTGTAGTAAACGCATTAAACTTAATAGATGGGCTTGATGGGCTTGCTTCATTTTTATCTATAAAGTTTTTTTTAGTAGCAGGGGGGATTATTCTTATTGCAGACTCCAAAATGTTTCTTTTTTTCCCAATTATAATTGGAGCTTTAATAGGGTTTTTAGCATTTAATTTTAGAAGAGATAAAAAGGTGTTTTTAGGGGATACAGGATCGTTGTTTTTGGGATCTATCATGTGTTTTTTTGTTTTTTACATTCTTGATACTGAAAACAACATAATAACTGACGCTTTTATTTCTAGGCCTTTTTTAACGGTTTTAATGTTACTTTATCCATTGGCTGACACATTAAGGGCATTTACCATAAGAGCCTACAGGAACCAGTCTCCTTTTATTGCTGATAGAATACACCTTCATCATAGATTGGCAGACAAAGGCTATGAACACTGGCAAGCATCAATATTAATTTTTACTTTATCTGCCTCAATTCTTTTATTAAACTGTGTTTTGTTTTTGTTTCTTGGTTTAATTGCAAGTATTGGTTTTACTTTATTAATTTTAACACTGTTTTACTTTTTGTTTTTTAAATGAAAAAGTTTCTGTTTTTATTTTCAAGTTTCTTTAGTGTTCTTGTGTTTTCTCAAACACAGTCAACACCCTATCCATTAGTTGCTGACGAGATTACTCAAATGCTACAAGAAGGCCTCCCGAAAGGACAGCTCCTAATCACAAAGGACTCTCTTTCGTTTTACTCTTTTACTAAAACAGGCGTCTATGAATTCTCTTTTGCTAACAAAGAGCTAAGCAAGTCCTTTTCTTCTTATTCGAAAGAAATGACTTCTGAATTAACCAACGTTCCGTTAAATAACCTGCGAACAACTGTTTCAGAGGATGGGACAGTATATTTTTTATATCCTGGAGGCGGGCTGCTGTTTGTATATGAGAACAATCAAATTAAACGAATTGACAGAAGTTTTGCTCACAGAAATCAGTTTTCGGGACATTTTTTTTGCTACAAGAACACTCCTTATTTAATGGGTGGATACGGATATTGGAAGAGCAACAGCCTGCTAACCAAGTTTAATTTCCAAACTAAAGAATGGGATTATATTGAAACAAGGGGCCAAATTCCTGAACTAGGAGTTAACAAAGGGTCTTTTGTAGTTGACAACGACATTTTGTATGTTTTTGATTTTTATGAAAAAATTGATGATAAAGACCAAAAAAACGACAATCTTTATGAGCTTGACCTTAAGTCCTTAAAATGGGAAAAAAAAGGTTCTTTAAACAGTCTTTTTGATAATGACATTCAAAAAAAGATTGTTTCAATAACAGTTCCTTTCAATGGGACAAAATATTTACAAAAATCAGATGGTTCAAAAGAGATTTTGATTATTGAGCCTTCCAAAAATTCTGTTAAACTTTATGAAAACGAAAGCTTGTCGCTGATGGCTAGAAATGCTATTGTTGTTGGTTCAAAAATAATTTATAGCACACTGTCTGCAGACAGGTCCTATGAGTCGCTTGTAGTTAAAGACTTTTCTAATGGGCTAGAGTTAAAATCTGAAGCTATTCTTTCCAACGACTTCAACTTGTTTGTTTCGTATTTTTTAATAGTTGCTCTTTTTATTGTGTTTCTTTTAGGGATTACCTTTTTAAAATTTAAAAACGATGCTTTGTTTTTTGTTATAAACGGCAACAACTTAAGTGGTCTTAACAAGTCTATAGTTCTGTCAAATGATGAAAAATTTATGTTAGAACTACTCTCTAATTCTAAAAACAACTCTGTGAACAACGTGTTTTTCTTAAATTATTTTACAAACCCAGCGCTTAGCGAAGACGCCAACATTAAAAGAAAAAACAAGGCAATAAGCGATTTAAATCTTAAATTCAAAACGTGTTTTGAGCTTGATTTAATTATAAAAACAAGTAATCCGTTAGACTCAAGACAAGTGGTTTATAAGCTAAATCCAAAGGTTCTTTTTTAGTGCGGCTTTATAGTTTTTTAAGCGGTCAACAATTTTTCTGTCGTTAGAAAGTCTTGGGAGTTTGTTTTGGCCCCCCAGCTTTCCAACACTCTCCATAAAGCCTTTAAACCCGTTTTTTTTAACGACTACTATTTCTAGAGGCTTTAAGACCTTTCCTTGAACCAAATCTTTATAATAGCTGTTTAGATTTTGTAGATTGTAATCAAGCTTTTGCTCAAGTCTTCTAATTTTTTCTTTAGAAATCCCCTGATTAAACTCTATCCACCACTGGTGATATGGCAGCCCTTTTTTTGGGTTAACCTTTGGGGCTACTGTAAACTCCTTCAAAGAAATTTCTTCACTAATCAATGCTTTATTCAAAGCTTTTTCAACCTCACTGCCAATAACGTGTTCTCCAAATGCAGAAATAAAATGTTTGTATCTTCCGGTAACTATAATTCTTGCCGGCTTAATTGACACAAACTCAAGGGTGTCTCCCGTATTGTACCCCCAAAGGCCTGCGTTAGTTGATACTATTAAAACATAATTTGTTTTAGTCTTAACTTCTTTTATTGTTAGGCGCTCTGGATCAGCCTTTTCCATTTCTTCAATTCTAATAAACTCGTAAAATATTCCTGAATTGAGCTGCAACAAAAGCCCTTCATTAGATTGAGAGTCTTGAAAGGCAAAAAACCCCTCTGATGCTGGATAATATTCGATACTGTCTATTTTTTTTCCTATTAGTCTTCTGAAAGATTCTTTATAGGGGTTAAAATTAACACCCCCATAAACAAAAAGATTAAAGTTTGGAAAAACTTGTTGAATGGTTTTTTTCCCTGATAATTCGATTAGTTTTTCAAAATACATGATAACCCAAGGGGGAATTCCTCCTATTGCCGCCATGTCTTCTTTAAGTGTTTCTTTAGAAATCTCTAAAACTTTTTTTTCCCAATTCTCAATACAATTTGTTTCCCATGATGGCATTGTGTTCTTTCTAAGAAAAGAAGGAGTGTAATGAGCCACAATGCCTGAAAGACGTCCAGTCTTTATGCCGTTTTTATCGTCAAGCAAAGGGCTGCCTTGTAAAAAAATTATTTTTTTATTCAAAAACTTAGTATTGGAGGTTTCGTTAATATAGTGCATGGTCGCATCAACGGACCCTTTTACATGGTTTGGCATAGACTCTTTGGTTATAGGAATGTGCTTTTCGCCCGATGTGGTTCCAGAGGTTTTAGCAAAATATATAGGCCTTCCTGGCCATAAAACGTTTTTTTCTCCTTGAATTATTAACTCTATATAGTTTTTTAGCCCTTCGTAGTCTCTTATTGGAACATGCTTTGAGAAGTCTCTAAAATTATGAATTTTCTCAAATGAATGCTCTTGACCAAAGCGTGTTTTTCTGCTTTTTTGTATTAATTTTTTGAACACTCTTTCTTGGGTTTCAACAGGAAATGATGACCATTTTGCTGTTTTCCAAACTACATATTTGGCATATATTTTAACCAGCTGCTCTTTTAAACTACTCAAAACTAATGTATTCTAAAGGGTTCACTGGATTACCATCATTCCAAAGCTCAAAATGTAAGTGAGGGCCTGTGCTTAATTCTCCTGTGTTTCCCGACAGGGCAATAGCTTGGCCTGCTTTAACAAAATCTCCTTGGGCAGAAAGTCCTAATGAGTTATGTTTATATACACTTGTTAGGTTGAAAGAATGTTCTATTATCAAAACAAATCCGGTATCAATAGTCCATTCTGAAAAAACAACCCTTCCGTCAGAAATTGCCTTAACAGGGGTGTTTGTTTTTGCGGGAATATCAACGCCATAGTGTTTTTGACCTGAATCAAACTGTGAAGAGATTTTTCCTTGGATAGGGCTAAATAAAACATATTCTACTTTAGGGGCAGCGCTCTCAAGAGTATTAAACCTGTCTTCTTTTTCAACAAAGTTTCTCAATAGAGAATCTTCAACATTTGTTTTAAATTGGAGCTCTGAAATATCAATTCTTGCAATATTACTTTCTTTTAAAAGCTCTTCTTGAGAAATTTCTCCAACTATAACTGATCCAACAGAATTAATAAACGTTTGGTTTTTTTGAATAACTTTTTCTAAAGAGTCTAGTGTTTCAATGTTTTTTACGGCCCTTTGCCTTAGTGCTGTTGAATCATAACCTGGTATATACTCCTTGACTGGAGTAAAAACAATTAATGCAATTGTAGAAAATATTAGTGCTATAGAGGCGAAAGCCATTAATAAAAAAATATTAAGCCTGTTGAGTTTGTATGAAATTCTTTCCTCGTATGTCTCTTCGTTTAAAACAACAAGCCTATATTTATTCAAAAGCCTTTGTTTAAACGGTTTTTTTACATTTTCTTTCACAACGCTAATATAGTGAAGAGTCCATAATATTATTTAAATCTATTATTAAAGGGTTTTTGCATTTTTCTTTTTACTTTAGTAAAAAAATTATAATGGTTTTATCTAATTTGTTTTTAGCAATCGGCCCTGGTCAAATTGCAATTATTGTAGTTCTTGCTCTATTGTTTTTTGGAGGAAAAAAAATACCTGAACTTATGAAAGGGCTAGGCACAGGAATAAAGGAGTTTAAAAAAGGAGTAAAAGAAGAGGACTCTATTGAGGAGTCGAAAAAAGAAGAATAGCTTTTACAATATCCTCAGTGATTTTATAATCGCTGCTATTTCTACCATATATTCTCTTTTTCTGTCCGAGGGGGAAAAAACAAAACCTTCTACAACAAGGATTCTGTTGTTTTTTAAATCTTCGATAAAGTAATTTAAAAAAGGTCCTGCCATATAGTCGTTAACAACTTCCCATGTGCCTTTAGTCTCATAAGCATTAAATGATCTAAGCTTTGTTTTATTAAAAAAAGGTTTGTAGGCTTTTTCTGTAACTATATAGGACCCTTCGTTTCTTCCAGGCACAAATTCTTTTCCTATAGAATCCCTAATAGTGATAACCTTGTTTAAGTCGGTTTCTCCAATACTCAAAGGCAGGGTGTAGGTTATAATGTTTACGCTTCCTTTTTTTGTCTCTCTTTGAAACCAAAGTTTGTTTTGATTCTCTTTTTTAAAAAGTCTATAAGCAGAAGGAAGCGTTAAATCAATGCCAAGAGACTTAAACTCATCTGTTTTTAAAACTGATTTCTTTATTCGTTTTTGCTTTTCTTTTATTTCATTATT
>Ga0075480_10001991_pt1 | contig 13056 bp, 13 predicted proteins | sample DEB08_DNA_7_FD_81590 | JGI IMG/M metagenome (GOLD analysis project Ga0075480, IMG submission 81590) | Aqueous microbial communities from the Delaware River and Bay under freshwater to marine salinity gradient to study organic matter... | ecosystem: Environmental > Aquatic > Marine > Coastal ... | reverse complement strand
TTATCTGCAAGTTTATTAATATTGGTTGTTTTATCCAATACCTCTTCCTGATCTTTCTCAAAATCAATCGTCATTCTTTGCTCCTGTTCCGTACAAATCAACCTCAATCGGATAGTATCTTTTCTCTTGTCTATCCCACTTTAAGAGATTAAATCTGCCATTTGTTATATCTGATACCAAACTGCAGACAACACCTATTATAGCAGGATCTCCTGTTAATAACAAGTGGTCTGTTGGTTTGAAATCTTTTAATAAAGTTTTCAATTTAAAAATAAGAGGACCAGGTGAAAAAATCATTTGTGATCTTTCATCCAATAAAAATTTTAACTTACCGTATTCTGCTGCGCCCATAATATTAAATTTAGGACGGCCTTCTCTTGTGCCTGCAATTTCTTGCACAACATAAACATGGGGTAACCTTTCTTTTTTTAGGTCTGAGTAATTAATACTTTCTCTTACTTTCATACTTGACTTTTTATTATAATCCTATATCTATGTCAATAGAAAGTTATGAAATATAAATTTAAAATGAAGCCGTATGCGCATCAGTTGACTGCGTTAGAAAAATCTTGGAATAGAGATACGTTCGCATACTTTATGGAAATGGGTACTGGCAAAACAAAAGTGCTAATAGATAATTTATCAATGCTTTACGATAAAGGTAAAGTAGATGGTGCATTAATTATAGCACCCAAAGGTGTAATAGGTACTTGGTATAATCAAGAGTTGCCTGCACATTTACCAGACCATATAGAAAATGTGACCGTTTTGTGGCAAGCTAATATTAATAAAAAACAACAAGATAATCTAGATCAACTGTTCAAAACAGGTCATGAATTACATATTCTTGTTATGAATGTAGAAGCTTTTAGTACAGATAAAGGTAGATTGTTTGCAGCTAGGTTTTTAAGATCTCATAAATCTATGATGGCTATTGATGAGTCTACAACAATAAAGAATCCAAAAGCAAAAAGAACAAAAAATATTTTATCATTAGCCCCTTTAGCAACGTATAGACGTGTAATGACAGGTTCACCTGTAACTAAAAACCCTTTAGATCTGTACACACAGTGTCAGTTTTTAGACATACACCATCTTGGTCATGAGTCGTATTACTCTTTTAGAAATCGTTATGCTCTAATGAAGAGCGCAAACATATCTGGCAGATCAATTAACTTAGTTGTTGGTTATCAAAATCTAGGTGAATTATCAGATAAGCTAAAACCGTTTTCTTACAGGGTACTAAAAGAAGATTGTTTAGATCTACCCGATAAAGTCTATATGAAGAGAGAGATACAGCTTACAGATGAACAGAAGAAACTTTACAAACAAATGAGAGAAGAAGCTTTGGCTACATTGAACGGCAAGACTGTCACAACAATGACGGCTCTCACACAATTAATGCGACTACATCAAATAACTTGTGGTCATTTCTCTGCAGATGATGGAACAATACAAGAAGTTAAGAACAATAGATTATCAGAACTATTAGATGTATTAGAAGAAGTAGAAGGTAAAGCTATTATATGGGCACACTATCAACACGATGTTAAGAATATATTTAAGTTGTTAGAAGAAAAGTTTGGTCCGGGTTCCGCGGTGCACTATTATGGTAAGACGTTGCCTGAAGAACGAGACTATGCAATCAAAAACTTTAAGACAAATGATAAGGTTAGATTCTTTATAGGTACTCCTGCTACAGGTGGTTATGGTATTACACTAACACAGGCTAGCACAGTTATTTATTATTCTAATGGATATGATCTTGAAAAAAGAATGCAGTCAGAAGACAGGGCACACAGAATAGGTCAAAAGAAAACAGTAACCTATGTAGATATTATAGCAGAAGAAACGGTAGATACAAAAATTGTAAAAGCTTTGCGTAAAAAAATTAACATAGCTTCTAAAGTTATGGGAGAAGAGTTGAGAGACTGGATTTAAGTTATAAATCTTTCTAATAAAAGTAAGGCCACGGTCCCCACCGCAGCTAAAAGAACCCAATAGATTTTGTCTATCTTGCCACCCAATTCGTGAATACCTTTGTGCATGTGTGCAATATTTTTTTTAACTCCGGATACATGTCCGTACAGGGATAAAATATGTTCTCTAGTCGTTTTAGGTTCAATAGCCATTAAGTTCTGTTCCTTAGTCTTATAATTTGTTCTTCGGGCGATAATAATGCAGTCTCCGTTGTTGTCAACCCAGTTTGGGGTATCACATCTGCTCTTGGCGGAGGTGTTATAACTGAACCGCTTTGAGGTAGTTGAGGTGCTGCTGCGGGCGCAGGAGAATCTTGTATTAAATAATCTCCTGTATTAAATATGTTATCAAAATTAAGATCTAATCTTAGACCGTTAAATTGAAATCTTAATTGTTGTAAAGCAGGTATAGCCAATCTAAAAGGATTAGGTTGACCTATGCTTCTAGATATTTCTTGGAATCTAGCCTGTATGTCTTCAGATGGAAAATAAGATTTAAACACGCCTTTGTTTAAAGCATTATATGTATCTTCCGAAAGTTGTCTCTCTTTAAATTCTTTTCTAAGATTTATGTTTGATGTACCTAATAATTGTGCTGCTTTTAAATCTCTGTACATATTTTTTTGCACATTAAATCTTGCTCTGTTACTAGCAATAAATCTTTCTATAACATCGTTAGGTGTTTTCTTACCACCAGATAACACACCAAATGTACCACCAGTAAACTCTCTTCTAGCATTACGTATACCTGATTGATAATTTGTAATTTTAAAACCCATAGACTGTAGAGGTTTAATGTCTACACCTCTAAATCCAAAAAATCCTGCAACCTCTGGTAATACTCTATACTCTTCTCCTCGTTTACCAACGCCAAGAAAAGGACCAACAGTATCTGTTGCACCTAAACCTATTCTTACAAATTGTTTATATGATGGCGCTAACGCTGTAGCTAAGTGTCTAATCTGTATTCCTAGTTTGTCTCCAGCTGCTGTTTGTTCCGTGTACAGTGGTCTGCCGTCCTGTGTTCTACCACCCCTAAACCAAATATCGTTCATAGCTTCTGTAAAAATAGACTCAGAAATAAATGGATCTGATATTTCACCAAACGCTTCTATACCACCTCTAACAAAACTATCGAGTAAAGGTTTTTCATTCTCTTCACCTTTATTAATATTATTTAATAATGTAGTGAAAGGTCTTGCTAGTGTATCGTAAGCATTACCATGACTAAAATCTACATACATAAGATCTCCGTTTTCTTTTCTAATAGGTACAATAGTAGAATTTTGTGACCACTCTGGTAAGAATCTTCTCATAGCTTTTAATTCATCTTCTGAGATATCGTATAAAGCTCTAGCGCCTTCTGCTACTGCAGTTGGTACTACCACTGTAGTTGTTGCCATACCAGCTATTCTTTTTAAACCAATACCTTTTAAAGGGTTTGTACTTTTAAAATAATTTACACTACCTGTTACAGGATCTTTTATTTCTTTTAATGCACGTTCTACTATGTTTGTAGATGTTCTTAATATTTCAGATGGGAACGACATGAAGTTACCAAAAGGTAATGCTCTAAGTGCTCTAACTGTGTCAGATACATACGCATAGTTTGGTACTGTATTTCTAACAATGTCAGCGGCTTCTTCTTTTAATTGTTGTGTTGTTTTTGAAACACCAGCTTTAGCATACGCATTACTTAAACGTTTTCTTTCAATCGCATAGTTGTATATTTTAAATACATCATCCTCTGCTACATACAAATCTTGAAAAAACTTTTGTCCTTTTTTCAATTTACTTAACATAGGACGTAAAAAATTATCTGTGTTCAACATGCCTTCACCAAATTTTACATCTCTTAATAGGCCCATAATATCTCCTATTTGAACTTGTGAGTTTGTAACACCAAGTTCTAATAATTCCTGATAGGCCTTGTTAGCTTTTTCACCTCTTGTGCCTACTTGTAAAGCACCAAAAGCTTCTTGAAAAGCATCCTTAATTAATTTAGGGTTTTCAAATAAAGTACCATTTGCACCTGCAAACGCACCAGCGCTGAATAAATTACGTAAGTGTGTGGGTATGGATAAAACTGTTTTTGCTAATTGAGATATACCTTTTGGAAACAAAATCATATTTCTATATCCAAACGTTATTATTTTTTCTGGTAATGATGCTCCGTCTCTTTCACCTCTAAAGAAAGCACTAACATTATTTGAGTTCCCTATACCCTCAGCTATATCTTTAGATGTGTAAGAACCCTTAAGAGGATTAATTACTCCAGGTACATCTTTTAAAAACTCATCTAATAAAACTACTTCTTGGTTTGGTAAATTTTTTATAGCATCATTTTTATTTCCGTAAAAAAATTTTCTTTGATCCTTTGCTATTGCATTATTAGCTTTTAACAGGTCACCAAAGAACTGTGTTTTTCTTGCCATAGCCGATAGTTTTGTCATGGCATTGAATACGGAATATCTTGGGTCCTGTATCTCACCAAACAACTCTCTAAATACTTTACTACCTCTACCAATAACTTTTGGTGCGTTTGGATCAACACCAGCATATTTACCTTTAGTAACTGTCCTAGCAAAAGTTTTTAAAACATCAGGTGTTTCTGCTCCTGCAGTAAGATTAACATATTGAAAAGCGGGTAGCTGTCCTTTTGGTTTTGTTTTAGGTACGCTATCTAATACAGACGCTACCATAGATCGTCCTTCTTGTTCTGTAATTTCTTTTACCGTTTTATTATTTCTTTGTGTAAATCTAGAGTATCTTTGAAAAAGTCCTACCGCTCTATTTATTGCTTCATCAGTAGGTTGATAGTTTGCAAAAGGTATTATAGATTTTTCATTAAATATTTTATAGGTGCTACCAATGTATTGTTTAACTCTATCGCCCATTATCTCTTCTAACTCTCTGACATTAGTTTTTATTTGATCGGGTGAACTACCTTTTTTTATAAAGTCTAATAATTCTGTAAACGCACCTCTTGAGTTTGTTATTGCATTATACATTGTGCCTATTTTTTCTTTAGAAATATTTTTGTCCTTCATAGTTTTAGTTATCTTGTCCCAAGAAGGTTGGTCTATTTTATTTCTTAGATTACCTTTGAATAAAACATCATCTAACTGTGCTAGAAATTTGTCTTTTTCTTTTTGAACTGATTTATCAAACACTCTTTGTGACGTAGGAAACATTTCATCTATTTGTTTTGTCATGTAATTAGAAAGAGCTTCTGCTTTTTTTGCATCCCCCATCTTTCTACCCATTTGTCTCATTTTAGCTTCAAATACTTCTTGTGGTTTTCTACCTCTAGCTCTAAATGCACCACCAACTTTATCTACTAATCTTAAAAATTGACTGTCGCTATATGCTAACTCTTTACCACGTAGTGCAAGTTCTTTTGCACCTTTACCTACACCATATACAAAGGGTGTAAGTACAATACCTTCTGATGCAAACCTAGTTCTGTTTAATAATTTACGCAAAGCTTCTCCACGATTCGTGTCTGCGGGTTCTCTGTCAAGTTTTGTTGGACCTCCTATCATGTCTCCAAAAGTTCCTATTCTTTCTATGTCTGCTACAAAAGTTTCACCTGCAGCACCACCCATTACACCAGCAGCAAATCTTTTATAACCTGCTTTATCATTTAGTTCTGCGGTTTTCTTTAAACTTTTTTGTAGGTTAGGGTTTTTTAAATTTAAAAGAGTTCCTGCTTTTTTATTTTGTAAAGCTTTGGTTGCTAACTTCTGACCTAATTTAAAACCAACAGCACCTGGTATACCTATTTGTGTAAATGCTTCTGTTAATTTACCTATAGCTCTTTCTCGTGCTACGTCTTCAACCGCGTTAAATACTTTATTGTCAAAAAACTCTTCTACACTAGCTGCTGTATCTGTATCTGCTCCAAGATCAAATAGTTCTGCAGCTAAAGAAAATACTCCTTCAGGTACTTTAATTAAGCCTGATAGTATTCCTGCTGCTCCTGATAGAAAAAAATTTGTTTTATTATTTTTTTCAGCATCTGAAAGAGGATCATAGTATTTGACCATTTATCCTCCTAATTTGTATATCCGGGAAACTCTGGTTGTTCCTGAAGGTTTTTTATTCTTTGTTCTTCTCGTTCTTCTTCTTTTTGTTTTTGGCTTTCTTCAACGCCTTCTATAATACCTTTTTGATACTCAGTTAATTCAACTCCGCCTGGTGCTTCACCTTCACTGCCAGGTAAATCATTACCACTAGCATCTACTTCTGCTAATAAAATTCTATTTCCTTTTCCTTTTTCTACTCTTACATATTTAGTTAGATCTCCTGTTAGAGGACTGTACAAAGCAAAAACGACTCCTGCGTCAGGATTTAATCCTTGTATTGATTTTACAATATTTTGACCATCAGGAACAACTTGACCCGGTGATGTAATAGCTTCAGATGTTTCTAAAATTGTTTGTAGTTTCTTTGCAATAACAGGGTTTCCTGCTTCAGGGAAATTTGCTAAAGCTTCTTTATTTTTTAGTTCAACTCCAGCTATTTCTTTTTGAGCATCTAATCTCTCTGTTTGTAAAGTTCTATCTTGTTCAAACTGTCTGTCTTGACCCAATAGTTGAGCCATGATTTGTCTTCTACCTGCTGCAGAGTTAGCTTTTGATTGATTATATTTAGCCATAGGATCTCTAGCTGCTACTGCACCTGTTTGAAATATATTTCCTTGTGGTGGTGTAGCTAATAAGTTTAAACCAAACTCTGTTAAAAAATTACTTTTACTATAATCAGGAGCTGGAGCTCTTTCATCTAATTGTTTTAAAACTTGTTCTACGCTGCCATCAGCATATCTTTGTCTCATGCCGTCCATGATGCCTGAGTCTTCAGTGCTGCCACCCATTCTAAACATTGGTCTTTTTAAAGTTCTACTCATTGTTATCCTTATTCCGGTTTTCTAAATAAACCACCAACTGTTGAAGCAACTCCTAAAGCTGTTTGTAATGGTGTAAGATTAGGTGTTTGCGATACGTTGCTAGAACCTGGGTATCCAGATATCAATGATGCAATACCTCTACCGTAAGTATCTAATCTACCTTGTGGTTCGAAAGCTTGTAATCTATTACCTTCTTGTTGTGCGTCTAACACTCTTTGTTGTTGCAATTGTTGAGCGGCGCCCACCTGACCCAATGATGCAATGTCTGCTCTTTGTAATTGTGGAAGAGCACCAGCTAATCCTGTTTGTGCTCCAAAAATATCAAATCTATTTTGAAAGTCTTGTTGTCTAGCTCCTTGTGCTTGACCAAAACCTTGTTGTAATAATCCTGCTTGTAATAAAGCTCTTTCTCTATCTGCCCCTAATCCGTATTCAGAAAGTTGTACACCCGCTCTACCTGAACCAAGAGCTCCTAATTTAGCTTGTTGATCTCTTAATGTTTGTTCTTGCATAGCTCTATTTCTATCGAACTCACCTAATGTTGTATCAATAATTGATGATTGATAAGGAGACATAAAATCTTCAATACTTCCTGCTCCTGATCCTGCACCTGATCCCAACATACCTTGTGCACCACCTAATGTTGTTTGTGCTTGTTGTAAAAAAGGTTGATATGATCCTATACCTTGTCCTGCAAGAGATACTGCTTGTGTTTGTAAAGCATCTTGTCCTGCAACTTGGGGTGCGAATCTAGATGTATCTAAAGGTACAGCAGTTAAACCTGTTAACTGTGTTCCGTAATCTTTGGCTAGATCATCTATAAAACTTGGTGCCTGTGTTACTGATCGTGCTACTGCCATTATTTTTTATCCTTTTTATTTTTATTTAATTTTTTCTTTACTATACCAGTTCCCACTACTGCTGTAGTTCCAACGGCCGTAGCTTTACCTATATTTTTTAACGCTTTTCCCGGACTTTTAAATAAAAGATCAGGATCCTCAGCACCTTTTCTATCTACATAATCAAATAAAGATTCTTTTTTAGGCTTGTTAGATTTTTTACCAAGTTTCATTATGGCTCCCATGCCTTTTGTAATTAATCCCATTATGCTACTCTGTCCTCTAGTTTTTTCATTGTTGCGTACATTTTATCAGCACCTTTATCGACGTTGCCGCCGCCTGCTGCTCTTACTGCATCTGCTGTAAATACAAATTCGTTTTTAGATAGTCTTGCTGGTACATCGTCAGCTCTTTCAGCTTCACCCATTGGTACAAAACCACCACCTCTTAAATCCATTTCATTGCCGCCCATGTCCATCATGCCGCCTTCTTGTGCCATGGTTCTGTTTGGTTGTTGTTGTTGTTTTTGTCCTTGTAATAATTCTAAAAATTCTTCAAATTCCATTTCCATAGGAATTATTCCACTTTTTTTGTATTGCATAAATAGTTGACGTGTTTCAGACATTGCATCATCATAACCATAAGATGCCATCACACCACCTTCAGCCATTTTCATTATACCACCGTCTCTAGCTTCAGGCATTTGTTCTATCATCTTTTTTCTTCTCATATATTCTTTATAATCTCTAAGAATCTGATCTTGCATACCGCTCATATCTCTTTGTTTCATGTCTTCTAAAAATTTGTCAAAGTCTTTTTGACTACCCATGATACCACCGTCTTCAGCTTGTTCTCTTTGTTCTGTAAAATCTCGTGGAGCGTTAGCTGCATAAGTTGCTGCCATTTCTTCTGGTGTAAATTTTCTAGATTCTACATCTGGTGAAAATCTTAAACCAATAGCTGAAGCTGTTTTTGGATCTGATATGTTTGCAAGTTTAGCTATGTCTTGTAAATTTAATCCTACGTCTTGACCTGTGTAAATTGGGTCTTCTTTATCTTTTGTAAATGCACCAGCCAATAATCCTGAACCAAGTGCAAGTCCTGGACCAGATAATAAACTTGATAATATACCGCCTTGTCTTCCTGTAGTTACAGGTTTGCCTGTCTTTGGATCAATCTCTGTTGGTTTACCTAAAAAAATATCTTTAGCAAAATCACTTGTTGCAGCTTTTTTAATTCCACCACCTACTCTTTGAGCTCCGCCTAATATATTTTCAAGAATACCTTTAAACCCTGTATTTTTAGAAGCAATATCCTCTCCTCCAGTTTTACCAAGTAAATAAGAACCACCTAAAGCAGCAGCTGCGGGTAAAGCAACTTTCTTAAGAGGGTCCATAATTTTCTTTTGGAAGAACGAACCTATACCATAGTTTCGTCTACCATCTTGGCCCATTATTCCGCCGTATGCTCTTAACTGTCTGTTCATTTGAAATCTAGATATTGCCATAGTTTACCACTTTACTTGGTTTTTGGGAACAAATCAAGCGAAGGCATGATTACTTTGACATCTCTTCTGATGTCAGCTTCTGGCACGCCTTTTGCTTTCCATTCCTCATCTGTATTGTATTTTTCACCTGTTTTCAAGTTAGATATTGTCGTTATTATCTTTTCTGGCTTTATTGTTTGCATTATGTCGTTACCTCTCTTGGTTCTATTTCTAGTATTGAAGCTATTACATGTAGCTCATTTGCATCACTGGCCTGTACTTTTAAGGCCTCACCTGCTTCCATAACCAAGGGTTGTGTTAGAAGCTGTGTTGTAGCATTTGAAGCTATAGCTTTTGTTTTAAATAAGCTGAATATATTAGCCGATGCGTCCACTAAAGTCACTGTTATATTGGCTCCTGATCCAGCATCTTCAGATACTATAATAGACTTAATTACAGATGTTTTAAATGAAGGCACTGTGTAAACAGTTGTTAAGTCTGTCGTTGTTAAATCTACCTTTGCGTTTATAAAACTATTAGCCATTAATTAATAAAGAAGTTAAATGCTTCTACCTCGTCTTTTAAGTCTTGTTGATACGTTGTGTTTAATTTTTGTAAAATACCATCGAGATCTCTAACCTGTGCGTCAGCTACAGATTGCTTATACTCTTCACTTGGTCTTGTTAATACTTGTACTATCTTTGCCATTATCTATATAAACTTGCTAGCCCTCCACCAGAATAACTTGCTCTACCGCCGTATTTAAAAGGTGTGCCAGCAGTGTCATCAGAAAAGTCTGAGGCACTCGCATTACCTCCACCACCGCCGCCTCCGCCTCCATCAGAGTCACTACCCCCTCTATCTCTTGGATCTGGAGCAGTAGGAGTAGGTTGAGCAAATTCATCATTAATATTTCCACCATAAGTTCCATCAGCGTTTGTTAGATCGCCAGTTTCTTCATCTACTGTTGTGCCTTCAGCACTGTAAAAATCGTTACCGCCGTATGTTCCTGTTACTTGAAAACCTTCGTCAATCGGAGTGTCTGGATCAATAAACGGTCCTTTAGGTATGCCAGGTGGTCCTTTAGGTATGCCATCTTGATTAAAGAAACCTAGTCCTTTAGCTATGTTTGGATTTTTACCGAAAAATTTTGAACCTAGAGTTAAAGCTAATGGTCCAAATATAGGTCCAAGAATACTTCTCGCTATTAAACCCATTATTCCTTGTTTAGCTATACCACCTAAAGTTGATTTACCTTTACTTTTTCCACTTGTACCTTTCCCACTAAATCCACCGCCTGTTACATTATCAATAAATTTATTAGTTTTATCTTGCCCACGATTCAAAAATTGCTCCGCGCCTCTTGAAACTAATTGACCTGCAACTAAATTTCCTATTGTTGATAAATCCATTATCTTCTTCCGTCCGGTTGTATATCTAATCGAAACGTGCCAAGTTTCCAATCCTGACTAGTTCCTGTGTTTTCTATTTTTAAAGCTATAGCTCTTGCTCTCGCTCTAGTGTCCACCTTACTAGTTGATGATGTTATTGTAAAGGGACCAAGTGATGAGCTTGCTGCTGCATCATTTGAAAAATCTCTAAGGTTTAATGTAACTCTAGTATCTCCTGTTTGTGATATAAAATCAGGCACAAATCTTCTTATCTTCATTATATATTCACCATCTCCTCTAATATCTGCCGTGCCTGAGGTAGCTCCTCTTGCTACTCTTTGTGTGATATCAAAATCACCTGATAATATATTAGCTGTAATAGCTGTTACTGCACCGCCTTTAACTTGATCAGTTCCTGTTTCGTGTTGATAGTATGTTGATATACCATCTGTATTTCCTTGAACATATGTAGCTGAGCTAGACCCTTCTACACCATCAGCATCATATTCTAATGCGTGAGGTTTACCGAATACAGCAGAGTCTTGCCATGCTGTTCTAGCTAAAGTTCCAACTGTCCATATTGGTCTTTGTGGCGATGAATCTTGATAGTTGTAACAAACCATTTTGTTTACAATCGCAGAGTTTGCGGTTGGATAAAACCACATAATTTCACCAAACAAATTATTAAGTCCTGCAGATATCATTTGATTACCAGAATCTAAATTAATATCATCAAATACAAAGTCTTCTACTAAACATGTTAATGATTCAAGAGCACCAGCATATCTAAAGAAACCATTTTCTGAAAACCAATATGCAGCTCCGTCTACTTCAACCACTGCATTCTTACCTACTAATCCGCAGTTGGTTCCTGCTTGTATGAAAGCAAATGTAAAAGGTTGACCTACAAAACGCATTAAGAATAATGCTGTGTCTGTGTAAACATAAATAGAATCTCTACCTCTAATAGCTCCCATGATCCGTGATCCGTCGGCCAGTCTCTGTGTACCAGCTGTATTGGTTGCTGTAGGTGTATAAGTATTAATATCCTCTTGAGACGAGAACCTTACAAACATATTATCTTGTGTAGACTTTGTACCGATCGTTGTTTCAGTACCAAAGAATACTAAGTGTCTATCCGGTGTAGATACTAACATATGTCTTGATGCAGTTGGTGCGCCAGATATAATCGTGGCTCTTGAAGATGTTGCATCTGTTGCTGCTGAGTTCCATTCAAATACTTCACCATCAACAATTAAACAAATAGCTTTGTCACCAAAGTTATCAATGGACCACATACCAGGATCAACAATTAAGTCACCTGATGCTGCTTCTCCCCATGCAACGTAGCTTGATGTGTTTGTAACTGCAGCTCCTGAAGAGTGTGACGCTGCTGTTGTATTTCTCACACCTCTTGTTACACCTGTTAAAGTGTTTGTAGATATACCTGTGTAAGATATTTCTTCTGTTCCTACTTGTATAAAGTTTGTGCCTGAAGATGGGAACTGTGATGCATCGTTTAATGTTATACTTGTTGTAGAGCTATTAATGTCAGAAGATAAAACTGTAGTAAAAGCTCCTACTTCTTCTCCACCCCAAGACCCAAGAGACCAACCAAATCCTTGTGCTTGCACATCGGGACCTACGTGATAGTAATGTTGAACTCTTATACCGCCTGATTGAGTTGCACCAGATCCTGTCTCATTGGAAGGCATTGTAATTGTAATCGTGTTAGATGTAGGTACGGTTGTAACCATAAATCTTATATCATCAAAGTTTGCTGCTGCGTAATTTGAATTTGTAATAGCACTAAAATTATCTAGTAATACAATGTCACCAGCTTGAATACCATGATCGCCCGAAAAGTTTATTGTAACAGTCGCTGATCCGTTAGTTGTACTAAATGCATTTGATAATGTGTTTGTAGATTTAATCGGATGTATGTCATAAAACACTCCACCTGAATAAGCGTATAAAATTCTGTTTGATCCTATAATAGAATATTTTCTACCTAAACTATTAGTGAATTGATGTAGTGCTCTTGCTGCACCTGTTATATTGTCGGCACCTAGTTGTTTCCAACCACCTATCTTTTCAGGGAATAGATATCTAAAACGTACATTATCACAATCTATCCACTGACTTTCAGCAGCGGTAGCAGTAATTTGTTTGTTTATTCCAGGTGCAAAATTAACCTTCTGTAACATAGATCTCCAGATTATATTAGATTGCGTTGATTATCAACGAGTTTTGGGTATACCCAACATAGGTCTTTTATCATACAAATTGGCTTTTGCAAACCTTCCATCTGCATGATTATAGTGTAGAAACACTTGTCCGCAAAGCTTTCCTTCAAAAGGTTTACGCCAATGCTCTAATTCACAGCCAGAATAGATAAGCATATCACCAGGTTTTAGATTAACTTCTACACCTAATGGTGCACCTGGTTTTA
>Ga0075480_10001986_pt1 | contig 13069 bp, 10 predicted proteins | sample DEB08_DNA_7_FD_81590 | JGI IMG/M metagenome (GOLD analysis project Ga0075480, IMG submission 81590) | Aqueous microbial communities from the Delaware River and Bay under freshwater to marine salinity gradient to study organic matter... | ecosystem: Environmental > Aquatic > Marine > Coastal ... | reverse complement strand
TGTCCGAGCTGTCGCCGAACTCGACGAGCATGCAGTCGGTGTCGACGCCGTCGCCGGAGTCGCGGTCGCAGGTGATCGGTGCGTCGTTGTTGACGCTGATCTTCACGCTGACAGACGACCAGTTGAGGCCAGAGCCATTGGTCATTGTAACTCGGACGAGATTGTCGTCAGTGCCGGTGGTGACGTCGCCTCCCGCGTCTTCGGCGTCAAACACATAGACGCCATTCCATGGTGGCACAAAGGTATCGACGGTGGCGCCTTCTGTTATCATCTCAACCGCCGCCAATCCTGTTGAATCCTTTGCGATGAAAGCGTACGTAGTGACCTCATAATCTGAGTTCAAAGGGAACTCAACGAAATTGATGGCACCCTGATTGAATGTGGTCCATCCATGCATCGTGGTGACGTTTACGTCAATCGTGCCGTCCAAATTGAGGTCATACCCCATCTCTACGATGTCACCGTCGGCGTCAACGGCTGCATGGTACACCGACATGGTCACGGATTCCATGATGCCTGCGGCGTTGTAGTTCACCAAATCCACGGAGTTCCAATTCAGCGAGACCACCGGGGCATTGGCGTGCATGGCCGATGAGGACGTGCCTGTATCCTCTGCATCGGCATCCCCAACCGGGTCAGCCTCTTCGGGTACGAGTCCCATGCAACCGGTTAGGATTAGCAGGAGGGAGAAAGTTAGCACGTTGATGGCACGAAGGGGGTGGTTCATGCTCCCCAATGGCGTTTGTTTTCCAAAAAAAAGTTGCCGCGAACAGACGGGGAAAGAGCGACGTTGGATTGATGAACGGTCGCCCGGACTGATGCGCTATGGCGTCGACCGAACCCGTCGGCGCCCCACTGCATGACCCCTTGGTCGGGCTCGACGTGCCCCGCTTGGAAGCAGAAATGGAGCGCTACCACCTGTGGCTGGACGAGCGCACAGAGGAAGCCTATGCCATCGCCGAAGCGGCCCGTTCCAAGCGCTTCGATCCCCGTGACCACGTCGAAATCCCTCGGGCCGCCGATCTGGCCAGCAGGACCGAGAAGCTGCTCGTCGAGCACCTTGACGGTCATCCCGTGGCCGACGACATCCGTGCCATGCTGGCTGAGCACGACCGTGAAACGACCTCCATCCTGATGGCCCAAAAAGTCGCTGCGGCCTTCCGCGACAATGGATACGACATGGTCAAGAGCATCGACGTGGGCCTTCGCGTGGGCCTGGCGGTCCTGACCGAAGCCGTCCTCGTGGCTCCGCTGGAAGGGATCTCCGAAGTGCGGTTGCTGAGCAACGTCGACGGGTCATCCTTCGTTTCGGTGTTCTTCGCCGGACCCATCCGTGCCGCGGGTGGAACCGCACAAGCCCTTGCCGTGCTCATCGCCGACATGATTCGCCGGGAATTGGGCATCGACCCGTACAAGCCCACCGACCCTGAAGTGGAGCGTGTCAAGGAAGAGTTCGGCCTCTTCCGTGGCAACCTGCAATACCGCCCCTCGCCGGCTGAGATCGAAGAAATCGTTCGGGCCTGCCCCATCATGATCAACGGTGAATCCACCGAACGCATCGAGTGTGCCGGGTATGGACGTGTGCGCAACATCGACGACACCCGCATCCGCGGTGGCGTGCTGCTGGTCATCGGCGAAGGCATGTGCCTGAAAGCGCCAAAGATCCAGAAACACACGGAGCGCCTTGAGGTCCCCGGCTGGGACTTCATCTCCAAGTTCGCCGCCAAAGGCAAGGCGAAGGAGGAGGGCGGCGCCAAGAGCTTCGCCTCCCGTCGCGTCGCGCCCATTTCGAAATTCATGAACGACATCATCGCGGGCCGTCCGGTCTTCGGCGCACCGCTGGAAGCCGGAGGTTTCCGATTGAGGTACGGCCGTGCTCGTCCCTCAGGCTTGGCCGCAGCCAGCGCCAATCCGGCCTGCATGGCCGCCATGGACGACTTCATCACCGTCGGAACTCAGATGAAAATCGAGCGCCCTGGGAAGGCCTGTGCCATCACGCCATGCGACGAAAGCGATGGGCCGTGGATCATCCTGCGCAACGGCACCTTCCGCCGCGTGGACGACCTGAACGCCTACCTCGCGTTGCGCCCCGAGGTTGGATCGGTGTGGGACAACGGCGAATTGGTGTTGGGCTACGGCGAATTCATGGAGAACAACAAATCCCTCGTCCCCGCCGGCTACACGACCGATTGGTGGGCCTCGGACTTGCTCAACCGTCTTGCCACGGAAGCAGACGTCAACGACCTCGCGAAGGTGCTGGGATGCGCCCGAGGGGACATGCCCGAAGATTTGCCCGGGCGAACCCCCGGCGAGGACGACGTCGCTCGGGCCCTGGCGCGGAACGCGTGGCACCCGTGGCTGCGCCGTCGAACCCTGTCGTGGTCGCAAGCCAAGGAGGTCGCCTTGCGCTTTGGTACCTCCTTGGCGCCACCGAACAATCCGTGGTTCCTCGATCTGCCCATCGAATGGATGCCTGCGTGGCTGGACCTGATTGGATCCTCGACCATCGAGTCCGGCGGTGACGGCCGTCACCTGCGCGTGCCTGGAGGTGTGGTTGGATGGAGTTCGGACGTCATGGACGAGCTCCGACCGGAACGTGAACCCGCGTACGAAACGCGCTCCGTTCCCGGTCCATCGGTCCGCCCCGAGGCAGGGATTTTCGAACAAGGCACCCCAGAATGGTGGACCTTTTTGCAGCATGGCTTGGCCAAAGGTGCCGCGCTCCTCCTCGGCGTGGAACATCGGCACGACGGTGAGGACCTGCTCTTGACCGGTGGATGGGAAGCCATGCTGGAAGGATTTGGCTTCAGCAGCGAAGGCCCACAACCGCTTGCCGTGGAAGACATGGCAGGAGCCGTGCAACGCCGTATCGACGACCTTCGCGAAGCGGCAGCCTTGCTCGATGCTGAACGTGGTCGAGCCAAGGAGCTCGACGCCGAACGTGCCACCGTTCGCATCGCCGCAGAAACCGACGCACGCCAGCGTGGGTTGGGCATCGCCGAAACCGACGAGGTCGGTCGAGCGGCGGCCGCCGAAGTGCCTGACCCCGGACCGGCCGATCCCAAGGCCTACCACGCCGCGCAAGTGCTGGAAGACGATCACGTGGTGGACGGACTGCTCCCGCTCGTTCGCCGGGCGTCGCGACTGCGCTGGGAACACAGCGCTCCCATTCGTGTCGGATGCCGCATGGGGCGACCCGAGAAAGCGGCCGCTCGGGTCATGAACCCGAAATCGCACGCCCTTTTCCCCATCGACCTCAACGGTGGACCTCAGCGGTTGCTGGCCAACGCCGAGGAAAAAGGAAGCATCCGCGTGCAGGTCGGTCGCAGGGTGTGCACCGTGTGCGGAAAGGAAAGTCCGCAACTCAACTGCCATCACCGGAAGGTGGACGACATGGGCCGTCCACGAGCAGGAGAAACCTGCGGCGGACCGACCGAAATGGCCGGCAACGCACGTGCCGACGGACGACGGCGCGGTGAACTGCAAACCGTGGAACTGGACACGTTGCTTGAGGACGCACGCATCCGTCTCGGCTTGGACCGCTTGCCGAAACAGGTCAAGTGTGTCAAGACGCTGAACAGCCGAAACCAGACCCCAGAGCCGATCGAGAAGGGCATCCTGCGTGCTCACCACGAGTTGCCTGTGTTCCGTGACGGTACCGTGCGCTACGACATGAGCGACGTTCCAGTCACCCATTTCCGCCCCAAGGAAATCGAGGCCAGCGTGCCCGCTTTGCTCGATTTGGGGTACACCCACGACCACCTTGGCGCACCGCTGGAACGGGACGACCAGGTGTTGGAACTCTTCCCCCAGGATTTCATCGTCGCTGCCAACGCCAAGGACTTCTTCCTGCGAACGGCGGCCTTCATCGACGATTTGTTGGTTCGTTACTACGACATGCCGCCCTTCTACAACGTCCGGACTGCGGAGGATTTGGTCGGGCACCTGATCTGCGCCCTTGCGCCGCACACGTCTGGCGGTGTGCTCTCGCGGATCATCGGCTGGGCGGATTGTTCAGGCGGGTACGCTCATCCGCTGTTCCATGCCGCGAAGCGACGCAATTGCGACGGCGACGAAGACGCCATCATGCTCCTCATGGACGGCTTGCTGAACTTCAGCCGTGACATCCTGCCCGCCAACCGTGGTGGACAAATGGACGCACCCTTGGTCCTGACCACACGCCTCAACCCCACCGAGGTGGACAAGGAGGCGCTGAACGTGGATTGTGCATGGTACTACGAAGCGGCCTTCTACGAGGCCACCCAACAACAGCCCCATCCCAAGACCGTTCTCGAGATGATGGACATCGCCGAACGGCGGCTGGGAACGGTGGCCGCGGTGCGCGGATACGGATTCACCCACGATTGTGAAGCGATGGACCGAGGCCCAGCGCTGTCCGCGTACAAGACCCTGGAGACGATGATCGACAAGATGAACGGTCAACTGGATTTGGGCCACAGGCTCCGTGGCGTGGACATTCGTCTTGTTGCGAGCAGCGTGATTCGGTCGCACTTCTTGCCCGACCTGCGTGGCAACCTCAACGCCTACGCACGGCAGAAGGTCCGCTGCGTGAAGTGCGGTCACTCGTACCGGCGCATGCCCTTGGCCGGAAAATGCATCCAATTGACCAAGGCCAGCGGACGAGGCCTCGCCGCACACGGTGTCTCACGTTCGGAAGGCGACCAGTGCGGTGGAAACCTCGCCCTGACCGTGTCCGAGGGCGCGGTGCGGAAGTACATCGAAGTCACGCGTCACGTCATGGAAACCTACGGCGTGGACACCTACACCCGGCAGAACGTGGAGTGGTTGGCTTCGTCCGTGGACAGCCTGTTCAACAACGACAGGGCACGGCAAATGTCCCTCGCCGATTTCCTGTGATCAGCCGCGCACGGGTGGCTTCCATTGCCCGTCCACGTTGACGGGATCTTCGTCGATAAGCGGGCGGACGCTCCTGAATCCAACGGGGATGGATTCGGTCGTTTCTGAACCACCCCGGGCGTCGAGCCACCGCCTGATGCCCCGGTCGGCAAAGGCGAGAACGATGAGCCCGAGAGTGGCGAAAAGGTGCCCCTCCACCCGCATGGGCCCGAGCGGTTCAAGAGTCAGCGACATGTAGGCCACCACCTCATCGGGTCCTGAACTCGTCAGCACGTAGTCGCCGGGAGGAAGGCTCCCTTCCCAACCGCTGCTTCCGTCTTGCACGGTACCGTTCCAGCCTGCCACGAGGGTCCCTTCGGCGGATGTGATGGCCCAACCCACCTCTTCGGTGGGGTCCACGAGGTGTTCAAACTCGGCCTCAAACACGGCCGGCAAGGGCCCTTGTGCGCCCAAAAGGCCCTGAATGGGAATGGGAACGTTGTCCTGGAAGGGGTGGTCCGCATCGTTGAGTTCACGCACGGCTTCTCCGTCCACCACAAGGGCCCAAGCGACGTTCACCACGGCGATGGCCACGGCCCACATCATCACCCCGCGGAGGAGTCCTGACTGGGCCATGGGCAGGAAAACCGGGCCCATTGCCTATGAGTTCTCGTCCTGCGGCAGGGCTTCGTGCATCATTCCCAGAAGGGTCAGCACCTTGACCATCCAGGTCAACTTCTCCAGCTTCCTCGGCGGGTCGGTGGTGCCGGACCAAGGCCCCACTCGGTCCAAAGCGAAGCCGACGAACGCAAGGGACGCGTCGGGGACGCCCAACCAACGGAGGAAGCAGGCAGCCCGATCGCCGTCGGTGAATCCACCGGGGTTGTGCATGCCTTCAATGGCGTTCGGCGTCTGGTGGGTCAGGACCATCCCCGGTGGCTCGGGTAACGTTGACCACTGCGGGAGAAGGCGTTCCCAGGCCGACCGGTTGTCGCCGTGGGCATGGAGGACAAGAACGAGCCCGCGGCGAACGGCGGCATCGAGGTGCTCGCCGCCGTCGAGGTCGCTGACCACCGCCACCACATCGAGGTGAGGCGACACCGCGCCCACGGCTCCGTCTGCAGCGATGAACACCGCCCCTGGACATGCTGCGGCTTCCACGTCCTCCACCGTGGCTGCGGCCCCAACGATGACCACTTTTGAGGCCAAGTGGCATCGCTCAGCCACCTGATTCAGGTGGCGTCCACGGGCCTCGGGTGACCACGCCTGCACGCCGAAAGGGGCGTCGGAGGACAGCGCCGTGCCCAAGGCCTCGGCGCTGGTTCGGTCGGCATCAAGCGCCCAGCCAAAGGCGGCACGGACCTCGTCCTGCACGGCCAACAATGGCGGTGCGGCCGGCGAGAACACGTACCGCCCCGCGCGTCGTCGGTCCTTGAAGCGGGCGGTCGGCATCGAAGGCTGATAAGCGGTGGCCGCCCACCTCCCCGCGTGCCTGTGCCCAAGGAGCCGGAACCCGTCGAAGACGCGGTGACGTTGGCACGCTACCCCTTCCTGCCACAAGCTTCGCCATGGATTGCGGCCTTGGCCGGGCAGCACCGCATCACCCTCGACGAATTGCTCGAAGGCAGTTTCATGGAGCCTGCCCGGGCAAGGGCGAGGATCCGTCTGATCGAGACCGTCGAAGCGGAGGAGGGGGTCAGCCTGTCCGGCGGTGATTTGCACAGCGAAAACGGTCGGCTGGTGGAAGCCTTCTCGTTCTACTACGCTCGCCTGGTCGTTTGCGCCACGCGTGACGAACGCTTGGTGGCGCGCTGGGCCCTCGCGGAAGCGCAACGTGCAGAGCGCTTGCTGAGGAACGACGAACGTGCCCTCCCAACGGTGGCGAGGACCTTCTTTTCCGACGTCCGTTCACGGGAACATCGCGGAGCGTCGGGTCGCGGTGACCGAGGCACGGCATTGCCGCACCTCGAATGGACCATTGGGATGTCCGATTTCATCGAAGTGTGTCCCAAGATCACCGGGGACCGTTGGCGGCTGGCGAACACCGAACTCTCCGAAGGGAGCATTCGGCTCCACAGCGAAGCGCAGTACAGTTCCTCGGCCAAGGTGGCCCGCCTTCTCAGGGAGCGCATCAAAGCCAGCATCGAAGCGGACGCTTTGGAGAAAGTGGCCGAAGTCAACGACGATTTGGCGGCGAGGTTGGCGCTGCCCATTGGCATCGTTCGCAACCTCATGGACGCACGTGTTCAACAGAGCATCGCCCTGGCCGGTGTGGACGAAGAGGACTGGCCTCCATGCATGCGGCGGATCGTGTCGGACTTGACCAACGGCGTGAACGTGAACCATTTCGGAAGGGTCTTCCTCGCCTCCATGGGCTCGACCATGGAATTGCCTCAGACCACCACGGTGGACTTCTTCCGTGGCGCGCCTGACTTCAGCGAGGCCACGACAACGTATCAGGTGGGCCACGTCTACGAACAAGGGTACACGCCCGCGGGATGTGCGAAGCTCAAGGTGAACCACAATTGCCCCGTCCTGCCGGGCGACGACCGCCTGTGCGACCGTGAATGGCTGACGCACCCGCTGAAGTACGTGCGCTCAAAACAACGGTGGAAGCAACGCATGGAGGAAGAAGCGGCCCCTGTGGTCCACCACGAACCGCCGCCCACCACCGACGCGTGAGGTTTGGCCAACGAAACCTGCGTTTCGACACAGGACTTGAAACGAAAGACCCGCATCGTCGGGTCAGAGCCGACCATGGACCGCATCCTCGTTCTGACCGTTGACCGCGACGACGACCTTGGCAACAAGACCTCGATTCGTGGACCTGTGGTGAACCGAAGGAACGTCCTGACCGCCGCCCTCAAACTCGGCATGGCCGACCCAGAGGAAAGCGACACGAACGCCATTCTCGGGGCCTTGGCCCAGTACGATCGGCTGCTCGAGTCCAAGGGCGCTGAAGATGAAGTTGAGGTGGCGGTGCTCACCGGCGACGAGAAGGTTGGACAGCGTTCCGACCGTGCCATCTCAGCCCAACTCGACGAAGTGGTCAACGCCTTCCAGCCCGACCGCTGCATCGTCGTCACCGACGGCGCGGAAGACGAAGCCGTGCTTCCACTGATTCAATCCAGGGTCAAGATCGAGCACATCGAGAAGATCATCGTCAAGCAATCCAAGGGCATTGAAGGCACCTACTACTACATCGTGAAGGCGCTGGAAGACCCAAAGTGGCGCTCCCGCTTCATGATCCCCGCCGGCCTCATCCTGGCCATCCTCGGCCTTGGCGTGATGCTCCCTGATGCCATCGGAAGCGTGGTGCTCGGCGGATTGCCGCTGCTCACCGGATTGTACATCTTCGCCAAAGGCGCAGGCATCGACGACAACGTGAACCGCGTGATGCAGGAGATGCGTGAAAACGCAGACGCAGCGATGTTCACGTCCTTGCTGTGGACGGCCACCCTGTTCAGTGCCCTGTTCGCCTTTGCCGAGGGCTGGCGTCAGTACGAAATTCTGACCGAAACCACGAGCGCTTCGGCCTCCGTTTGGCTGGAGACCTTGCACAGCGCCCTTGCGTGGATCGTGCTCGCGTTCCTGACGTCAACCGCCGGATTCATGATGCTGCGCATCAAGCGTGGCAACTTCTCTGGACGCATGGTCATCCTCTCGATTTTCGGTCTCGTCGTGTACTCCTTCGTCGATTCCTCCCTGACGATCGCCAGCGAAGTGTTGGCAGGGGAGTTCACCTTCGAGGTGCAAAGCATCCTCAGTGAATTGACGATGCCCATGATTTGGATCGTCGTGCTGTGGTTCGCCATGGTGGTCAACCGCAGCCTGAAGGAGCGGCAACCCTACAACGTGCCTTACCGCGGCGTTTGAACACCCTCGGTAAGGCTTGCCAACAGGACCAACCGCTTCAGGTTCCACCTGTGAAACCCTTCTGTTCTTAGCCCGCCACGTTGAATTTCGTGCCATGTCCGGAACGCATGAAGGGGCCCACAACGTCTTCCCGCAGATCTACTTCGGTTCCTTGCTCGTTGCAGGCGTGTTGGCCTTCGTGCTGCATCGGCGCTGGGGGGCCTTGCCCAAGGTGGGTGAGCGCTTCTACGACGTCATCATCCTCGTCCTCGGGTTTTGGTGCCTCGGTGGCCTTCTCATCGATGCCTTCGCACACATCGCAGGCCAGGTGGATGACACCTTCTTCACCGAATGGCATGCGGTGTGGTATTCGGGCGCCACCGCCTATGGTGCCTACATCTTCTACGCCGTCATGCCCGAAGGGGGCGTTAGGGAAATGCTTCGTCGCCCCTTTGGCGTGCTCAGCGACGTCGCACCCGAGCACCGTCCCGGCGTATGGGGCATCATCGTCTTCTTCATCTCCGGCTTTGGCGACATGATTTGGCATGAGACATTGGGGGTTGAATCCAACCTTGACATCCTCCTCTCCCCAACCCACATCGGTTTGTTCGCAGGGCTGATGCTTTCCGTCACCGGTCCATTGTGGTCGGCTTGGGCCGACCCAAAAAGCGGGGTGAACGGTCTACGCTCCCAAGCCCTCCCCATCTTCGGTTTGGGGGCGGCATGGTGTGTCGTCCTGCTCATCGTGCGGTACACCCATCCATGGATCATGGGAATCAACGAATATTGCTACACGGCCGAGTACAGCTACACCTGTTGGAACAGCGATTACAACACCGCGCTGGCCACAGGAATGCGTGCTCTGCTCATCCACGCGGCGTTGACCTCTGCCGTCTTGCTCCTTTTCCTGAGACGCTGGACGCCCGCCCCTGGAAGTTTGGCCGTGCTGGTGAGTTTTCACGCACTGGGCGCATGGGTGTACGCTGAATTTGACCAAAGCATGCTCGTCATGGGCTTGATTTGGGCCGTGCTCGTGGAAGCGCTGCGGTTCATGTGGATCAAGGGGTGGCGTGCGTCCTTCGTGGCCGCGGCCGTCGCCCTTCAGGTGCTCGTGTTCCAGGTCACGTTGCTCGTCCGTGGCCCATGGGCCACGTGGTGGGAAGGCACGGACCTGCACATGGTGCCGTTCGGATGGACGGTGCACGCCACCTTCGGAGCGGTCGTGCTGTGCGCCTTTGTCGGGGTCATGGCCACGACCTTGGCCTTCCCACCGGCCCTGCCTGAAATGAACGAAAGCGAGCAAGCCTGAAACATGAAAAGGAGCAGGGGAAGGCATGGTCAGCCCTCAGGACCTCGAACGTCTCGCGTCGCTGGTGGGCTACGACCGGATGCTGGCCATCGACGCCGTGGCCCGTGCCAACGGCGTCGCTCCTGCCGATGTGGAGCGGGCACTCAGCGCACACCTCGGAGGTGGGGGCGCGGCCGCTCCACAGGACCACACGTCAGGTCCCTCCATCCCAGATGTACCTGCCCCACCGAAGGCGGTGGACCGGCTCGACCTCTCGCAATTTCGCTACGGCTACGATCCGACGGCGGACGCCAAAGCCCGTCGTTCGCAGGTCAGCCAAGCCATCCGTTGCCCGACCTGCGGTTCTGCCCTCGGCATCCCTGACGTCCGCCCAATCAAGGTCACCTGCCCTGCCTGCGCAGCGACCCACACCTTCAGCGATTGAACGCGGCATTGATGGCCCTCGGTCCGGTCCATGCGCCATGGACGGACGAAGCCCACGGCTCTGGCCCTACAGCCCCGCATCCTCTCCGGTGGCCTTGCCTGAATCCGACCTTCTGCACACGCCAGAAGCCACGTGGGAATTGACACCCCCGTCCTCGATGCCCGATGGCGAGCTGGACCTTGCAGGCATCAGGGCCCTTGCGGCCACCTACACCGACGCGGAAGGGCGTGACTTGCCAGACCTGCTTGCTGAACATGGTGCCGCGCCCCTCGACCAGCGCTGGCCGTTCCTGTTGCTTGGTGAATTGGCCAACCCCTACCGTCTGGCCACGTTGCGTTGCGAAACGGTGCCCATCTTCCGGGTTCGCCTTTCCGACCTGTGCAGAACCTGGACCGACGGACAGGACGCTCGGAACATCCAACCTGGTTTGCACCACGTCACCTTGGCCCGCTCCGTTGGATGGTGGGAAGTGGCGCACCTCGGCTTGTTCACACGTCCCGAAATGAAGCGCCTCACCATGTGGCTTGCTGAAGACCGCCCCGGTGTGTGGAAACCTGTTCGGCCGGCCGAAGGGCACCTCCACATCGAATCGGGTCCATTGGACCATCCAAGCCGTGAGGACGTCCAATGGGACGGAGAAGAGGAACGTGTGGAACGACCGGCGCCCCCAACCACCGGACCGGCGGTCGATGTGTCCATCGTGATGGTCCCTGTGCACGTCCGCCGTGGCTGCTACGATCACCGTGGACGGCTGGCTCGATGCGTGCACTACCCACAACGCGCCTTCCACGACAACGTGTTTCGACGTGGTTCTGCCCGTGATTGGGGGGACGTGCTCGACGTCCATCGCTGAATCCTTGGGACCTCCCACGCCACCTTGAAGTCCTCAGGCGTCGATATCTCTCTATGAACGGGAAGGGATCGCAGAAAGCGGCAAGGTTGGAACGTCTGAAGGACGAAATTGTGGCCTACGTGGAAGCAAACCCGAACTGCTCTGCAGCGGACATCGTCGATCACCTGGCCAACGTTCGCCGAATGCGAAACCATGGACTGACCGCCCGAAAGGTGGGCTACTTCATCCCCAGGTACCTCAAGGAAGCCGTGGCTTTCACGATGGACGCCACCACGGGCAAGCGCCTCTACAAGGTCGCGGCTTGACCTCGGCACCTTGATGCGGCAGGGTCGGTTCACCGGTGCATGGCGCCACGCCTCCCATCGGCTGAGGACGTCTTTTCGCACGTGGACCACGGTGCAGGGCCACGCTTCGGTGAGGGCGCGGTGTGGGCGCTGCTGGACCCGAAGTCCGAGGACGGTTTGCGGGCCCAACTTTCGGCTGCGGTGCAGAACGCGGACGGTCTGAGAGCAACGCATGCTGACCATTACACGGTGGACGAGCGAGAAGGGCGCGTGGCCATTCATACCGATGCGGAGATCGAAGCAGGGGCCCACTTCATTGGGCCATGTTTCATCGAAGCAGGGGCCGTCGTTCGTCATGCGGCCTACGTCCGACCGTGGACGTGGGCGTGCCGTGGCAGCGTCATCGGGCACTGCACGGAGGTGAAGCACAGCGTGTTGATGCCTGGCGCCAAGGCTCCGCATTTCAACTACGTCGGCGACAGCATTCTGGGCCCCGGAGTCAACCTTGGCGCCGGGGTCAAACTGTCGAACCTCCGGCATGACGGTGGTGAAGTTCACGTCTGGATCGACGATGAACGCGTGCCCACAGGGGTTCGGAAATTCGGAGCCATCCTTGGCGACGGGGTGCAGCTTGGCTGCAATGCGGTGACCAATCCTGGCTGCGTGCTCGTGGCCGGTTCAACGGTGGATCCCAACACCACCGTCAGCGGTGTGCACCTCGAAGCACGACGGCATCGTTGAGGTGATCTCGTGAACCTGTTCGGTACCGACGGCATCCGAGGGGAAGTGGACCTTCGGCCTTGCGGAACACGTCAGGCCATCGAGGCTTTGGAAGACGAACGGCGACTCACGCCCTCCCTCGCTTGGCTTGCCGGACAAGCCATCGCCCGAACCCTCGACCGAGAGGGCGCTGAAGTGGTCATCGGCTGGGACAACCGGCCGGGCAACCCCGCCTTGGTGCAGGCCGTCCTCGACGCCTTTCGTACGGCAGGCTGGGCCGTCGTTCCGCTGGGTGAATGCGCGACGCCGCTCGTGCATCACGTGGTGCTTGAACGGCAGGCCACGGCAGGCGTCATGGTGACGGCGAGCCACAACCCTGTGGAAGATTCCGGACTGAAGGTCTTCGACGAGGCAGGGAGAAAATCCACGCCCTCCTTGGAGGCCCTGCTCACCCGAACCATGCTTGATCTCGCACAAGAGGACCATGACCTCCTGCACCTTTCGAACGAAGATGCCGCTTCGTTGGCGCCATTGGTCCAGCCGCATCAGGTCCACGCGGCGTGGCTGGACGTACGAATGCGCGATTTGTCCGCCATGTTTCCCGAGACAGCGGGCGCGCTGCTTCACGAATCAAACGCGCCACTCTTGCTTGACCTCAGCCGAGGTTCTGCCATCGAATGGTTTCCGGCATGGCTCGAGGCCAACGGCCTCAACGTGGACGAGGTCAGCCATGCCGCCACCGCCCTGAACCGTGGTTGCGGCGCCGG
>Ga0075480_10001985_pt1 | contig 13075 bp, 11 predicted proteins | sample DEB08_DNA_7_FD_81590 | JGI IMG/M metagenome (GOLD analysis project Ga0075480, IMG submission 81590) | Aqueous microbial communities from the Delaware River and Bay under freshwater to marine salinity gradient to study organic matter... | ecosystem: Environmental > Aquatic > Marine > Coastal ... | reverse complement strand
TCATTAGGATACCAAACAATACAAGGTACTCTCTGTCCACCTTCCCATGTAGTTCCTTTCCCTTCTCTGTATATTCCAGTTGAACCAGCGTGTTCACCATAAGAAAGCCAAGGGCCATTATCAGAGGTAAAAACAACAATTGTATTTTTTTCAAGATTATTTTCTTTTAAAGTATTCATTATTAAACCCATGGAGTGATCTATCTCTTCAATTACATCAGTATATAGTCCATGATCAGACCTCCCGTTAAATTTTGATGATGCAAACAACGGAACATGGGGCTGAGGATGAGCTAAATATAAAAAGAAAGGAGTTTCTTTATTTTCTTCAATAAAAGAAATACTTTTTCTTGTTAATTCCATGGTTAAATCAGATTGATCTGTCAAAACTTCAACTGGCTTATCGTAATCGTAGAGCATCAAATCAGGATAGCTATTGGGATATTCTGCATGAAAAGGCCACATGTCGTTAGAATAAAGTATTCCAAAAAAATCATCAAAACCATGATTAGTTGGTAAAAATTTTGCATTGTCCCCTAGATGCCATTTTCCATATATGGCAGTGTTATACCCTTCTTGTTTAAACATCTCTGACATTAAAAATTCATTAGGATTAATTCCTTTTTTAGAATTTGGCCCTAAGGCTCCACTAAAACCAATTCTGTTTGGATAAGCTCCAGTTAATATAGAGGCCCTAGAAGCCGAACAAACTGCTTGGGTTGAATAATAAGAGGTCAATAAAGCTCCTTCACTTGCCATTGAATCTAAGTTTGGTGTACTGATCATTTTGGAGCCATAAGAACTTAAGTCAGCAAATCCTAGATCATCGGTTAAAACAAATATTACATTTGGTGAGTTAACTGTATTATCTTTTTTGCAAGATGAAAATAAAATGATAATGAAAAGTGTTATAAAAAAATTAGAGATTGTAAATTTCATTGTTTTATAGAATTTTTAAAAATTCATTTTTTAAATTAGTGATTTATAAATAAAAATCATAAAAATTTATATGACATAACTTGATTTAAAGTTAATACATCACAATTCATAGCTTAAAAAATGAAGATTAGTAAAAGAGCCTTATTTACCAACCCAACCTACAATAAGATTTCTTCTATTCCTATTTCTAATCAAATTTTATTTTGGATAGGCTATTTTTCATTTAATACAATACGGTGGGGTAGTTTTTACTCTGATTATGCGTATTCATTTAAGTCAAATGTCATAGAATTTCCTTTTCATATCGTCCTGTCTTATCTTTTTATTTTTTACCTGCTTCCAAAATTTTTCAATGGAAAATTTATTGAAGCATTTACCCTTATATTTATTAGTCTAGGTGTCACACTAGTGTTAAAATTTCAAGTTACTTATTACTTTACTAGTGGGGATGTAATGCCAGAATATGCAGGAATAACATCAAATATCGACTTTCAATATGCTTCTAATGTGATTCTTGGAGAGGTGTATGTTGTCTCATTTGTTACAGCAATTAAATTAGCAATTGACTGGATTAAACAAAAAGAATATCTAAACCAAACTAATGAAGTTCTTTTAGAGAATGAATTAAAATATTTAAGATCACAAGTTCAACCCCACTTTTTTTTTAATACATTAAATAATCTTTATTCATTAACTATTGACAAATCTGATAAGGCTCCTGATTTAATTTTAAAGCTTTCGGATCTGATGAAATATTTTTTATATGAAACTGGAAAAGAATTTCAAACTCTAGAAAATGAAATTACTCATATTAAAGATTATATAGAAATTGAAAAATTACGTTATGATGAAAATTTAAAAATAAATTTTAACATTAAGGCTAATTCAAAAAAAATAATGATTAAACCGTTAATGATGATTCCTTTAGTGGAAAACGCATTTAAACATGGTGCAAGAAATTCATTTAAAAACGCATATATAAATATAAATTTGCAAGCATCAAAAAAAAACATAGACTTTAAAGTTGAAAATTCTTTTCAAAAACCGACTAAAAAAATTAAAGAACAAATTGGTGGCATTGGGCTTACAAACCTTAAAAAAAGACTTGAAATTAATTATGGCCCAGATTATTATAATTTAGATACTATTAAGGGAAAAAATAAATATATTGCACATCTTAAATTGAAACTATGATTAATTGTATTATTCTAGATGATGAGCCTTTGGCAATTAAAGTAATTGAAAATTTTATTAAAAAAATTGATTTCTTGAACTGTATAGGAACTTTCCCTAATGCAAATGATGCTATGAGTACTTTAAAAAAAGAAAAGGTAGAGCTTATGTTTTTGGACATCAATATGCCTTTTATTGATGGAATTAGTTTTTTAAAAAAATTAGAAAGCCCGCCTAAAACAATTATTACTAGTGCCCATTCAGAATATGCGCTTGATGGATATGACTTGAATGTTGTTGATTATTTAATGAAGCCCATACCCTTCGAAAGATTTGACATTGCTGTAAACAAAGCTTATAGAGCAATCACTAATTTGAGAAATGAAAAAAGTTTAGATCTAGATTTTGTATTTGTTAGAGTTAATAAATTAAATGTGAAAATAAATTTTGATGATATCTTAGTAATTGAAAGTCTCAAGGATTACATTAAAATTGTAACAAAAAATAAAAACTTTATAGTTCATACAACATTAACTTCCTTCACAGAATCTTTACCAAGAAATAAGTTTATTAGAATTCATCGTTCTACAACTGCAGCAATAGATAAAATCGATGTAATTGATGGAAGTAATGCTTACATAAACAAAACACCGTATAAAATTGGAGGAAGCTACAAGGAATCCTTTAAAAATCTAGTTGTAAATTTTAACTAATCCTTCATTAATTCTATTGCCTCTGGGGCAGTTGTAACTGGAAATTTACAAGTATTATCCACACAAACGTATATGTATGTTTCATCTTTGAAATATCTGTCTTTTAACAAGTAGAGTTCGGATGGTATATTTGAAGCTGCTATTAAAGCATTAGGCAAGTATTTTTCCATTAATTCGTTGGCCTTAGAGATTGCCTTTTCCCCACTTATAGCTAATTCATAAAATTTTTGAGAATAATTGTGAGAGTTGGACAACCACAATAAATGATCAGTAACTCTATCATTTAAATTATTGCTAATATTATTAATCATCTTTTTTGATAGCAATAAATATTCTTTATTTCCATAATAATGGCCTAGTCTAAACAAATTAAAATTCATTACTGAATTGGCAGAAGGTGTTACTCCATCCTCAAGGTGAATAAATGTGTCTGCAAAAAGATTCTGTTGATTATTAGAAAACCTATAAAAACCGTTTGATTCTTTAAACTTTTCGTTAGTAAATGAAGTTAATTGATCAGCAAAATTTAAAAATTTGATATCAAAAGTAACTTCATAAAGGCCTATTAATGCATCAATATAATAACTGTAATCTTCCAAAAACAAAACAGATGAAGAGCCACTACTAGTGTGTTGAATAGTGTTGTTATTAATCATATTGTCAACCAATGAGTTATTTATTGACAATGCTTTATCCAGAAACTTTTGATCTTTAGTAACCTTATAACTATCAACTAAGCCCCTAATTGTTAAAGCGTTCCAAGAAAATATAATTTTATTATCAATAATCGGATGAACTCTTTTTTCTCTTTCATCTTTTAATAACAGGTTTACATTAGCAAGATTTTTCTCAAATTGAGTTAAACTAATTCCCAATTTTGATGCAAACTCTTTATCAGAAACTGTTTGATAAAAAACATAGTTGTCTTTCTCCCAATAACCTCTCTGATTTATATTGTAATATTCTGAAATCCAATTAAAATCTTTTTTTAGAAGGGTTTTAAGTTCCTCGACTTTCCATACATAAAAATCTCCCTCGCTTTTAGTTCCATCATCATAGTTTGTATCGGCTGAAATACTAGAATAAATTAGATTGTTTTTTCCAGTCATTTTTGACTCCAAAAAATTATAGATATTATATAGCTCTTTTAAAAAACGATCTTCTTTAAACACTTTAAAACCATTCGAATAAACGCTTAAAAGCTGAGCATTATCATAAAGCATTTTTTCAAAATGAGGAATATGCCAGGTATTATCAACAGTATATCTGTGAAATCCTCCGTCAATTCTATCGTTAATACCGCCTCTTGATATTTGAAGCAAAGAATTTAAAACAAATCCTTTCATTTCTTCATTTTTATATTCATTTGAATATCTCATAAAAAAGTTTAGCATTGAGGGTAATGGAAATTTTTGCCCTGACCCAATTCCTCCATTAACTTTATCCGCATATTTAAAAGCTTTTTCTGCCAAATCAATTTGAAGTTCGGAATTGTATATGTCGTCTCTGGGTATTGGTTTTACAAGACCCTCTTTTTGAACACCTTCTTTAACGCTTTTTGCATATTCTAATACATCTTTTTTTCTTGTTTTATAAAATCCGCTGACCTGATTTAAAACTTGAATCCATTGGGTTTTAGGAACATATGTGCCGCCCCAAATTGGTGTCCCATCTGGAAGTGCAATAATATTCATTGGCCATCCTCCACTACCAGTCATTAACACTAAAGCCTTCATATAAATTTCATCCAAATCAGGTCTTTCCTCTCTGTCCACTTTGATGTTAATAAAATTAGCATTCATGACTTCAGCCACTTCATAATCGGTAAAGCTTTCTTCTTCCATGACATGACACCAGTGACATGATGAATATCCAACACTAATCAAAAGTAACTTGTCAATTTTTTTAGCATTTTGAAGAGCTTCATCTCCCCATGGATACCAGTCTACAGGATTAGTAGCATGTTGTTTTAGGTATAAACTTTTTTCGTTAACTAATTTATTTTCCATGACCTGCGCTAATATATGGTTTGACCCCATTAAAAAAACAATAAAAAAAAGCTTAAAATTATTCATGTAAAAAAAGGATCAATTTTTTTTCCTAAATTAAATATTAATAAACAATTTTTTCATGTTTTATATTATTATTAAGTTTCTTAAAAAAATATTTTTCTTTTTTACAGTCTTAATTGTACTAAACGCCTGTAATTTACATCAGGAAAAAGCTCCTCCAAATATTTTATTTATTATGGCTGATGATCATACGTCACAAGCCTGGGGAATTTATAATGGAATATTGGATGACTATGTTAAAAATGATGGTATAAAATATTTGGCAAAAAACGGAACTGTTTTAAATAATATGTTTTGCACTAATTCAATTTGTGTTCCAAGTAGAGCTTCAATTTTAACTGGACAATACAGTCACTTAAATGGGGTTTATACTTTAGCAGATAACCTAGATCCTGACAGTTTAAACGTTGCCAAAATTCTAAAAAAAAATGGTTATCAAACTGCTCTAGTAGGCAAATGGCATTTAAAAAAAGAGCCATCTGGATTTGATTTTTATAAAGTCCTTCCAGGTCAAGGCAAATACAATAATCCTGTTTTTAAAACTAAAGAAAATTGGGAAGATGGACATAAGGGAGGCACACAAGAATCAGGTTTTTCAGCTGATATAATAGGTGATTCCTCAATTGAATGGCTAAAAAAAAGAAAGTCAAAAAAGCCTTTTTTTTTAATGACCCATTTTAAAGCTACTCATGAACCCTTTGATTATCCAAAAAGACATAATGAATTTTTAAATAACACTTTTCTTCCTGAACCTGAGTCTCTTTATGACTTTTTACCTTCCAAATCTGAGAGAAGTTTTAGTGGTCAGCAGTTAGAAATTCTAACAAAAAGGTGGTTAACTTTTTCTGAAAGAAAAGACTATAATATTGATGTAAAATACCCTGGCATGCCTTTCTCAATTGATGGCCTGTCAAAAAAACAAATTCGATCCGTGTCTTATCAAAAATTTGTTAAAGATTTTTTAAGATGTGCTGCAGCAATCGATGACAATCTAGAAAAAATAATTACTTTTCTAAAAGAGACAAATCAAATAAACAACACCATTATTATTTATACCTCCGATCAGGGTTATTTTCTGGGAGAACACGGTTTTTTTGATAAAAGAATGATGTATGAAGAATCTTCCCGAATGCCTTTTGTAATTAGTTATCCCAAATCAATTCCTAAATCTAAAAGAATAGATGACCTTATTTTAAATATTGACATTCCTTCATTGCTATTAGATTATGCTGGAATTCCATCTCCAAAATCATTTCAAGGCATGAGCTTTAAAAAAGCTATTGAATCAAAAACACAGTATCAATCAAGAGATTTTATCTATTATAGATATTGGGAACATAGCCCCGTGCGACCTGCTCATCTAGGAATAAGAAGTAATAAAAGAAAGTTAATTTATTTTTATGGGGAAGGTCTAAACAAAAAAAACACCAGTAATATAAAAACATCTAAGGCTTGGGAATTTTACGATTTAGAAAATGACCCTTTAGAATTAAAGAACGAATTTAGCAACCCGTTTTATAAAAATGAAATTATCTCACTTAGAGAAGAATTAGTAAAAATTAAAAACTCTATAAAAGACAAGGAAACAATTGTACCAGAAATTAGCAAGATATAAGTTTTTATTAATATTTTTTTTGATTTACACTCAGTCCAGTGCACAAATTGAATTAAATAAAAGAATTGACAGTTTAATTAGAGTAAGTATAAAAAATCAAAACTTTCCTGGCGCACAGCTGTATGTAAAAATTAAAGACTCCATAATTATAAACAAATCTTATGGTTTTCATACATACGATTCAATAATAGCTGTTAAAAACACTCATGTCTACGACTTAGCTTCATTAACCAAAGTACTAGCATCAACATTTTCAATAATGAAGCTTTATGATGAAGACTTATTAGATCTTAACCAAAAATTATCATTTTATTTTAAAGATTTAAATAAATCCAATAAAAAAAACACAACTCTATTTGAAAGTTTAAGTCATACTAGTGGCTGGATTCCATACATTAGTCATCAAAATTTCATTAAAAAAAGAAATGGACAATTAAAAAAATCTATAGTTAGAAATAATAAAAGTAACAGGTTTTCTACACAAATAAATGAAAATCTGTTTTTAAGAAACTCCTATTCTAAAAAGATTTTCAAAAGAATAAAAAACTCTAAGCTTAATTCTAAAAATAAATATAATTATTCTGGTCTTTTTTTCTTTTATGTTCCTTCACTAGTTCATAAAATTTCAGGAATGAAATTCGAAACATTTTTCAATGAAAAAATCTTAAAAGGCAAAAATCTTACTCTGCTCTTCAATCCAACAAATAGTTTTAATAAAAAGTTTATCGTTCCCACTGAATATGATTCTATTTTTAGGAAAACTTTAGTTCATGGATTTGTTCATGACGAGGCTGCAAGTTTTATGGGAGGTGTTTCTGGAAATGCTGGTCTTTTTGGAAATGCTGAAAGTATTGGTGTTTTATTGGCTGATTTAGAACCTAAAAGCTCAATATTCAAAAAGAGCACAATAAATATGTTTACTTCTTATGCATTCGAAAATAGTCCAATTAGAAGAGGGCTTGGTTTTGACAAACCATATTCAAAAAAAGAATATGGAAATTATCCTAACCAAAATTTATCTAATAGAACTTATGGCCATACCGGATTCACAGGAACAATGTTTTGGGTAGATCCTGAAAAAAATCTAACAGTTGTTTTTTTAACTAATAGAGTTTATCCAACTAGACTTAATGAATCTTTCTATGATGATGACGTTAGAAGTAAACTAATTGACATTCTAACTGAAAATAAATTATTATGAGAATTCTATTTAAATATTTTTTGCTCTTTACGACTTTTACTTTTTATTCTCAAAACTTTGAATATGTAAATCTCTTTGATTCTTCAATGGACAAAGGAGTTTTTTGTTATAGAATCCCTTCACTAATTACTACAGCAAATGGAACGTTGATTGCTGCGATTGATGAAAGAAATAATTCATGTGGAGATTTAAAATGGAATCGAGACATAAACATTGTTATGAGAAAAAGTTATGATAACGGAGAAACATGGACAAAAATTAAAAGAATAGTCGACTATCCTTTGGGAGAGTCTGCTTCTGATCCATCAATGGTTGTTGATATGGAAACTAATGATGTTTTTCTGTTTTATAATTATATGGACTTAGATAATGCAAAAAATGTTTATCGTTTTATGTTTATTAAAAGTTCTGATCACGGCGAAAATTGGTCATTACCAATTGAAATTACTAGTGATATAATTAAGAAAGGATGGGAAAAAGATTTTATGTTTATTACATCTGGTCGTGGAACACAGACAAAAGATGGGACTTTATTACATTGCCTAGTAAATTTAAATAAGGGAACTCATGTTTTTGGAAGTAAAGATCATGGTAAAACTTGGTTTTTATTCGATTCCCCTCTTCAACCCGGAGACGAATCTAAAATTATTGAACTTTCAAATGGAGACTGGCTAGTAAACTCGAGAGTAAATTCTAATGGTTCAAGATTTACGCATATTTCAAATGATAAAGGTATTAATTGGACTTCTTTTAAAAACACTGATCTACCAGATCCTGGTTGTAACGCAAGCCTTTTAAAATATGATCAAAAAATTTTGATGTTTACTAATGCCTTCGATTCTAAAAATAGAACAAATCTTAGCTTAAGCATTAGTGAGGATCAAGGTAAAACATGGGTTAAAAATAAAACGATATACAATGGAGAATCGGCATATTCTTCAATGACAAAACTAAACAATGGTGACATTGGAGTTTTTTTTGAAAAAGACAATTACACAAAAAATGTTTTTGTGCGAATATCAAAAAACTGGTTACTGAAAAATTAGATTGTTCTAAATCTTCTATTTCCAGACCAAGTAACTCTTTTAGTACGACCCATAAAAGATTTCATTTCAATTCTTCCATTAAAATCGTTTCTTATCGAATTTAATTGTTCATTACCATTATCTTGTCTTTTCATCAAATATTTAATTAAAAAATTCGCGCAAATTTATACTAAAAATTGATTTTAATTCAATTTTTTTTTATAATTTTTAAAGACATATTTAAATCAATATTTTGTCTTACAAATCATCCCCAAAATTGCCTGTAAAGGTCCTTTTACTTTTATTTGGATTTCTATTAAATGCTCAATCAGATTTTCAAATTTCATCTCCAGAACTGCAGGGGGTTTCGTCGAGTAAACTAGAAATATTAAATGCGACTATGCACTCTTTTGTTGATAATAATGATCTTTCTGCTATTCAAACTGCTATAGTTAAAAATGGTAAACTTATTCACTTTGATAGTTATGGTAATTCTGATATTTCAGAAAATGATGCTCTTGAAAGTAATGATATTTTTAGAATTGCTTCTATGACAAAACCTATCGTTTCAGTAGCTCTAATGATGCTTTATGAAGAAGGGAAATTTAAATTAGATGATCCAGTTTACAAATACATTCCTGAGTTTAAAAATCTTACTGTTCAAAAAAGAAAAAAAATTAAACCTGTAAAAAATCACGTAAAAATAATTGATTTACTAAGGCACTCTGCTGGATTAAATTTTAAAGGACCTGATGATTACAGAAAAGTAATTGATTTAACTCTAGAAGAATATACAAAAGAAACCATTAAATCTCCATTAAAGTTCGAGCCAGGCACAACATGGTGGTATAGCTACGCAACTGACATATGTGGCTACCTTATTGAAGTACTATCTCAAGAAAAATTAGATGTTTTCTTGAAAAATAGAATTTTTGATCCTTTAGAAATGAACGATACGTTTTTTGAACTACCCAAAAACAAATTAGATAGACTTACTACTCTTTATGTTGTTGATGAAAACAAAGAACTTGTTTCATTCGACAATAAAGCAAATACTCCATTTAAAGACAAGGTGGTTTTGTTGAATGGGTCAGGAGGGCTGCTTTCAACAACAGAAGATTATTTAAAGTTTTCATTAATGCTTTTGAATAACGGTTTTCACAATGAAAGTAAATTAATTAAAAAAGAAACACTTGATTTAATGAAATTAGACCATTCATTAGGCCTGAAATATAAAAAATTCGCATTTGGAAAAAAGAAAGGATTTGGGTTAGGGTTTGAAGTTGTAAAAGAGGATGGAACTAAATTTGGGTCAAAAGGAACTTTTGGTTGGGGCGGGATGTTTGGAACCTTTTTTAGAATAGATCCAAAAGAAAATATGGTTTTCATATACATGACTCAATCATTTGAAACTTATAAATTAAAGCTGGCTGATAAATTTAGAAGTCTTGTTTACGAGTCGATTGTTGAATAATTTATTTTTTCTCTTTTAAAATTCTATTCTGTTCTTTTAATAATTTGTTCATTTCCATTAATAATTGAATATTTTTTGGAGTTGATACTGTTTCGTCAGATGGGTCTTCAGCTTTTTTATTGAGTCTGTTAATAAATTTAACGACTATAAAAATGGTGAATCCAACAATTATAAAATCTAAAAAAGTTTCAATAAACTGACCGTAGCTTATAGCAACTTCATGGACTGATATTTCTCCTAAAGAATTAGTTTGAGATTCTCTTAAAATAAATTTCTTGCTGTCTAAATTAATTCCATCAGAAAGTAATGAAAGCGGTGGCAATAAAATTTGCTTTACTAAGACATCTATTACTTGATTAAACGAAGCTCCAATGATAATCCCGATTGCCATATCCATCATGTTTCCTTTTACAGCAAACTCTTTAAATTCTTGTAATAATTTCATAGTTAATTGTATAAGTTTTAAAGATAATAAATATGTTTATTTACTATCTTTAAGTAATAAATAATAAGTTTAATCTTATTGTAAACATAATAAAATTGGGGATGTAGCTCAGCTGGCTAGAGCGTTTGACTGGCAGTCAAGAGGTCGTGGGTTCGAGTCCCATCTTCTCCACTAGAACCTATCTCTGTTGAGAGGTTTTTTTATAGCTCTAGCTTGCAGAATTCCTTAGAAATAACTTACTATAATTTACGAATTTTATACCTGTTCTCGGCACTATTTCAGCACTTTTTAAGAATACTGTGACTGGATTTCTTTCGGAATTCTTTAAATGCCAGTTCTCTCTTCGCTTACTCTTTTGCAACTGACATTCAACTTAACTTTTATTTAACTTTACATTCTTTGTTGAATGCTTTTTTTTTATAAATTTAATGTTATTAACTATTTAAATCATACACAAAAAAATTATGAAAAAATTATTTACACTTTTATTATTTGGTTTGTTTATTAACACTGCTATATCACAAACAAACACTTTTACTGTTTATTACTTTGATGTTAAAACAGGAATGGAATCATCCCTAGCAGATGTCTTTGACTCTTTTTATGAAGGAGTTGAATTTAATTCTGGAGGAGTTTATTTAGAAAGAATGCAAAGAGGTGATGTTTTAGGAACTCATCGAGTTGTTGCATTTGGTGAACTTGGTAAATTTGGAGTTGCTGATGGGCAAAAAACAAGTCAAGATTGGCAGCAATTTAGAACCAATCGACTTAAGTTTATGGAGAAAATAGGTCCAAGTTATTCTGGAAGAATTACACTTTCAAATGGTGTTGACCCATTTAGTAAGGGCTATTTTCAGCTATATGAGGCTAAAGTTTATGAGCCAGAAAAACTTATTGCTGCACATTCAAAAGCTATGAAAGAAGTCTGGGATTATGAAGGTAATGCAATGTTATTTGGAACATATGATGTTGGAACGCCTGGAGGAGCTACTCATTTTGCTGCCTTTGGTGCTGACAATTTAGAATCTTTAATGCTCTGGAAAGTATTTATTGAACAAAATAATTCTAAAGGTCAGGCTGAGTATTTTAAGAATAGAGGAAAAGTTGAAGAACTTACAAATTACAGTTTAAGAATCCTTAAACAATATGGTGGTTTTTAATAAAAATTTATTAGAAATTCTTGAGGGAGGTAGTATAATTATTACCTCCTTTTCATTTTAAACCATAGGCATATCTTCTTCTTTTAATTCAGCAACTTCCAATCCACGTAAGTAGGTTAAACTAACGTTTTGTTAAGAATGTTTTTTTATATTTATATCTCTAACTAAAAAATATTAAAATGAAAAATTTACTTTTTTTAACAACAGTTTTATTTTATACTTTTTCTTACTCCCAAGATTTAAATTGGGACAAATCAAAAGGATTTGAAGTAACTTTTGATATTGATAATGTATACACATCTGATGGTGTTAATTGGGAAATGTCAATTTCTGGCCAAGCCGGACCTTATGGAATGGGTTTTGGTACAATTACTTTTAAAAACTTTAGTTCAAATCAAACTCAAGGAGAATACTCGGGATATTTTTGGACCCAAGTAGAAGAATCTACATTTAGAGGAACGACTAGTGGAATGTGGAAAAAAGATGGGAAAATTTATAAAACTGTAGCCTATGATAATGATGTTGTTGGTGGTATAATTAATTTAGCTACAGGAGATTGGAATTTAGTAGAAAGAAAGGCAAGTTTTAAGGTTGCACCTTTAAAATAAACATACAATCACTTAACTAGACCATAGGCATATCTTCTCCACTAGACACTCTTAACAGATTATAAAATTTATGAAAAAAATAATTTTACTATTACTGTTTGCGTTCATTTTATTTTCTTGTTCAAAAGATAATGATTCTCTTACTTTTTCTTTAGATCTAAAAACTACCCCAAACGAAAGTGGAATTATAAGTTATAGGACAAATGAGACTTCATCAGCTTCAGGAAATTATAATTTTATCCCAGGTACGATAGTTGAATTGACAGCCCACCAAAAAGATGGGTGGACTTTTGTTGAATGGACTGGTAATCTAGCGCACCCTAAATCTGAAATAAAAATCAATTCAACCTCTACAAATCCTTTAGAAATAACTATGAATATGTCTAGATCTATAACTGCAAAATTTGCTAAAGTTTTTATAATTGAATCTAATGGAAGGCTTAGGTGTCCTAATGCAAAGCGAGGTGATAAAACGATAATTAATGGTAAAAAATATGTAGCTGTTAAGTACCCTGAAGATATAGGGAAATATTTATTAGACCCAGAATATGACCCCTCTCGTATTTGCACAACTCAAGTTACCTACTTGAGTGAAATGTTTGCCGCTGGGATTAAAAGTTATAATACTTTTAATGAAGATATCTCTAATTG
>Ga0075480_10001983_pt1 | contig 13081 bp, 8 predicted proteins | sample DEB08_DNA_7_FD_81590 | JGI IMG/M metagenome (GOLD analysis project Ga0075480, IMG submission 81590) | Aqueous microbial communities from the Delaware River and Bay under freshwater to marine salinity gradient to study organic matter... | ecosystem: Environmental > Aquatic > Marine > Coastal ... | reverse complement strand
ATTAATGTGGGAACCTCTTGAGGGTGCATTAAATCAAATTCTTGAAGAAGGCCTTGAAGGTTATTTATCAATTGAAGAATGGAGATCTTCTGGTGGATGTTATGCTCCTAGGAGGATTAGTAGATTTGATGCAGGTGGAAGTATCTCAAGACATGCGTGGGGAATTGCAATAGATATAAATACAAAATCAGGGTATCCGCCAAGAATAGTTGAAATTTTTAATTCATGGGGATTCGCTTGGGGAGGTACATGGACATCTCCAGATGAAATGCACTTCGAACTTAGAGATTTATCAGCCAGTATTTCTAAGTCCAGCGGCTAGTCCATTTATTGATAAAAGGAGTGCTTTCTTCTCCTCATCTGCCAAAGTAGAATTTTTCATTTTTTGCATTAACGTAATCTGTATCAAAGAGAGAGGGTCTAAATAGGCATTCCTTATATTCAGAGTGTTTTTTAATACTTTGTTATCAGAAAGGAGTTCATTTGTATTTTTAATTTTTTTAATTCCTGTTTTTACTAAGTTTGACTCATTAACAATTTTTTCATATATTGTAATATTTTCCTTATCAAGTAACGAGTTGACGTATAGTTTAGAAATTTTTAAGTCAGATTTAAAGACAGTCATCTCTATATTGCTTATTAAGTTCTTAAGAAATTCTGAATTATTGTAAATGCGTCTTACTTCTTCAATTCCATATTTTTCAATCACATGTTGCAATGCTGTACCTGAACCATACCAACCAGTTAATGTATTTCTTGTTTGAGCCCATCCAAAAACCCACGGAATTGCTCGATAATTTTCAATTGAGTGATGGATACCAGACCTTTTACTAGGTCTTGAGCCAATATTTAGAGTTGATAATAAATTAACTGGTGTACCGGTTTCAAAGTAATTAATTAAGCCATCTTGTTCGACGAATTCTCTATATTTTCTATAAGACTGTTCAGAAAGTTCATCTATAAATTTTTCATGCTTTAATTTGGTTTGGATTTCACTTGATGATTTATTTATAAAAGCAGCTACTCCAAGTTTTATATTTTCATAAGCCAAATAACGTGTTGAATACTTGTCTGAGATAACCTCTCCTTGTTCTGTGTATCTTATTTGGGAAGAAATTGTACCTTGAGGTTGTGACATAATAGAATCATATGTAGGTCCACCTCCACGACTTATTGTTCCTCCCCTTCCATGAAAGAAATTAATATTTACATCATTATTAACACCTACATCAAATATAGAAATTTGTGCTTTATATACGTTCCACTGTGACGCAATAATGCCTCCATCTTTGTTGGAGTCAGAATATCCAAGCATTATTTCTTGTGAATTATCCATGTAATTGCTTAGAAATTTTTTATACCTTGGAGTTTTAAATAATCTCTCAATAATTTCTGAAGATTTATTTAAATCATTAATTTCTTCAATAAGTGGAGTTATAAGTGGAATATTTTTATACGGCATAACCTCTTTACTTAAATCAAAAAGTGCAAGAACATCAGAATGAGATTTAGTCATAGACAATATTAAAGAGTGGAATACTTTTTTTCCATATATTTTCTGTAATGTGGGAATCTCTTTTAGAAGCTTTTTAAAGTCGGTAAAAAGTTTACCTTTTTGTGAATTGATCACTGAAGAGTTTTGTCGAATATCTAAAGAGACACCATGAAATTCAAATTGCTCGACATATTTAATAAAAGTGTCTAGTTTATCTATTTGTGTTTTGTTCCCAAATATTTGATTAACAGCTTTTTGAAAAGTCAACATGTCTTTTTTGAATTCATCAAAATACATATACCCCTTATTGCTTCTTTGAAATAGTTCAAGTCGATGAAAAACTAAGGAAAGATAAATTCTAAAAGGCTCATCGTAATTTACTTTTGAGTAGTGGAGGTATTCATTTGGTAATAATTTTTCATATTTTTTAATAGATCTATATAAAGAATCTGGACATTTAACAAAATCAGTAGAAATACTAAAATCTTCTGAGAGTTCTTTAATTTTACTTTTATAAATATTAATAATTTGGTAAGAATAAATCTTTAGAGCTTCTTTAGTAACGTTAGTAGTCACGTATGGATTGCCGTCCTTATCTGCTCCAACCCAGGAACCAAAATTTATATTAAAATTATCAGTATTTTTTAAAATCTCATCATCATTTACGATATTTTCATAAACATCAATATACAAAATATCTAAATAGTAAATTAAAGACTTCACTTCATCTAAAGGATTAGGTTTAGCAGATCTAACATCCCTTGTGTACCAAAGTTGAGTTATTAAAGTATTAATTTCATTCATATCGTTAGATGAGTTTTTTTCAATTAATTCACCAATTTTATATATTTTCTTTAAGGTAGATTGTCTTGAACTTTCAGTAGGATGAGCTGTGAACACAGGAAGGAAAGATAAATTTTTCTTTAATGACTTTTTTATCTTTACATTTTTGTTTTCAAGAAAATGTTCTCTAAATACTTGTTCTGCAATATTTGATAGATAGAAAAAGATTGTAAAAGATTTTGTAATTATGTAAATTTCTTCTGGTTCTAATTTATTTAAAGAGTTAAAGATACTATTTAAATATTTTTCTTCTTTTGTTGATCTATATTTTTTTGAATTAAATCTAATATTTTCTACAATTTTGAAATATTTTGTACCAGCCTGTTCTTTAATAACATTTCCTAATTCGTTTCCAAGAAGTTTTATTGTTACTGGTAACGTATGAAAATTAACAGTTATATTAGATCCTTTCAGTGCTTTGAATAAATTTGCTTCCAGTAGTATCAAATACAATATTCTGCAATGAATCAAAATCGATTTCTGAAAATTCAGTATGTGGTGTTAGAACTAATAACATATCATAGTTTTCAAAATTTTTTGATGAAGATTCTTTTTTAATACTTTGACCTGAAATATTTAATTCATCAACAAATGGGTCATAGAAAGAAACTTTTACATTCTTTTCAAGTAAAAGTTCTAAAATATCTAATGACGGAGATTCTCTCATATCGCTAATATCTTTTTTATACGCAACACCTAAAACTAAAATTTTTGAATTCCTTAATATTTTATCCCGACTATTCAACAATTCATTTACTCTACTTACAACATATGCTGGCATAGAGTTGTTAATCTCTTGAGCTAATTCAACAAATCTTACTGGTTTACCAATTTGGCGAGTTTTAAATGATAAATACTCTGGATCTACAGGTATACAATGACCCCCCACTCCCGGCCCAGGAGTAAAAGACTGGAATCCAAAAGGTTTTGTTTTGGCAGCATTAACAACTTCCCAAATATCAATTTCTAACATTTTACAAAGCATGGCTAATTCATTTATTAATGCAATATTTACATGGCGATAAGTGTTTTCTAAAAGCTTAACCATTTCAGCTTCTCTAGTTCCTTTAACAATTACAGTTTCATCAATAATTTTTTTATAAAATGAATTAATTTTTTCAAGAGAATCCTCATTAATTCCACTAATCACTTTTGGAGTATTTTTAAACTTCCACTGTTGATTACCCGGATCAATTCTTTCAGGTGAGTAACCGACGGAAAAATCGCTGCCAGCTTTTAAATTAGAGTATTTTTCAAGATTAGGAACAAGAACTTCTAGTGTAGTTCCAGGATAAGTAGTTGATTCAAGAATAATAACTTGATTAGAAACTAAATTTTCGCCAACAGACTTTGCTGCTGCTTCAACATATGATAGATCTGGTTGATAATCAGTTAATGGTGTTGGCACACTAATGACAATGTGTTGACATTTAGATAGGAGTGCTGGATCATCTGAAGCAGCAAAACTATTTGAAGCTTTTGACAATTCATTATCAGAAATATCTTCAATTGGAGACTTACCGCTGTTTATTTCCTGTACTCTTTGAGAGTTTACATCATAACCCATAACTTTTAATCCTGCATTAGCGGATTCAACAGCTAATGGTAAACCCACATAACCAAGACCCACAACTCCAAGATCATATTCAAAATTATTCAATTTAACTCCTGATAAATTCTCTCTGATGTTTTTCCGTCCCAAAGGTCAATTCCTTCATAAATTTGAAGTTTAGTATTTAAAGAATTATTAATTTCATCAATAATATTTTTATTAACTCCAATCACTTTATTTGTACCTAAATCTACAGTTATTGGCCTTTCAGTTTCTTCTCGCAAGGTTAAACATTTTTTATTTAAATAAGTGGTTTCTTCTTGAAGTCCCCCAGAATCAGTAAGACAAAGCGCTGAATTGTAAACAAGACTTAGAAACTTTATATATGGTTGAGGATTAATAATTTTAAAGCTTGAGGTACTAATGTTATTTTTTTCTATAAACTTTTTTAGTCTTGGGTGAGCTGGAATAACAATATCATAATCGTTAACGTAATGTTTAAGTCCATCAAATATAATTGAAAGATTTTCATCTGTTAAATTTACTGGCCTATGAATTGTTAAAACGAAATATTCTTTATCAATATTAAATTCTTCCTGGTTAAAACTACCTTCAGATGTTATAACTTCGTGATTTTTAATCAATGTGTCGATCATAATATTTCCTACATTTGAAATCTTATCTGAAATGATATTTTCTTTTAAAAGATTCTGAACAGCATCTTTAGATGGTGTAAATAATTTGTCACAAATTGCATCCACCATAATTCTATTTCTTTCCTCTGGGGCATGAAGGTTTTTTGATCGTAATCCTGCTTCAACATGATAGGATTCAATTCCATTATTCTTTGCAACAACTGCCCCTGCAAGTGTTGAGGTCACATCACCAAAAACAAATAAACTTTTTGTAGTTTTACTATTTATTACGTCATCTAATCCTGAAATAATGCAACCCAATTGCTTATTCATTGAATCTGCTTGTATGTTCAAATTTATATCTGGAGCTCTTAATCCAATATCCCGGAAAATATCTTCTGACATATTTTTATCCCAGTGTTGACCGGTATGAACAAATAATACATTGTGGTTGTTATCTTCGTAATAACTTAATAAAGGAGCTACCTTAACAAAATTAGGACGAGCTCCAACAATCATTGCAGTATCATATTTTGTTTTAATCACGTTTACTATATTAGTAGGTATTAATAAGCAAATTATTAACTATTATTGAATCAATGGAAAAAATTGTACTAAATGCTTGTGGAATAAAATCTAAAGGCGGTATAACTGTATTAAAAAATCTATTAAAAGAAGCTAACAACATAGATTTTTTAATATATGACAATCATGAATTAGAGGATTATATAAATGGATTTGAAAAATTATTTATACAATATCCACGATTTACACATCCATTATTAAATATTTTAATTAATAAAGATTATCTTAAAAAGATAAACAGTTTTGATAAAATTATTCATTTAGGAAATTTTGGATTCAAAACAAGCAATTATTCATATACATTTATCCAAAATATATTACCGCTAGTGAGCCCTTATTCTTCATTTAGAAATTTTATTCTTAGATTATTATATTTCTTTAGTTTTAAAATTTCTGATGAAATAATTGTTCAGCAACAACATGTTTCAGACTTAATTCCATACGCTTTGAGAAGAAAAATAATCGGTAACACATTTAATAAACGAATCGAGCAGTCAAAAAATCTAGGATTTGTTGTCATATTCGATGATGTTAAAAACAAAAATCCTGACTTCTTGATTAATTTAATTTTAAAACTTGCAAGCCAAGATCATAAAGTTGATGTAATATGTTCAACTATCAAATCACAAAAATTATTAAATAAATTAGATAGCAATCAAAATATTAATTATTTTGAAAACGTTAACGGTGAAGAAGTTTTAAATATATTTAAAAATAATCATTGTTACATTCATACAAGTAAGTATGAAACTGTTGGCCTGCCCATATATGAAGCGTTAGAAAGTGGCTTAAAAGTTGTTGTTCCTGATGAAAATTATGTATCTCTAGAAAATGAGAATATTTTTAAATATACATTGGGTAATTTAAATTCAGCTGTTGAAGCCTGTAGATTAGCAAACACAAAGTCCTCAACAGAAAAGTTAGAAGTACCTGTTTATTCTGAAAATTGGAATTTAATTTAATTCTTTAATAATTGAATTTGAACCAAAATTTTCTATAAAACTGTCATAATTAAATTCAAAACTATGATTCTGAAACATTTTTAAATAATTATCAATATCACTTTTATCAGTATCTTTATTGATAATTTGTAAATTATCAAAAAGATCCTCAAAACGATACATGGGATCAGTGTGTATTTCAGCATAATGTAAAACTGGCTTACCTAAAGATATGTACTCAATAACCTTACTTGGAAGTTGATATTTATTAGTATTACCAATTGACAGTAAAATATGAAAATTATCTATCATTTTTTTTACAGCTTCCTCTCTAGGTATTAGCGGTTCAAAAATGTGGTTATTTTGGTTCTGAATAGAAGTGAAGTATTTTTTAGATTCTTCATTTATATACCAGTAGTGATTGAATTCATCTCCTAATTTACTTGCAATGTTGTTTATATAGTTAAAAGGTTCTCTTATTTTATCTGTGAAAATTCCAAAATAGCCGATGTTGATTGGAAGTTTGTTGTAGTTATATTCATTTGCTAGCAAAATATTCTCATTTAGTATTTCAAAAATCGGATGTCCTATTTTTAATTTTGAGTTTTCGATTTTAAATTTATTTTGATGGAAATCTAAAACTTCTTTGTGGGTAAAGAAAATTTGATCTGCTTTGTTGTAATATTTTTTTTCTATAAATTTATTTAGGAATGAATAGAGTATTTTATTATTTTCAGGTGATTGTAGCTTTAAACTAAACGGGTCTCCTATATCCATTATCCACTTAGTTTTTGATTGTTTAACAAGAATTGAAGCACATACATGAGAAGTAAAAGGTAAGCTAACAGAGATTATAGAATCAAATTCTTTTGAAATTCTTTTTTTATTTTTATAGATAGTAAAAATCCAAAACATTGCATAATCGGGCCATGCAAAGTTTTTAAATAAAAACCTGTAAACTTTTTTTAGCAAGTTATATACTATTTTTTTTATAGAGGGATTGTCAATATTGTTAGAATCTTTTCTAATTGAATTCATTGTTGTAGACATTTTTTTATTTCCAAAATATAGAATATTATAATTTTCAACAGATTTATCTGGAGAAGTTCCAGTTAGTATAGTTACATCATGACCTGTCTCTATTAATTTATCTACCAAGGTTTTCCAACGAGTTGTTCTTGGACTTAAATGTGGTAAAAATTGATGAGATACTAGTAAAATTTTTTGATTATTCATTTTTACTCAAATTTATAATAAAAGTCATTGAAATGGCTAAATGTGTTGCAAGCTCTTCTGCTTGATATGAATACATAAATAATATTGATATTAAACTAACCAAAATATATGGCTGAAGAGGTTTGGTAGCGTAAAAAAGCTTTCGTAAATAAGTGATTATTATATATAAAAACCATAATAATCCTAAAACCCCAGATGATATAAGAACATTCGCATAAAGATTATTAAAAGAAACTACTTGTCCGGGATTTCTATAAACAATTTTTTCATCAACGCTTTTTTTACTTGCTTCATCAGCTGCGTACGAGTAGATAATATTAGAATATCCAAAACCTTTTCCAAATACCGAAAACCCATTATCCTGAATGAAATCAATTAGAAAAGCTGTATTTTCAAATGCATCTAAACCTAATGAGGTCATTTCTTTCAACCTTCCAAAAGTAGCTTCTGATAAATTTTGAGAACTTTTTAATTCATCTAATCTGTCTTCAGCTTCACACACACAATTATTATTTTTAGATTCACATAAATCTTGATCTGGTGGGAATTGATAAGAAAGAGAATTTGAAATAAAAACTACAAAAATAAATATTGTCATCATTAAAGCAATATTGATTTCAATTCTTCGGTAAATAATAAAGAATACTATCAAAACTAATGCAGAAGAAACAAGCAGTGCAACAAAACCAGTGAGACTTCTACTTAGTACTACGCTTAAGATCGGAATCAAAGCTAGAAAATACCAAATTTTGTTCTTTTTACCAATATAGAAAAAATATGGTAAAAAAGGAACTGTCCAAATTGCTAAAAAACTTGGCTCTCTAAATGTTCCATAATTTCTTAATATATTACAAGCCCTAGCAATCGGCTGAGTCCATCCACCTGAGCCTGATCTCGTTCTAGGAAAATCAGGATATCCAAAAATGTAAGAGAAGTAACTAATTAAAGAAAGTGAAGATATTATCAAACTAGATATTAGAAAATACTTCAAAACTGTTTCGAGACTATAAGTGCTTAATAAATAGTTGAGAGTGTAAAGAATTATTAAGAAAAGAAGTATCTTGATTAATCTCAGACTAATGTACTGAAAATATGTTGTGCTTGCATATTTTGGGAGAACAAGATCGTTAAATAAAGACTGAACTAAAGTTACAAAAATTACATAAATAGTCCAATTTCTTATCGAAATAATTTTATTTACCGAAGCTCTAAAACCAGTTACAAATAATAGAACAAAAATTGCTATGAAGAAGGCTGCTCCAATCCAGTATATGGGGATATTATTTACAGAGTATGCATCAAGTCCTTCAAAAATAAAAAAAGAAAGAAAAGCGAAGCCAAGTATATTTGAATACTTTAGATTCAATTTATCCTCTTATATCCTTCAGAAAACTGAACTTTAGTACCATAATTTTTCTCTCCCCATGAAGTATAAGCTTCTAATTCACAATCTTTTGAAAAATCTTTAATGGTTACTATTCCATCATTAATAGATACTGCACGATAAATTTTATTTCCCTCGAAAACAGCCGAACCTAAGAAGTTATATTTATCATTATGTAAAACTTCACCATCATTAATACTCAATTTAAAACAGTCAAATTCATCAAGTTTAGGATATTTAATGTTAGATTTGGGACCCCAATGATAATCAGCAGATCTAAATTTGTTTCTGATTTCAATATTATCAGTATATGTACCAGTGCCTGGATCTCGAGCGTACCAAGTACCGTTAGAAAAACATTCAATCGACAACTGATCGTAATGAGAGTGTCCTCCAACTCCATTTTGACCTAAACGGCCGCACCTAATACTCAAATACTCTGACCCGTCTTCATTTCGCCAGATATATATTCCAAATTCTTTGAAAGAATATAAATTAAACTGATTGCGAAATACTTTTATTTGCGGATGTTCAACTTCACTTTGAATTAAATTAGGCTCTTCAACATAAGAAGGAATATCAATTGTTGAAAAACTATCTTTATTTGAATCTTTTGGTAGGAAAGTTTTTGATTTACCACTGTAAAAATAATTTATCATGTCAAAAAGCCAATTCATTCTTAGGGGGTTGTCTTCATCAAAGTAGAAATAAAATAATCTACCTGAGTCATTATCACCAATTTGAGATAGCTCGCCATTGATAGTCAGCAAACTCAAAAAGTTTTTATTCGTTAAAATAATCCTTTCAATTGTTTCCAATACTGGGGAATTTATATCCAGTTCTTCTATTGCAAGTTTACAAATTAATAAAGCCTCAGTAGCAAGGGCTGAATAATGAGATGATCCTTCAAAATTTGTTCCTTCGTCATAAAATTGCAATTTAATCTGATTAACTAATTCATTTAAATAAAAATGGAATTCTTTTTCATAATCTTCAAATTTATATGTTGCAATTGTTAAAAGTATCGAACTTAATTCAACTAAATAATGATTTCCAACAACATTTCCATCATTTTCAACATTATCAATAACGAATTGATAATGTTGGCTAATGTATGTATCGATTAAGTCTTTATTATTACCAAGTATTTTTGTGTTTAATTTATTATTTTCTAAAAAATTTCTGTGAAAAATAAGATTTATATTTCTTATAGCTACATCCATTGGACTATTCCAATAAATTAATGGGAAATCATTTACATCAAGAACTATATCTGGAGTATTAAATTTATTTAAAATTGATAATAGATCGAACTTTTGTAAAAATTGTAATCTTGAAGCCTCATAGGGAACCTTTACATCCCCTTTATTAAAATATGCTGGTATAACTTTATTATGAAATTTAAAATCAACATTATTAAAAATATCATTTGAAATAATGAGCTGATCGGTTTTTTTTCCAAATATCTTTAAAGAACTATCAATTTCAATATTTTGATTTGATAATAGATACTCTAAGAGTGATTTGTAGTACTTGGGAAAATTATATTGAAAGGTTTTAAAATCTGAGGGAATATTTATATTCTCAGCAGATATATTTTTAAACTTATACTTTATTCTTTTTAATAAAAGTTTAAACATAGGAACTCCTGAAACTATATGAAGTGAGAAAAGAAATAATTATTTGCGAAACTATTATTGATAAAATTGCAGGATTACTGACGTTAAAACTGTGGAAAAGAAAATAGATAAAATAAGACAATAACGAACCTGCAATTATAATTCTTGTTATATTTATTTCAAAACCTAGCGCACGAGAGAAGATTATGTTTATTCGTGACCAAACCATTAATGGTAAGCAAAATAAAATCATAGATGTTTGTAGGGCTACTTCAGAAAATGTATCACCAAGTAGAGAAACAATAATATTTCCAACTATATCTTTAGAAAAATAAAAAATAATTGGAATAATAAATATTAACAAACATACTTTTCTTAGTTTTCTTCGTATGTTTTGAATCTCGTTCTTGTCATTTAATCTTGAAAGTTCTGGAAATAAAATATCCAGACTTGCAGCTATTAATTGAAATATAATTTCTAAAATTCTCCTAGACCATGCCAATATACCTAGTGCTGGTCCAAAATAGAATAAACCAAGTAAAACAATATCAAGCTCTGAAATTAACGCACTAGAGAATGTAGTAAGCACCATTTTTTTGCCAGAATTCTGTAAATTTTCTGTCATTGACTTAGTTGGTCTCGTTTCAAACAATTTATCACTTTTAGGAATAGATATATGTGCAAATATAAAAAATGAAAACAACATAAAAACTTGAAATACAATAAGCACAATAATTGAAAAACCTTGATAAACAATTATCCAAGCACCTATTCCGTAAAGTAGGGTTCTTACAAATATTTGCTTTGAGCTAGTTACAAAATCTCCTCTTGCTTGAAAATATGCAAGTGCTACATGAATCATCTCATTAAATACAAATCCTAAAAGAAATAATGCGGTCATGGAGAAATCCCTTTGGAATAAGAACGTTAATGGAAACAATATTATTAATGCAAAAAAGAAATTTCTTATGATTAAAAAATATGAATTAGAAAACATAAGTTTTGAATTTTCTTTATTTTTAGCCAAAAACTTAGTAACTACAAGCGCCAAAGACAATACAGTAGCTGTACCTATTAAAACTGATAAGCTTTTTGAAGAAGCATATTCACCGTATGTTTCTGCACCATACTCTCGACTTATAATCGTAATTAAGAAAAAATTTACAACTAATAAAGTAAATTGCATTATTGAAATATAAACTGTATTTCTTTTCCAATTTTTTATCAACTTGTACTCCTACTTAAATGCCAATTAGCAAGGTTTGATAAATACCACTTTTTTTGATAATCTTCACCGGATATTATCTTCTCTAAGGATTTGGATTTAAATAAATTAGTAGAAGAGTTGAAACTTCTTATTGAATCATAAAAATATTCTTGATCTTTTTTTATCCATTCGCCTACAGGTGCTCTAAAACCCTGTTTAGTTCTGTTGTATATTTCTTTTGGAATATGTTTGTTTGCAACTTGTTTGATTAAAGGTTTAGTATTTTGCTTGTCAAAAATAATTTTTTCAGGAATCGTTAATATATATTCAATCAATTTGTGATCTAAGAATGGTACTCGTGCTTCTATAGATGATTGCATAACTAGTTTGTCCATCCTCATTAAAAGCAACTCTGGTAACCTAATTTGTAAGTCTATAAGAGTCATCCACTTTGTAAGTTTTGAATTTTTATTTGAAAAATAGTCATCCCATTTATTATCAACATAATTGATAAGTTCAAAATCATCGGTAATGCCATTGACTAATAAATCTTCAATCTCTGGTATATTAAATCCTAAAGCACCTCCAGCAAATGAAGTTCTATTTAAAAGAATATTTGAAAGCAGGTTAGCTCTATGGCCTTTAAATTTAAAATTATTTGAACTAGATTTTGTTATTGGTTTTATATAACGATTAAGTTTGATAAATCTTAGCCAATGATCATATCCATAAAACAATTCATCTGCGCCCTCGCCTACTTGTACAACTTTAATTCCACTACTTTTTGCTGACTCACCAAGGAAATAAAGAGGGATCCCTACTTCATCACCTACTAAGTCGTCTTGATAGAAGGAGTAATTATCAATTATTTTTTTAAAGTCAGAATATTGAATTTTATCTTCTATTAGACTCACTCCAATATTTTTTGCAGCAAATCTAGCTTCTGCAACTTCACCCTGGTATCCTTTGAAGTGCTCTTCGTAGTCAATATTAAAACCTTTTACATTAGAATTACTATTTTTACTCATTAATTTACCAATTAATGACGAATCTAAACCCCCTGACAAGAACAATCCAACTTCAACATCACTAACTTTTCTATAATTTACAGATTCAATTAAAAGTTCCTCAACTTTTGAAACTGCTTCTTGTTCTGTAATGGTATTGTCCTCTTCAATAGAAAATGGATCCCAATATTTATATTTTGAAATATTTTTATTTTTATCCAACTTTAAAAACTGTCCGGGTTCTAATTTAGATATATTTTTATTACCTGTTCTATGAGTTGGAACTGCTAAGTGTCTAAGGTAAGTGACATATGAATCGAAATCAGCACTAAAAGAAAATAAATTTGATTTTTCTATAGCCTTAAGTTCTGAACTAAATACAAATGTATTGTCAATAAGGGCAAAATAAAGAGGCTTTATTCCTACCCTGTCTCTTGCTAAAAAAAATGACTTTTCTTTTGAGTCATAAATTGCAAATGAGAACTGGCCTCTAAGTAACTTAAGGACATCACTTCCGAAATGTATATAGCCTTCCAGGAGAACCTCAGTATCTCCATCTGTGTAAAAATTTACACCT
>Ga0075480_10001977_pt1 | contig 13094 bp, 8 predicted proteins | sample DEB08_DNA_7_FD_81590 | JGI IMG/M metagenome (GOLD analysis project Ga0075480, IMG submission 81590) | Aqueous microbial communities from the Delaware River and Bay under freshwater to marine salinity gradient to study organic matter... | ecosystem: Environmental > Aquatic > Marine > Coastal ... | reverse complement strand
CTTGATGCCGCTGGCGCGTCGATCCCCGCCTCAGCGGTCGGCTGGCTCGTCGGTCAGCAGTGCGATTCCGGTGCCTTCATGGCCTACCGCGCGGAGACGACCGAGCCGTGCCCGGAACCCGATCCGGTCGCCTTCACCGGCCCGGACAGCAACTCGACCGCGTTGGCTGCGCTCGCCCTGAGTGTCGTAGGCGAAACAGAGGCCGCTGACGTTGCCATGTCATGGCTTCTCGCGCAGCAGGTTCGCGGTGGGGGTTGGGCCTACCTCCCCGGCAGTGCCGTCGATACATCATCGACCGGATTCGCTCTTGCCGCAGTTCGCGCGCTGAATCCAGAGGGCACGCGTTCGGTGATTCGGGATGCCACGAATTTCCTACGTCGCGCGGAGACCAATTGCTCCGCCGACGTGGCTGACCGCTTCGGTATGCCTTACCAACCAGGACTCCTGCCCGACACATTCTCTTCGTCGCAATCCCTCCTCGGCTTGGCCGATGCCTTCCCAGTGAAGGAGCAGGCGCAGCGTCGTGGCCTGCCCCGAACCGAATGCCGCGAAGACGGCCGCGTCGACAACACACGCGCCGGCGTTGCCAGGTGGCTGGCCCGCCAATTGAACGCGAATGACGGGGCTCTGCCGAACACCTACGATCCAACATCCATCGATTGGAACTCGACCGCGCTCAGCATCCTTGGTCTGGTCGCTGCCCGAACCGCAGGCAACGCCACAGCAAAAGCCACCGACACCCTCGCCACCAATATCGAGGACTACATCGGCTCCGCGGAGGGTGATCGTCCTGCCGCGCTCGGGACGAGCGTGATGGTGGCGGTCTCCACCGGCAACAACCCAAGGGATTTCGGCGGCACCGACCTCATCCGTCGCCTGCAGGACGCACGGCAGAGGTGATCACCCCCATGCCGTCGCCCCGTCCGGAGAACCTGGTCTGCCCGCGCGCAGCCCGGGCCGTTCTGGCGGTGCTACTGGTCGTCGTGGGCGCGTTCGCCGCGCTCATCGCAACCCCGCAGAACGCGTCGGCGATGAGTTACCGCTACTGGAGCTACTGGATCGGCAACGGCTCAGGGTGGACCTACTCCCCCTGGGGGCCGGCATCGCTGCGTCCTGCCGACGGCAGCGTCGAGGGCTGGCGCTTCGGGGTGAGTTCGGGGACGTCGGGAGCCGGCCTTCAACCACGCGCGACTGCCGACTTCGATCGAATCTGTGCAGACACGTCCGCGGAGGAGGGTATCAAGCGCGTCGCCGTCATCATCGACCCCGGGCTCGCTGACGACGCCCCGGATGGCGAATCACCCGGTGGGCTGTGGGCCATGTGTGTCTCCGCCCCACCATCGGCCACAGGTGCGGACATCCTTCGCTCCGCCGCGAGCGTGCGCACCCAGGCAGGCATGGTGTGCGGGCTTGCCGGCTACCCCGCACGCGAATGCGCGGTCGTCCTCCGCGATGAACCCGAGAACTCCGCGGAACAGGAGAGCCCGAGCCCCTCGGCCACCGATGCTCCTGCACCACAGCCGACCTCTCGCCCGTCGACGGTTGCGGGGGACGCCGATCCCACCACATCGTCGCCCCTGCCCACACCGACTCGCTCCTCGGCGACGTCACCCTCCCCGCGTGCCACGCCCTCAGCCGACCAGCCGCTCGACACTGCTGCGACGGAACAGTCGACCCCACCGCCTGATGGAGCGTCACCCACGGGCGGTGTGCCACAGGCAACGTCGAAACCTGCACCGAGTCAAGCGCCGGCGGAGACTGAGCCACGTCCGGAGGTCTCCATCGTTGCCGCAGCGGTGACCGGACCAGGATCAGGCCCAGGACCACTCATGGCGATCATCGGCGGTGCCGCTATCGCGGTCATCGCACTGCTGGCGATCCTCCAACGACGACGAGTACCACGGTGACCCTCACCCGGCCCGAACCGCGGCGCACGATCACCCCGTCGGTGGCCACGTCGGTCGTGAAGCCTGCCTCTGCGGGAGTCGTGTGGCGACCACTCGCCCGTTGGCTGCATCCCGGTGCCTGGTGGGCCTGGGCCCTGGGCTTGGCTGTCGCCGCGTCGAGGACCACGAATCCGCTCCTGCTCGGGCTCATCATCGCGGTCGCAGCACTGGTCGTCTACGCACGTCGTCCCCGGGCGCCCTGGGGTCGAACCTTCTCTGCCTTCTTGGTGCTCGGCGTCATCATCATCGCGATCCGGATCATCGTGCAGATGCTGCTCGGGATTCCGATCGGCACCACCGTGCTGTTCACCCTGCCGACCATCGGCCTGCCGGACGTGTTTGCCGGGATCCAGATCGGTGGACCCGTCACCGGCGAGGAGATCCTGGCTGGAGCCTATGAGGGGCTGCGCCTGGCGACCATCCTCGCCTGCATAGGTGCCGCGAACTCACTGGCATCACCGGCTCGCTTGCTCGCCAGCGTTCCCGCCGCCCTCTACGAGGCAGGTGTTGCCGTCGTCATCGCGGTCACGTTCGCGCCACAACTCATCTCCGACGTGCGCCGGGTTCGTGCGGCGCGGCGATTGCGCGGACGCCCAGTGCGGGGGTTGCGGGGCATCACTGCCTCTGTCATGCCCGTGCTCGAAGGGGCGCTCGACCGATCAGTGAACCTCGCCGCAGCCATGGATTCGCGAGGCTACGGCCGCCGAGCGTCCCGGACACGCGTCGAGCGCTGGGTTTCCGCGGGCGCCCTGCTCGGCGCGCTGACCTTCGGAGTCATCGGCACCTACGCGGTCCTGGACGCCTCCGTCCCGACCGTGGTGGGAGTGACTGTGCTGTCCATCGCCATCGCTGCTGGACTCATCGGCATGCGTGTGGCCGGGCGTCGCACGGCAAGGACCCGATATCGGCCCGATCCCTGGGCATTCCCGGAATGGCTCACCGCGACCTGCGGACTCCTCCCCGCACTCGTGTTCATCGGCGTGGGCATCGTTGGATCAACCGGACTGGCCACCTCGGTCGATCCCGCGGAGTGGCCGGAACTACCACTCCTTCCCACCATTGCCGTGCTGTGCGCAATGTTCCCCGCGTGGCTCGCACCTGAGCCACCGGATCGGAGCGCGTCATGATCCGCTGGGAGTCGGTCACGGTCACCTACCCCGAGGCCGCCGAAGCCGCCCTTCGTGATGTTGATCTCGAGGTGGGAGAAGGGGAACTGGTTCTCGTCATCGGACCAACCGGGAGCGGCAAGTCAACCCTGCTGCGGACCATCAACGGCCTGGTCCCCCACTTCACGGGCGGGACTCTTCGCGGAAGGGTGCTGATCGACGGGCGTGACACGGCGTCCCACCCACCCCGTGAACTCGCCGATGTCGTCGGCTACGTCCCACAGGACCCTCGAGCGGGCTTCGTCACCGACACCGTCGAAGAGGAGCTCGCCTACACGATGGAGTCCCTGGGGCTCCCGCCCGATGTCATGCGTCGACGCGTGGAGGAAACCCTCGACCTGCTCGGCCTCGCGGAACTGCGAGACCGCCCCTTGGCGACGCTGTCCGGTGGTCAACGACAGCGCGTGGCGATCGGGTCCGTGATGACCGCATCCCCCCGCATCCTCGTCCTCGACGAACCCACGTCTGCGCTGGATCCCGGTGCAGCAGAGGAGGTCCTGGCCGCTATCCAGCGACTCGTGCACGATCTGGGCATTACCGTCGTTCTCGCTGAACATCGCCTGGAACGGGTGCTTGAATACGCCGATCGAATCATCGTCGTTCCGGGCGAGGGATCGGCGCTCACCACTGGCGAACCCACCGAGGTGATGCAGCAGGCACCGATTGCCCCCGCCGTCGTGCGCCTCGGTCGGGTTGCCGGCTGGACGCCGCTGCCCCTGTCCGTGCGTGATGCGCGCCGCCGTGCCACGGCATTACGCGAGATCCTGGCGCAAACCCCCGCTCCTGTCGCACTCGACCCACCGGTGACATCGTCGAAGGAGTCGACGACCGTCGCGCACGTCCACCATCTCACGGTTGTCCACGGTCGAACCGTGGCAGTGCGGGACGTCTCTTGGTCCATCACGTCCGGTGAGGTCGTCGCCGTGATGGGTCGAAACGGGGCGGGGAAATCAACTTTGATCAGCGCCCTAGCCGGCGCACTTCGGCCACACAGCGGACACGTCGATCTGCTCGGCGACGATCCCCGCACACTTCGGGGCAAGGATCTCGTGCGGCGGATCGGTGTCGTTCCGCAGGAGTTCGGCGACCTGCTCACCCGTTCGACCGTGGCCGACGAGTGTGCGGATGCCGATCGTGACGCTGACGTAGCCCCGGGGACGACGGCCGGCATCCTGGCTGATCTCGCCCCCCACATCAACCCGCTGACGCACCCGCGCGACATCTCCGAGGGCCAGCGGTTGTCTGTGGCGCTCGCTGTCGTCCTGTCCGGCAGGCCCTCTGTCATCTGCCTCGACGAGCCGACGCGCGGCCTCGATTACGCGAGCAAGGAGCGACTCATCTCAATCATCTCCCGACTCAGCGCCTCGGGACATGCGGTCATCATCGCGACCCACGATGTGGAACTCGTTGCCGATGTTGCCTCGCGCGTCGTCGTCCTGGCCGATGGAGAGATCGTGGTGGACGGACCCACAGCAGACATCGTCGTGGCGTCACCGCTTTTTGCCCCCCAGGTCGCCAAGGTGCTCTCCACGTCCGCCCAACCCAGTCGCTGGTTGACTCCATCTTCGGTCGAGTCCGCTCTCACCGGAGCGCAGCCATGAGCGCCCCGCGAGTGGTCCGGTCGGTGCGCGCCGTTCGCCTGGGCGTGCGCTCCTGGTGCGCGATCGGACTGGCCTCCGCGATCGGTGTGATTGCCTTTTTCTGGCCCTTCCTCGCCGATCCCGGCTCGACGATCGTCGCCCACTCCCAGGACGCTCCGTGGATCTTCGCCGCCACCATCCCGCTCGTCCTCGCCGTCGTCATCGCGGCGATCCTCGACGGCGGCATGGATGCCAAGGCCGTTGCGATGCTCGGGGTACTCGCAGCCGTCATCGCCCTGCTTCGGCCGCTGGGGGCCGGGATGGCTGGGATCGAGCCGATCTGGGTGATCCTCATCCTCGGAGCTCGGGTGTTCGGACCCGGATTCGGTTTCGCCCTCGGTTCCCTGTCCCTCGTCGCCTCGGGGTTGCTCACCGGCGGGGTCGGCCCCTGGTTGCCGTTCCAGATGCTGGCCGCTGCCTGGGTGGGACTGTTCGCCGGGCTACTTCCCCCGCTGAGAGGTCGTCGTGAGGTCGCGCTCCTCGCGGGATATGGATTCCTCGCCGCCTTCGCCTACGGGCTCCTGCTCAACCTGTGGTTTTGGCCCTTCATCGCCGAGGGAACCCAGGCGGCGTTCATCGCCGGCGCCCCGGTGTGGGACAACGTCGGCCGGTGGTTCGTCTTCACCGCGACGACCTCGCTCGCCTTCGACCTCCCGCGCGCTGTTCTCACCTCGGGAGCGATCGTGCTGATTGGCGCACCGATCCTTCATGCGCTTCGACGAGCCGCTCGGCGCGCGGCGTTCGAACCGCCTGTGCAGTTCGAACATGGCGAGATGTCGGCACCGACAGCAGAACCACGCAGGGCATGATTCTCCGTGACATGACCGATTCTCCCGAGCCGACCAACGAAGCGACCGGACGCGACAACACACCGAGCGCGCCGCCGATCGACGCCGGGGCGGCGGACTCCGCCGACCAGCGGTGGCACGCACTACACGCCTCCACCCAGGGCTATGGACGCCTCGAAGAGGTCGGCTCCTGGATCTGCGCCGTTCAGGGCGCATGCCCCCCACGCGCACTGGCCCACCCTGTGCTGATCCGAGTCATCGCCGATCACGGACTGTCGGACGCGACCGAACCCCAACGATCTCGGATCCTGCGCGATCAGACCCTTGACGCAGTGCGAGCCTTGGCCGGTGATCACGGCGTCGGCGTCCGCACGATCGACACCGACAGCTTCGATGGACTTCCTCCGCGCACTGGCTCGGTCGATGCTGTCGATGCCTGCACAGTCGCTCAGGCGGTGACAGCGATGGACATCGGCCGTCGACTTGTTGACTCTGAAGTCGACTCGGGCACCGATCTCTTGGCGGTGACCGGCTGTGGTCCTGGCTCTCAGACCGTGGCTGCGATCATCATCGGGCTACTCACCTCCAGCAACCCCGTCGCTGTCAGCGGCCAAGGTCCTGGGATCGACGACATGACCTGGATGCAACGAACCACATCCATCCGGGATGCGATGCATCGCGGCACGCAATCGAAGGGCGACCCCGCGGGTCTCCTGGCCACGGTTGGCGGACTCGACCTGGCGGTGATTACCGGCATCCTGCTTCAGGCAGCCGTGCGGCGCACCCCGGTGATCCTTGATGGTGTGGTCTCTGCTGCTGCGGCACTCATCGCGCAGCGTAAGGACTTCCGATCTCGGCGGTGGTGGATTGCCGCAAGCCGCTCAACGGACGCTGCCGCCGACCTTGCTCTCGACCGACTGGATCTCGATCCGCTGCTCCATCTACGGATCGATGCGGTCGATGGAACCGCCGCCCTCGCCGCACTCCCCCTTCTCCGCACGGCGATTACCTATCTGCAGCAGGACATCCCCGGTCCCGACGGGTCACGCTACGGTCCTGGCATGGAGGAATCTGGCATGGAGGAATCTGGCATGGAGGAATCTGGCATGGAGGAATCAGTGCAACGCCACACGCCCCTGCACACCCGCCACGTCGAAGCCGGAGCCACCATGGCCGACTTCGGTGGATGGGACATGCCGATCGAATACACCGGGACAGTCGGCGAGCACACATCGGTTCGCGAGGACGTAGGCATCTTCGATGTCTCCCACATGGGATACACCGAAATCACCGGCACCGGTGCCGTGTTGTGGTTGAACTCGATCCTGACCAATGACCTGAATCGAATCGTCGACGGCCAAGCGCAGTACACGCTCCTATGCGACGACACGGGCGGGGTCATCGACGACCTCATCGTCTACCGCATTCATGACGATGCCGCCTTCATGATCCCGAATGCGGCCAACAGCGACGCCGTCGTCGAGGTGCTTTCGTTGGCCGCGAGTGGGACCGACATCACCATCGAAGACCGGCGCGAGGAGTTCGGCATCCTCGCGGTCCAGGGGCCGCGCAGTTCCGCGGTGATCGAGTCACTGGGGCTGCCAACCGATCACGACTACATGTCCTTCGAACGAACGATGTGGAATGACCACCCCATTGTGGTTGCACGCACCGGATACACCGGAGAACGAGGCTTCGAGTTGCTCATCAGCGCCGCGGGACTCACCGAGATGTGGGACGCCCTCATCGACGCGGGAGCAACTCCATGCGGCCTTGGCGCGCGCGACACCCTCCGCACCGAGATGGGCTATCCGCTGCACGGTCATGAATTGTCCCTGGACATCACTCCCGTGCAGGCACGTCTGTCATGGGCTGTCGGATGGGACAAGCCGATGTTTTCCGGGGCAGAGGCGTTGGGTGCTGAACGCGAACGTGGCGCAACGCGGGTGCTGCGAGGGCTCCTCGCCGCCGGCCGGGGTGTTCCGCGAGCAGGCATGACCATCACCAACGATCGCGGTGAGGTCGTGGGCGTCACGACCAGTGGGACGTACTCACCCACTCTCAAGCAGGGCATCGCCCTCGGCCTGCTCGATCCCGCCATCGGTGACGGCACCGACGTCTTCATCGACGTCCGCGGGCGGGCTCTGCCCTGCGTGGTAACGAAGCCCCCGTTCGTAGAGTCCCACGTGCGCTAACGCACGATCCGTCCCCCATCTGTACGACCTCACGCAGCCTGCCTAGGCTTTCGGGCTATGAGCATCGTGACGGCTGTTCCTTCCCTTTCCCTGTCCTCCGCAACCCCGGCTGCCGCCTCGGCTGACGTCCTCATCGTCGGGGTCCACCCGTCCAAGGGACGCCGCAAGGGCATCACCACACCGGGCACGCTCACCGCTGCTGCACGGCGCCGATTGGAGGAGGTTGCTGGCGCACTGGGAGCCACGGGCAAGGCGGGCGAGGTCACCACATGTCCTGGGACCGGGATCACCAAGGCACCCCTGGTCATCGCGGTCGGTCTCGGACCACTCGACAACGATGCCCCACTCGAGCGTCGACTCGAGGGACTCCGCCGCGCCTACGGGGCGGCCGCGCGGTCCACGACCTCGGCGCGAAGAGTCGCGATCGTGGCACCCGACCAGGCTGACCTTCCAGACGACGATGTTGTGGAAGCCACGGGTCTCGGCGCCCTGCTGGGCGCCTACTCCTTCACCGCCTTCCGCGGTGCGGGAACCCCTTCCAGCAACGGCGGCCTGCGTCAGATCTCGATGCTCGCCGACCACCGCAATCCGAGTCTGCGCGCGGCCCTCGACCGCGCCTCCACCATCGCGGCAGCCGTTTACGCCGCGCGGGATCTGGTGAACACCCCACCCTCGGCCCTGCCCCCCGCGGGGATTGCCCAGGCAGCCATCGACGCCGCCGCTGATCTCGACATCTCCATCGAGGTCCTCGACGAGGAGGATCTCATCGAGGGTGGATTCGGGGGCATCACCGCTGTGGGACAGGGATCGGCGAACCCACCGCGCCTAGTCTCCATGCGCTACACCCCTGCCGAACCCGTGGCCTCCCTTGCCTTCGTCGGCAAGGGCATCACCTTCGATTCGGGTGGACTCTCCCTGAAGCCTCCGAAGGCGATGGAGACGATGAAATGCGACATGAGCGGTGCTGCCGCAGTCATCGCCGCGGTCACGGCGATCGCACGCATGGAACTGCCCGTCGAGGTCGTCGGCTGGATCCCCACCGCGGAGAACATGCCCAGCGGAAAGGCGCAGCGCCCTGGCGACGTGATCACGATCTACGGCGGGCGCACGGTCGAGGTTCTCAACACCGACGCCGAGGGCCGACTCATCCTGGCCGACGCCCTGGTACGCGCTACGGAGGACTCGCCCGATCTCATCGTCGATGCCGCGACGTTGACCGGTGCTGCCGTCGTCGCCCTGGGGGATCGCACCGCCGGGATCATGGCGAATGACGACCACGTGCGGGTCGCGGTCTGGGAGTCCTCCCAGCGCGCCGGGGAAACGATGTGGCATGTGCCCATCCCTGAGGAGTCCCGCGGAACCCTCGACTCCCACATCGCCGACATCAAGAACATCGGTGATGGCAAGGGCGGCATGCTCTCCGCTGCAGCGTTCCTCCGCGACTTCATCCCCCAGGGAACGCGATGGGCCCACCTGGATATCGCCGGTCCCGCCTTCAATGACGGTGGTCCGCACGGATACACACCCAAGGGTGGGACCGGGTCGGCCGTTCGCACCTTTATCCAGTTGGCGATCGACGCGGCACAGGGGCGCCTCCCCTAGCGCGGTCGCGCACCCCGCGTGGAAGGATGTGTCCCATCGACACCCGAATCCTTCAGTGACGAGGAGCCCATGACCAGCGCCGATTCCACCAGCGCCGACATCGTCATCCTGGGCGGGGGCAGTGGCGGCTACGCCTGTGCTCTGCGCGCCTCTCAACTCGGCCTATCGGTCATCCTCATCGAGGCCGACAAGCTGGGCGGCACCTGCCTGCATCGTGGTTGCATTCCCACCAAGGCGCTGCTCCACGCGGCCGAGGTCGCTGATGCTGCGCGCGACAGCGGCCACTTCGGCGTCAAGGCGAGCCTCGAGGGAATCGACATGCCCGCGGTGAACTCCTACCGCGACGGCGTCGTGGGTCGCCTCTACAAAGGCCTGCAGGGCCTGGTGAAGAGTCGCGATGTCACCTACGTCGAGGGGTACGGCCGGCTCACCTCCCCCACCACGGTGGAGGTCGACGGCACCACCTACACAGGCCGTCATGTCGTGCTCGCCACTGGCTCCTACGCGCGCAGCCTCCCCGGCCTCGACATAGGGGGTCGGATCATGACCTCCGACCAGGCGCTGAACCTCGACTATGTGCCCAACTCCGTGATCGTGCTCGGCGGAGGCGTCATCGGCGTGGAGTTCGCCAGTGTGTGGCGCTCCTTCGGCACCGATGTGCGTATCGTCGAGGCTCTGCCTCGGCTCGTGCCTGCTGAGGATGAGGCCATCTCGAAGGCATTCGAGCGGGCCTATCGCAAGCGTGGCATCGCCTTTTCCACCGGTGTGCGTTTCGCCTCGGCTACGCAAGATGACCGTGGCGTCCACGTCACTCTCGAGGACGGGACCACGATGGAGGCGGATGTCCTCCTCGTGGCGGTCGGCCGTGGCCCACGCACCGAGGGCCTGGGCTATGAACAAGCGGGTGTCGCGATGGATCGAGGGTTCGTCCTCGTCGACAACTACCTCCAGACGAACGTGCCGGGCGTCTTCGCCGTAGGCGACATCACACCGGGCCTTCAGTTGGCCCACCGAGGCTTTGCCCACGGCATCTTCGTCGCCGAGCATATTGCCGGCCTGAACCCGCGCCCCATCGATGACGTCACGATCCCCAAGGTCACCTACTCCGAGCCGGAAATCGGCTCGGTGGGTCTCACCGAGGCACAGGCTCGCGACAAGCATGGCGACGACAACGTCACGGTCTATGAGTACAACCTCGGTGGAAACGGGAAGAGCCAGATTCTGGCCACCACCGGATTCATCAAGCTCGTGCAACTCAAGGATGGTCCGGTCATCGGGGTCCACATGATCGGCTCACGTATCGGCGAGCAGATCGGCGAGGCCCAGGCCATCGTGAACTGGGAGGCCTACCCCGAGGATGTGGCCACCCTGATCCATGCTCACCCGACCCAGAACGAGGCGATGGGCGAGGCCCACCTCGCACTCGCTGGCAAGCCCCTGCACGCACACGCCTGACGAACACCCGAACGTCCCGTCCGATCCCCCGGGCGGGTCACGACGAAGGAGATCTCCATGCCGGTTCCGGTCACGATGCCCCAACTAGGGGAGAGCGTCACCGAGGGCACCGTCACCCGGTGGTTGAAGAACGTCGGCGACACCGTCAACGCCGACGAGCCCCTCCTCGAGGTCTCCACCGACAAGGTCGACACCGAGATCCCCGCACCCGCCAGCGGTGTCCTACTCTCCATCGACGCACCCGAGGACGCCACCATCGAGGTCGGGGGCGCACTGGGTGTCATCGGCTCGCCCGAGGAGGCCGGCGCGACCGCCACGACACCCGCCCCCGCGGCCCCCGTCGAGGCTGCCGCCCCCGCCCCCGCAGCACCCGTCGAGGCTGCCGCCCCCGCCCCCGCAGCACCGGCACCGGCACCGGCACCCGCTGCCCCCGTAGCCGGAAGCGATGCCACCCCGGTCCTTCTTCCGGCCCTCGGGGAGAGCGTCACCGAGGGCACCGTCACCCGGTGGTTGAAGAACGTCGGCGACACCGTCAACGCCGACGAGCCCCTTCTCGAGGTCTCCACCGACAAGGTCGACACCGAGATCCCCGCACCCGCCAGCGGTGTCCTACTCTCCATCGACGCACCCGAGGACGCCACCATCGAGGTCGGCGGACGCCTCGGACTCATCGGTGTCGCCGGGGCTGTAGCGCCGGCACCCGCCGCACCTGTCCCGGCTCCCGCGGCCGTGGTGCCCCCTGTGGAAGCGCCGACCGCTGCACCCGCACCGGAGCCGACTCCCCCGGCTCAGACCCCCGCAGCTCCGACATCAGCAGCCTCAGCCGAACCCTACGTGACTCCCCTGGTGAGGAAGTTGGCGTCGCAGCACGGTGTCGACCTCACAACGATCACCGGCACCGGTGTCGGCGGACGGATCCGCAAGGCCGATGTTCTTGCTGCCGCGGAAGCCACCAAGGCACCTGCGCCGGCAACTGCGGCTCCTGCTGCGCCCGCCTCCGCGGCTGCCGCCGTCCCCGCCCCCTCCCCGGAGGTCGCGGGACTTCGTGGCACCACCGCTCCCATGAGTCGTCTGCGCCGGGTCATCGCCGAGCGGATGACCGAGTCGCTCCGGGTCTCGGCCCAGCTCACGACGGTGGTCGAGGTGGATGTCACCCGGATCGCGACCCTGCGCGACAAGGTCAAGGCGGACTTCGAGCGCCGTGAGGGCGTGAAACTGTCCTTCCTGCCCTTTTTCGCTATCGCCGCGGTCGAGGCACTCGCGGCCTACCCGCAGGTCAACGCCTCACTCGATATGGCCGCCGGAACAGTCACCTACCACGGTGACGTGAACCTCGGTGTCGCCGTCGACACCGACCGGGGCCTGCTGGTTCCCGTCGTTCGTGGGGCCGGAGACCTCAACGTGGCCGGGATGGCCAGGCGAATCGCCGACCTCGCGGATCGGACCCGCACGAACAAGGTCGCCCCCGACGAGCTCTCCGGAGGCACGTTCACCATCACCAACACCGGCAGCAGGGGCGCCCTGTTCGACACCCCCATCATCAACCAGCCGCAGGTGGCGATCCTGGGCACGGGCTCGGTCGTCAAGCGCCCGGTCGTGGTCGCTGACGAGACCGGCGGCGACGTCATCGCGGTTCGGTCGATGGTCTACCTCGCCCTGACCTACGACCATCGCATCGTCGATGGAGCCGATGCCGCCCGATTCCTCTCCGCCATGAAGGTCCGACTCGAGGAAGCCGCTTTCACCGACCTGGGGGCCTGATGCGCGTCGCCGTCACCGGAGCATCGGGCCTCATCGGTTCCGCCCTTGTTCCCGCCCTACGGGAACGAGGGCATGACGTCCTTCGCCTCGTGCGCAGGGCCACGAGCGCCCCGGATGAAGTTCGCTGGGACCCCGAAAGCGGCGAGGTCGATCTCCCTGCGCTCAACGGAGTGGACGGTGTGGTGCACCTCGCGGGCGCTGGTGTCGGCGACAAGCGCTGGACCCCGGCATACAAGCGCATGATCCTGCTGTCTCGAGTCAATGGGACCGACACGATCGCTCGCGCGATGGCTCACCTCGAGCCGAAGCCGAGAGTGCTGGTGAGCGGTTCGGCGATCGGCTACTACGGAGACACCGGCGATCACGTGGTGACCGAAGCATCGCCACAGGGCGGTGGATTCCTCGCCGATGTCGTGGCGCAATGGGAGGCTGCTGCGCAGCCCGCCCAGGACGCTGGTATCCGCGTTGCCTTCGCTCGGACGGGCCTTGTCGTCAGCAATGAGGGCGGGGCGTGGAAGCGGCTGCTGCCGATCTTCCGACT
>Ga0075480_10001976_pt1 | contig 13095 bp, 7 predicted proteins | sample DEB08_DNA_7_FD_81590 | JGI IMG/M metagenome (GOLD analysis project Ga0075480, IMG submission 81590) | Aqueous microbial communities from the Delaware River and Bay under freshwater to marine salinity gradient to study organic matter... | ecosystem: Environmental > Aquatic > Marine > Coastal ... | reverse complement strand
CGGAAGTAACGGGAAATAAGTAGCAGGACCATAATCCTTCGGTAATCCAATTTCGTCTTGAGTAAAGATGCATTCCTCCAAGGCTGATTCTAGCTCACTCCAGTCCAACTCCTGAACTTGTTTGGCAAGATGGGGGCTTTGGGTGGCTAGTTGATTGATCCGTTGTTGATTTTTTTCAATGATGTCCATGGTTTCTTTGCTTTTATCGTGGGGGGAGGAGACATGCAATTTTCAATCCATGCTCATAGGAGCTTTTGAACTATTTTGAAAGATTTTTGAGAGAAACTAACTTTTTGTTCTTTTGGTAAAGATAGTTTTGTTGTGCATTGTAAGCGTCGGAACGTTTCTTCGTAAGTTTTTTAAAATCAGGCTTTTCTTTGACTTCCTCTCTTGCCTGATTTCGTTTTTGAGTGATTTCTTGATTGGTTATAAAAAGTTGAGGATATTGCGATTCGAGTGCTTGTTGAACATCTTCAAAATGTTCGACCAGCCTGACATATTCGGGATGGCTGCTAAACATTATACGAGTCTCTTCGAGCACAGCCTTGGAGCGAGCTTCAGGAAGTCCTTCAATTTCTGGATTTTTACCTATTAGAAATTCATCCAATGCCCGTTTTGCCCGAAAGGTGGCAAATAGCATCTCTTTGTATTTTGGGTCTTCTTTATGAAGTTTCTTACGAAGAGCCTGTGTTTTCTTTTGAAATGCTTTGTGAGAAGTAAAAACTTCCGGAAATTTTTCTACTTTCTCCTGATCAAGGAGGTCGACTTGTTCGACCAGTGCTCGATAGGTCGGGTCGGTCATATGCAATTTTGCATGAAGATTCTGCTTGAGAATTTGGTACTCTTCTTTGGGGGTTCTCTGAATGGAAGGATTCTCCTTTTCTGAGCCAATAAGCGAGAGATTCTTATCTCTATGGGGATTTCGACCTACTTGAAAAACCTGAACATTATCAAATGAGGCACCCGCTCGATCCACTTGAAAGGCAAAGTAGGTCCTTTCTTTCTGAATAATTGGATGCTGCCCGTAAGCGATGTTCCGGTGATCAAGATGTGCGACTACTTGGTCCCCTAAAAACTCAATCGTCATCACATACCATTTTCCGTCTTTGAAGTTGTATGCACATTCACCATGACGCATGGGATAAAATGGGCCATCAGGATCATATGCAGTCTGAATAAAAAAATGATTTTTTTGTATATGTAATACGGTGTTGTATCCACCATTTGAACCCGTCACCAAACGAATATCCTCAGCTCCATCAAAACGAAATTCAAATCGTAGAAGTGCGTCTTTAAAATTAGGTTCTTTGTAAAAGAGTCGTTTGTTATCTCCTGCAATTTGATTACGGAGAAGCCTTCCATTTTTAACTTCCCATTCTTTTTGGAAAAACCAATTGGGACTTATTTGTCCTGCGGAAAAATGTTCCCCCCACAAAAGATTTCTACTTTCGGTAAGCAGGGGGCGTGAAGGAATTCGTGCACCGGTTTTTTCACGCCAGGAAAGAAGTTCTTGGTGAAGCTTCTTAACAAGATTCGGATTTGCACCAGATAAATCATTTTTTTCGGATGGGTCTTTTTTTAGATTAAAAAGCTCAAACTTTTGCGGCCTTGCCGGGTCAAAATATTCAATTAATTTGTAATCATTTTTACGGATTGCCCCGCTGGAAACTCCACCAAGAAAATGGGGTCGGTCCAATGGGTAATGCCAATGTAAAGAATCGCGCTTGGTTGGCTTTGCTGGATTTTGCCAGGTGGATAGAGTTGAAATACCGTCTAACTTTTGCTTTGAATCTGGTTCAATTCCCGCAGCTTCAAGAAGAGTGGGGTAGAAGTCGTGATTTACAACTGGTTGCGAGCAGCTTTCGCCGGATGGAACTTTTCCTCTGGGCCATCGCACAATCAATGGCACCCTGATTCCTCCCTCGTATAGCTGACTTTTTCCTCCTCTCAGCGGTTCGTTGCTGGTGACATTGGTTTCTCCCCCATTATCACTTGAAAAAATGAATATGGTATTATCCGAAATCCCGAGGTCGTCGAGTTTTCTCGTTAAGAGACCAATCCCGTCGTCAATGCTTTCAAGCATCGCCCCTAAATGTGGATTGTGATTTTCAGACCAATGTTCACAGTGCCCGACATCAAGACCTGCATCTTTGCAGAGATAACAGTTGGTCCTTTTACTTTTTCCGGGAGATTTTTTCCTCCGGTATTTTGCCACCAAGTCGGGACGTCCGTTCAGAATGGTGTGAGGTGCGTAATGACTAAGATAGAGAAAGAAAGGTTTATCTTTATTTCTTTCTACGAATTCAACGGCCTCGAAGTTTAAACGGTCCGTGAGGTATTCATTTTCCCCCAGTCTGTTTTTTGGCAGATCTATCCATGAGATGGGTTGAGTTCGAAAAACATAAGGCCAAAAATTTGCCCCATTTCCTACCCCTTTGATTTCACTTCCAATATTCCAGGAGAAGCCATGATCCTTGGGCCTTATTTCGAACTGGGCATTTTGATATTTATAACCGGTAAGGTGCCATTTACCCACCATTCCTGTTGAATATCCATTGTGGCGAAGCATCTTTGGCAGGGTGACTTGACTGACAGGTAATGCGTTGGAAGAGTTGGGCCGCAGGTAATCCAGGATACCCACACGGGCCGGGTGTTGACCAGTTAGTAAAGCCGCCCGATACGGCGAGCACACGGGAGCAGCCGCATAAGCATGAGTGAACCGGACTCCTTCTTTCGCAAGTTGATCAAGGTGTGGAGTCTCATGAAAAGTATTCCCATAGCAACCGAGCTCCGCCCAGCCAAGATCATCGGCGAGAACAAAGATAATATTCGGTCGATTTTCTTTGGATAGAGCTTGATGAAATAACCCAAGTATAAAAAAAGGAAGAAGGCGAAAGGTCATTTTAAAGGTATTGAAACTGAACAGGAATTGACGGAAACATCGGTGTAAAATGTCAAAGAGTTAGGTCGCGTTGCCTTACCCTCGATAAATTTTGCCCCTCGAAAAGAGGGTTTACCTGAAGCTTCCATTTCATCGAGCCATGTTTCAATTCTTACAGGCAAAGGACTTCCCTCGACAGATATTTTCTTTTGCATGCCTCCAAAAAAACCTTTTTTTCTCTCAATTCGTATGTTGGTCCAGCCCGAATGATCCGCGATGGGAATATCCACTTCCATCCAATCCCATGCGAGCGGTAGAGAATCCCTAATCGATAAAGTATTTTCAGGCACAGAGTATGAGAGTCCGGCAAACCCTTCCAAAAATAGGAGAATTTTTCCGGCGTTGAAATTCGAATATTGGTCGCCAAAAAGTTCTAGATCCCTGCGGTAAGCTTCCGGTGCGACAGGGATTCCCCACTTTTCATGATAGTTGTAATTTTCAAGGTGATTTACACTTAGTTCAGATGCAATCTTGGGGAAGCCTTGCTTGAACATTCCGTCCAAGGTGAAATAAGCGGTGTCAGGAGTGTAGCCAAAAGCATTATCATCTGGTGATGCAAATTTTTCCATAGATTGCTTGGACATAGCTAGGGGGAAAAACTCACCATAAAAGCCACGATCTTTATTCAAAGCCCATGCATGAATCATTTTACCAGCATATTCACGAGGAAAGTTTTGCGAACGCATTGCCCAAAAAGCATTGGTATGAAGTTTGCCGTCCTTGGGACCCATAAAAAAGTTTTCGTGGCCGTTAGCTTCCCATCTTTGATCAAACATTAATTGAATATGCTTCGGATCCTGCCGCATTATTTTTCCCCAATGTTGCACATCCTGAGGGAAGTCAGAGATCTCTGCCATTTTCTTCAGGACCTCAAGAACTTCGAAATCATTCATCGCAAAACCCAGTAGTTTTTTCCAAAAAACTTTTTTAAAATATCCATCGTAGCACTTTCGGATGAAGGCACGGTCACCCGTGTGCTGATAGATTTGCCAAGCTCCTAAAACATGCTCTGCCAGTTCTCCACCATAGGCACCCGAGTGCCAACCTATCCCCTTATTGTCGGAGAGCATTATCAGTCCGTTTGGGAGTTCTCGGAAACGGTTATTTTCTACAAGATGTTTCCAGGTGAGAACATTGCCGTATGCGAAACGAGCTTTGTCTCTTGTCCAAGCCCCCACTTTAATCTGAAAACAGGCATCGTAGCGATGAATCCCCAGGAAATTGTTAACTGCTGACTGGGTATGATTCTCCATTTCCCAACCTTGCTGCACATTAATGTAATACATAAGGTAAATGGACCAAAGATAATAATAGATGTCTTCAAATTTTGCATCACTGCAACGGAACTGTGGGATTTGCTCACTGAGCAGTTGATTCATTTCAGTCGTTTTATCGAGCAGCATCTGCGAATTCTTATTGATGATGTCTTGTGCACCCTTTAATGCGGTATTTTCATTATCGTGCATAGCCCACGACACTGTGACTCCGTTGTGATCGCAGGGAATTTCAAAAAAATATTTTTTTTCACCTTTAGCCCCAGTACTTAGGGCAAGGGTTTTGGAAAAGTCTCTCGAAGAGGAGAGGGCGGTTGTCATGCCTTGGTATACGCACGGGCCCACTCGATCTGGCCCATCTGGATCGGGCTTAGAGGTTACGGTGCCACCTTCCTTGATTAATAAAACATTCCTGTCTGTATTATACTTAATCTTGGCCGATGAAGAAACACTATGGCGTACATAAAAACTGTGCCCCGTAAATTGAAGAATTACGGGTTCAGAAGATGTGATGATGGAAGCAGCTGCGTCATTGGCTCCGATAAATTTTTCTTCTCGGATTTTCACTCCTTCAATTTGGTATTCGCAAATCATTTTGTCGGGTCTCCAAATCATTTTTGTAGGTACGGGATGCTTGTGCACTTTGTCTCCGATACGGACACTGCCATACAGAACGCGAGTATCTTTATAGAATTCCCAACCTCGATAGTCATTCCCTACACCTGTGTGCTCCGTTCCATCAATCTGACTTTCAACCATACCTACTCCGCGACTTCTTAGATCATGATAAAAAGGGTGAGTCAGCCCTAGAGTCTCATCCTCGATTGGCTTCCAGCTTGCATGGAAGCCACCTACATAATATGCGAGATTACCGGCTAGAAACCCGTGCTTTTTACCCTGAATGGATTGCTCGAGCCTCTTGCAAAAGTCATCCGTTTGTGGTCCTGAATTTGCAGTGGATCGTGATGGATTGAGCCAAAAGAGTAATAGACAAATAAGGAATCTTTCCATCATGAATTAATGGAAACTCCTATTCAAACGCGACTTTAACTTCCAATATTCCAACCGCCGCTTGTTCCTGTGCTTGCATGTTGATCCGAATAGCATCGCAGGTTAGGGGAGAAGCCGGGTGTACCACATTATATTGGTTTGCCCGGTTGTCATATCGATCGGTGACATAGAGTTCGAAAGGTTGCCACTTTCCATTTTTACGGACTTCAAGAGACCATGCCTTTGGAAACTTAACATCCTGTTGGTCTTGCATCCAGTAGACTCCAATATCGCGAATTTTCTTTGGTTCAGGAAATTTAGCTTCGACCCACTGACTGGTTCCAAGTTGGGGTCTACTCGTCCAGCGGGGAACATCTTTGCCACTGGACCATCTTGGTTCTTTGCCGTCACCTATTGCAGATACGGTATCGAGATCTGAAGTATGAGAAGCTTTGATGTCAGAAAAAATACTTTCTTTGGGAAGTTGATGGGGGTCAAAAACGGCCAGTTCTGGGGTTGTGGGAAACCAAATGGTCATCGAACCTGGGGAACGATTGTTCCAAGCATAATATGGAACAAGAGAAAGTTTTCTTCTTTCGGTTTTTCCTGATTGGGTAAGTGCATTTGATTGCGTGGAAGCCTGGATGAAGGATCCTGCAGGAAGGTTAACTTTTGATAAATTTACTTTTTGAACGGATGGATTTGCATCAAGATAGAAGCGTTGGGTGGACCCGCCATTATCTGCTTCTTCGGCACATAGCACAAATGGTCCACGGGTAAAGGCCACGCGTTGTTTGTTTTCTTCCACCCGTTTGTCACAGTGATTTAGGCGTAAGGGCATAGGTAATTCGAGTACAACTTTGTCCCCTTTTTCCCACTGACGGTCTATGGTTGCAAACCCAAGATTAGTCTGGGTTGAGACTTTTTGGCCGTTGACTGAAAGCTTCCACATCTGGGTTGTCTTATTTTGGTAGTGATAGAGCTTTCCTGGTACAAACTGATCTCCTGCCCAGGTGGGAATCCTGAGGTGGAGTTTGAAGGAAGCGGTTTTTTGCGGATTAAGGGAAACTTCAATTCTTCCATCGTTGGGGTATTCGGTGGTTTGAGAAATCGCAAGCTTGGTTCCTCCAATATCCAGCTCGGTTGAGGTTTCGGCATACATGGCGAGGTAAAGATTTTTATCATCATGTGCATAAGTCATACCCTGAATCTGAGGGAGCAGTCGAGCCATGTTGCTCGGGCAACAGGCGGTTCCAAACCATGGAGCCCGTCCCATGGTACCGTGGTTAAATGGATACTTTCCATCCGCTTCGAGTGGATTTACATAAAAGAATCTATTTCCTTCCAGATTAACCGCTGCCAAAACATTATTGAGCAGGGAAACTTCAGCAACATCGAGATACTTGGCATCTTTATGGGCAAGAAACATTCTAAAATTAAAGAGAACATTACCTACGGCAGCACAGGTCTCATTGAAGGCGTCCGCGTTGGGCAAGAGGAACTGTGGCCCGAATCCTTCGATTCCATGGACCGCACCCAAGCCACCTGTAATGTGCATTCGTGTGTCGGTGATGTTGGCCCAAATTCGATGCAATGCTTTGGTGTACGAGTTTTTTTGTTTCAATCCTGCTATATCGGCCATTGCTGAGTATAAATAAGTTGCCCGTACGGCATGACCTACTGCTTCGGATTGGGCTTCGACGGGTTTATGTTGTTGTGCATAGGTGGGAGACATCACGCCTTCACCGTCGGGCACATAAGTTTTTCCGCGAATTTCAAGAAACTTCTCTGCCATGTTAAGGTACAATTCTTTTCCGGTAACCTGGTATAGTTTCACCAGAGCCAATTCCATTTCCTGATGTCCGGGTGCCTGACGAATGGGCTTACCTCCGTTGTATTTTGGATCACCTTTGAAAAACACCTTATTTACATGCTCGGCATTTTTCTCTGCAACTTTGAGTAGCTTATCTTTGCCTGTAGCCAAGTAGTAGGCAATGGCTGCTTCATAGAGATGGCCCATGTTATAAAGCTCGTGACTGTGCACGACAAAGGTGTAGGGCTTGTTTCCCATCATGTTTTTATCTGAGCCAACCTTGGTGGTGTGAGAAGGGTAGAGGTATCCATCAGGTTCCTGAGCTGCAGCGATAACTTCTACGATTTGGTCAAATTGAGCTTCCAGTTCTGGGTCATCTTGTAGTTGTGCTAAGTAGGCAGCACCTTCCATTACTTTGTATAAATCAGAATCAATAAACCGATGAGGGCGATGATCTGGTACTTCCTTCCCTGCCAAGAAATCGGCGGCTGCCTGGAGGTGGGCAACCCCTGGCTCAGTTTTTTCAAAGGCGAAGGGAACCAGTACTTTCCTTTGGGTTATGAGTCGGGGTCTCCAAAAATCGCTCGTCATTTCTACTTTGTGAAAGGGAACCGGCTTAATTGCCGAACTCAGGTCAAGAGAAGGTGCACACCCTAAGAGAAGTAGAATAGCAGATGGTAAAATTTTCATAGTATGATGATTATTGCTTAATTTTTATATATCAACTTAAATTGATATATTAAAAAGTATTTATGGGCGAGGCTTACTGAAATCGTAAAGTTGGTCCGACAGGTAATCTATAAAGTGAATAATCTGGGTGGAGGTCGGCAAAGGATGGAATGGGAAAAATTTGATTCGGATTATTCTCCTTGAGCATCACGCTTCGCACAATCGTAACCAGGGGATTGACCAAAGGCGATAATCCGTCAAATGCCACATCGTCATGAAAATGGTCTCCATCCCCTGCTTGGGTAGTCATTGTTAACATGTAGTGAAAATCATTTGAAAGCTGAATGGGTGTTTCCAGTTCAAAATACCTGAATTCTCCATCGAGTGAGCCTTGCTTACCCGGGCTTACTTGAACAGAGCTAATTTTCTTCGTAGAATTTTGGGTCATTTCCCAAAGCGAAATTTCATGCTCACTCTTTATAGATCTTGGTGTTTTTCCAGAGCGGCTTGGTTGATCTGAGTTTTGTTCGGCAGGAACTCCTCTCGCATCGCGTACTGGAGTTTCCCGGTCGTGATCGTCCCACATACCGAGATGGGTTACCTTTTGATCTTCTTTGATCTTAAATTGAAAGCCGACCGATCCCGTTATGTCGTTTCTTAAGTTATGCCATCCATCATCTAAAATTAAGTTTTTACTTTTTGGGTGAATAAGATTCCGAGAGTAGCCTTGATTGTGGATTCGGAGGAGTCGGTTAACCATTGAATCAGTAGAATTGCTGGTTTTTGAAAAATTAAGTTTCTCAAACGGGTCGTTCTTGAGGTCGTAAACAACAGATGCAATTGATGATCCTGAAGATCCTCTTTCTGTCCAGGGTCGGGCTAGTCCACCCTTAATGATTACCTTTTCTGATCTCTGCCTAATGGCGATTGCATCGTTTTCATAAGGAGGCCCCAAATGACAGAAAAAATAACGGGGCCGTGAGTCCTCCATAGTAGGATTTTGCCAGTAGGTAAGAGAATCTAAACTATCCTGTGCCTCAGAAGGCTTTAAAGTGTCGTCGACTATGTTAGCAATGGTTGCAAAGAGGTCGGTTAGGGAAAATAGGCTTCTATTTATAGTCCCACCCTCGAAATGCTGTTTTCTAAAAAGAATAAAAGGAACCCGATGACCACCTTCCCAAATTTTGGCTTTTTTGCCTCTAAGCCCTCCGCCCTCCTGATTTGTTCCTTCGTTATCCCCCACATTAGGTCCATTGTCGCTGGTGAAAATGATTAAGGTGTTGTCGATAAGTTTGTGGCCGGGATTCCTCGGATCGTGTGTTTCTTCGAGCATTTTTAGTAATGAACCAAAAGCTATGTCATTTTCAATTACCATGTCTTCACGCTCGGATCCTTTAATTCCATCCGTATACCTGCTCGTTCCCTTAACAGGCTTTCCATCCAAAAATTTAGGTACTGCATAATCCCCGCTTTGGTTTCTCTGGAAATGATTTGCGGCGGGAACATAATATAAAAAGAACGGCTTTTGTTTCTGGGATGCTGATTGAATGAACTGAAGCCCTTCTTTAAGGAAATCGGGGCCGAGTTGAGATAGGTCCCAATTAGGTCCGCTTAAAATTTGACCGACTCTGTGCGTCATTCCCATCCAATGCATTTTCGAACGGTCCGTGAAGGTCCACTTATCGTTACGGATATATATTCTTGGTTCCGTATCCAAGGAATCCTCGGTATTTCCAGGAACGCCAAAGAATTCGTTAAATCCATGATGAGTTGGGCCGTCAAGTAACGGCTTGGTGAAATCCACATCTTTGTAGTCAAATTCATCGGCTGGCTGACCTTGCCCATCATCGAAATCCATACCGACATGATATTTTCCAATAGCTCCGGTATGGTATCCATTCCGCTGGAGCATTTCAGGGAGGGTGGTCAATGATCTTTGAATCATCGGACGATTTGGTCCATGCGGAAGCCAGCCTTGTTTTTTGAGATAGGATCGATGAGAGAGTCGACCTGTTAGGAGGGAGTATCGCGTGGAACTGCACATGGAGGCAGGTGCATGTGCGTCTGTAAAAGTAATTCCTTGTTTTGAAAACCTTTCGATATTTGGAGTCTTCAGAGTTTTTGAAATTGGTATTGAGTTCTTAAATAACGATACACCCAGGTAAGCACTGGTATCTCCAATCCCCATGTCGTCTGCCATAAAGAGTAAAATGTTTGGTTTTGGTTTTTCCGCCAAAATTACAAAGCTAGAAACCAAAAAACTACTGAACCACAAAAAATAAAATTTCATTAAAAATAGGGTATTTTTATTCAGAAAGCTTTCTTGAGTTACAAAATAATGATTAAAAAATTAAAGGGTGGAAGACTTGGGGTATTATTTTAAATATCAACTATAATCTATATATCAAAAAACAGTATTTTAGGACATATTTAGTTTTTGGATTTAGAATAAAGCCAATTCCATAGCTCATCAGAGCTCCAGCAATCCACCCAAGAATTATGCCCTCTTCCTTTAATTTCAGAATATTTGGGAGTCCCTCCAATTTTTTTAATCGCATCGATCATATCTCTCGACCGCGAAGGCTTGATCACTTTGTCCTGATCCCCATGCCATGCCCATATGGGTAGTTTTGTAAGTCTAGGAGCAAGCGATGTATCACCTCCGCCACAAATGGGAACAGCGGCAGCAAAGAAATTGGGCCTTCTTTGAATTGCATCCCAGGTACCGTAGCCACCCATGGATAGGCCCATTACATAAATTCTTTTTGAATCAACCTGATTTTCAGGATCTTCAATATATGCATCAACAGCCTCGAAAGCCATTCGCATAGAATCGGATATTTTGGGCATTTTATGGCCGAGGAGAGACCAGTGTACATCGACCCACCTTTCACCTTTGGGCACCTGTCCTGCAAAAATATGCGATTGAAGGGTCGTTCGCAGACCCGCTTTCTCAAAGGCTTGAAGTCCCCCGGCATCCAGAAGCTGTCCCCTGTTGTCTGAGCCGCGTCCACCCGCTCCGTGAAAGAAAACCAACATGGGGTAGGTCTTTTCTTTCTTCATTTTTTCAGGAGATGCAGTCCGATAAAGAAAACTTTTGGACTCTGCATCTTGCCATTTATGTGCTTGGTAAGGTTTCAGATTTATATCGCTTGTTTCTGCATAGAGGGCTTTACAGATAAAGGCATAGATGATGAGTGAAAATAAAGTTAATCTCATTTAAGTGAGCTTGTTGTTAAGCTGGAACGAATCAATGGGAAAATCTTAATGGATTCTTCTTTCAAATTTTGTTGATCTCACTTGTGGACATCCTTGAATAAAGGGAATGTCCAAGTTAGTAGAACAAGCAATTACTCTTTTACGCAAAGAGGGGTTCCGGATCACGGAGCAAAGGAAAGCAATTTTGGAGGTGCTGGCCAAAGCGGAATCGCCAATGTCTGCAGATGAATGTTTTGCCGGATTGACCAAAGTGAAGTGCGATTTGGTAACTATATATCGTTGTTTGGAGCAATTTGAAAAAACGGGCATTGTTGAACTGGGGGTTCGCGAGAATGGAACAAGGGTTTATTGCCTGGGTCACGGACATGAGGGAGGGCATCATCATCATTTAACCTGCAGGAAATGTGGGCATGCTGAGCGAGTTGACATTTGTATGGGAAATGAGCTAGAGGAGCTTGCCCGGGGCCACGGCTTTACTAAGGTTACTCATGTTATGGAGGTTTTCGGTCTATGTCCCTCCTGCAGTTAGATTTGCTTGCCTGTCTTTCCTGAAATAAATTTCTCTCTTTAAGCTTACATCTTCCTTGCAAGGGAGTAATTATCTTGTTCGTCTCATGTTCCTTATGAAAACCCTAAATGTAATAATATTAACCCTTTTTATCGGTTTGGCCTCAACTTTTTGTTTTGGTGACGAAGAAGAAACCAAAATAAAAAAGGCTATGCCATCCGCACCAAGTGTGCAACCAGACAAGATCCGCAAAGCATTGGTATATTCGCATGCAAGTGGCTTCAAGCATTCATCGATCCCCACGGGTGCCAAAGCATTACGCATTATGGCCCAAGAGACAGGTGCATTTGAAGCAACTTTTACCGTTAAAACGGATGAATTCACAGAAGAAGGTTTGTCTAAGTACGACTTAATCATTTTTAATAACTGCACGCATGTACAAAAAGCCTTCACTGAAGATTCTCAGCGCAAAGCGATCCTTGATTTCATTAAAAGTGGCAAGGCGTTTGTGGGATTTCATTCAGCGTCCGATGGTGGCATGCCTCAATGGCAGGAATACACGGATATGATTGGCGGATGCTTTGCAGGTCACCCCTGGAATGCGGGTGGAACCTGGCCTTTTTCCATCGAAGACCCAAAGCATCCGGTGAATGCCGCTTTTAAGGAAAAAGAGTTCACTTTTTCCGATGAAATTTATCAATACAAATCTTACGACCGCTCTAAACTTCGCGTGCTAATTGGCTTGGATGCAATAAAATCCGGGAAAAAAGGAAATTCGAAAACGAATGATTACCCTGTGTCATGGGTTAAGTCATACGGAAAAGGACGAATTTTTTACTCCAATTTTGGTCATAATAAAGCGACCTGGTGGACCCCCTTTATGTTGCAACATTTTCTCGACGGAATACAGTGGGCTTTAGGTGACCTTAATGGACCATCTGCAAGTCTTCCTCTTAAATAATAGCTTAACCCATCTATTGCATTAACTAAAACATTAAACACTATGATCGAAAAAGAAATCGTAACCCGTAGAAAATTTATAGGAACTTCGGCACTTGCCGGTGCAGCAGCGAGCTTCCCTTATATCGCTCGTGGAGAAGACCTAAAGAGTGATACTATCCGTGTGGCTGCCATTGGCTTGGGCGGAAGAGGATCCGGAGCCGTTACTCAGATTCTTGATGCACCGAAAGACCTGGAGAAAGAAAAAGGAATCCGTTGTAACACAAAACTTGTTGCCGTGGCTGATGCATTTCCCGAAAAAGCTACTCGCAAGATAGATGGCTTTAAGAAGAAATATGGGGACCGTATTGATGTGGAGGGAAAAATCTTTGGAGGGATCGATGGCTATAAACAGGCAATCAATGAAGATGTAGACATGGTGGTAATTGCGACTCCTCCAGGGTTTAAGCCTCAGCAGTTCGAATACGCGATTAATCAGGGTAAGAAAGTTTTTATGGAGAAGCCAGTCGCCAGCGATGTGGCGGGTGTGCGTCGTGTTCTTGAAGCGTCCAAGAAAGCCAAAGAAAAAGGTTTAAATGTGGGGGTTGGCTTACAGAGAAGGCACGAGGAACGCTATATCAATTGCATAAAGCAACTTCAGGATGGTGTGATCGGCGACATCAATCTGCTCCGTGTTTATTGGAACGGTGGTGGTATCTGGCACCGTGGTAAACAGGAAGGT
>Ga0075480_10001970_pt1 | contig 13112 bp, 4 predicted proteins | sample DEB08_DNA_7_FD_81590 | JGI IMG/M metagenome (GOLD analysis project Ga0075480, IMG submission 81590) | Aqueous microbial communities from the Delaware River and Bay under freshwater to marine salinity gradient to study organic matter... | ecosystem: Environmental > Aquatic > Marine > Coastal ... | reverse complement strand
CGTGACCGTGAAGGTGTAGTTCCGCCAGTTGGTCAGCCCGGTGATCGTGCACGATGTCGACGGTGGTGCGCCAGTGACCGTGCAGGAATCATCCGTCGTAACCGAAGTCGCGGTGTAGGACGCGATAGTGGCACCGCCGTCATAAACCGGTGGGGACCACGACACCGTCGCCTGACCGTCCCCGGCAACAGTGCTCACGCTCGTCGGAGCGCCCGGTAGCACCGGCGCATCAATGCCGATGAACAGTAGCTTCTTGGCGTCAGCAGGGCTGGCCGGATAGAAATCGACGGGAGTCGCGTCCGCCGACATCGCCCCCCACACCTGGTCAGGTGTGTGACTGGGATACGTCTGCAAGATCCGCGCTGCGACACCAGCGACGTGTGGCGAGGCCATCGAGGTGCCGCTCAGGGTCGCCGTCGCAGTTGTCGAGGTGTACCACGCGGAGGTGATCGCTGAGCCCGGCGCATAGATGTCGGTGCATGCGCCGTAATTGGAGTAGCTCGCATCGTCGTCGGAACTGGTCGAGGCATTGACCGTAATCGCCGACGGAGCGCGGGCCGGGCTGGAGAAGCAGGCGTCCGTCGCGCTGTTGCCCGAAGCGACGACGACGGTGATTCCCGCATCGGTCAATGCCTTCACCGCGTTGTCGATCGTGGTGGAGATTCCTCCACCGAGGCTCATGTTCACCACGGCGGGACCACCGGGGTGGTTGTTGCGCACCCAATTCATTCCGGACACGACGGTGGATGATGTGCCGGACCCCTCACAATCGAGGACTCGCACCGGGACGACCGTGGCGTCCTTGGCGACTCCATATGTCGTTCCGGCGACGGTACCCGCGACGTGTGTGCCGTGACCGTCGCAGTCCTCGGTGCCTCTCCCGTCGGTGATGGAGCTGTAGCCGGGGGCCATTCGTCCCGTGAATTCGGTGTGGGTCGACAACACACCGGTGTCGATGATGTACACCCGCACACCGTCGCCCGTGGTCGTGTATTCATACCTTCCGTTCAGCGGCAAAGCGCGCTGGTCGATCCGATCCAGGCCCCAGGTCGCCGACGTCTGCACCGCATCCGGGGACACCAGATCCTCAGCGAGTTCGACCGAGATGCTGACTGGCAGGTCCGGCTCGGCGAAGAGCACCTCGGGGGAGTTGCGCAGGTCGTCCGCGATCCGATCCGCCTCGGCCTCGGTCACCGCTTCCGACAGCTCCAGGGTCCGGAACCCGAAGCCAATCCACTTTCCGGCCTGAAGGTCAGCATCGGTGTACTCCTCCGCCGCAACATCATCGACCGACGTCCAGGCCTTCACCTTCGGGGCGTAGGCCACGATGAGCCGCTCGATGGTCGGATTTCCGCCCGGAGCAGCAGCCGCCGGGACAGCAGGCAGGACTGCGGCGGTCATCGCGACGATGACCGCCGACATCAGACCACGCTTGACCCACACGAGCAGACCCCTCCGACTAGCCCCGTGCGCCTATTCTCCTCACGGACGGGGTCCGTTGCCCAGCGGATCCGCTTCCATGGGGGGATAGCCCCCCGTGAGGAGGGTGTTCGGCTCCGCTACGGTCGCCATAGACGACGAAAGGACCCTTCTCATGGCCCCCTCCCTGACCACCGACGGCTCGGTGTGGACGTTGAACATCGGCGACGATGAGAACCGGTTCTCCCCCGACTGGCTGACCGGCATGGAGGAGGCTCTCGCAGCGGTTCGGGCCAGCGAGGAGCCCCTCGCGCTCGTCATTACGGGCACGGGCAAGTTCTTCTCCAACGGCCTCGACCTCGACTGGGTGATGGCGAACGCCGACCAGTGGCCGACCTATGTGGCCCGCGTGCAGGCGCTGTTCACCAACGTGCTGACCCTTCCGGTTCCCACGGTGTGTGCGATCAACGGCCACTGCTTCGCGGCCGGCGCCATGATCGCCCTGGCCTGCGACTACCGCGTGATGCGGACCGAGCGCGGCTTCTTCTGCCTTCCCGAGGTCGACATCAAGATTCCTTTCTCCCCGGGCATGGCCGCGCTCATCCAGTCGAAGTTGAACCCGCGCACCGCCTTCGATTCGATGGCGACAGGCCGCCGCTATGACGCCGAGGCTGCCCAGGCCGCCGGCATCGTCGACGTGATCTGCGACATCGAGGAACTCCCTGACGTCGCGGCGGCTCAGGTCAGGGAACTCGCAGGCAAGGACCGTGGCACCCTCGGTTCGATCAAGTCGACGATGTATGCGGGCGTAGTCGCAGCATTGGCTGAACCAATTGCCCTCTGATCACCGGACTCGTGGAACCACAATGGTCTGTCTTGCTACCGGACTGACTCCAGCGCGAGACACGGTGATGAACTCGACGGTGTAGGTCTTGCCAATTCCCAACTTCATTTTGACCCTTGGAACACTGGACCTTAGTTGGAGGTCCTGCCATCGATCATTGGGGCCAGACAGCGCCCGTGACACCTTGATCTCGTATCGCAGGATCTGAGAGTCGCTCTGTGGCACCGGCCAGGAGAACTCGGCAATGGCCAGACTCGACGAGATCTTGCGCCAGGATCCCTTGATGCTCGGTGTCGGGCTCTGCGGTAACCCTGGAGCAGGGAAGATGCGATCGACGTTGAGATATCCCCATCCGCAGGTGTCGAAACTACATTGCCATTCGGCGCTTGCCGCGGGAAGTGTGACGAACCAATTCGCGTTGTTTTTTAACTTATCATGGACTTGTGTTGGAGTAGATACACCATTGTTAGGGTCGGATATGAGCAGCGCGGCTGCCGCTGCCACCAAGGGAGTCGCCATGGATGTTCCCTGGTAGTAGGCAAACCCAGGTCCCACGGGTGTCCGCTGCCCTGTATCGACTGTCGAATAGATCTTCCACTGGTCCGCGTTCGGCAAGTTTGAGAATGTGTCACCGCCCGTGGCTGCAAAAGCATCAAGTTGAGCAGGACTGCCATTGAGCTGGAAGCGACCATAGTTCGAGTAACCCGCTCGGCCTCCGTCCTGATCAACTGACACGACTCGGATGACGTTCTGGCAGTTCCCCGGAGTGTCAAAACCGAGCGTGTCGTCGTTGCCAGCAGCGGCAACTATGGTGACGCCTCGGTTGAATGCGGCGTTGATGGCGCTTTGCAGGGTCGGGGGGCACGGCGCCTGCGAACCCAGCGACATGTTGATGACCTTTGCCGGTTTCTGGTTGGTTGTCGTGCCGGGAACGCTTTCTCCAGCAGCCCAGCGAATCGCAGACTCGACGGCACTCCACGTCGAGTAGCACTTTCCGAAGACTCGTATCGGCTGGATCTTCACACCTGGTGCAGCACCGACGATTCCGTAGTTGTTGTGGGCCGCGGCGATGATTCCGGCAACATGGGTACCGTGCCAGTCGGAGGTTTGCACGAGTGGGCTGGTCGGGGGAAGGTTTGATGTACAGCCTTGGAAGGGGCCGGCGTTGTTGGAATCGTCGAGAGTCACCCACGTGCCCTCATTCCGCGGATTGTCATCCCAGCCGTCCCCGTCCAGTGCCTTGGCTGGATCATCGACAAAGTCGTAGCCTGGAACCAGTTGATCGTCCAGGTCTGGATGCGGAGTGATTCCGTCGTCGATCACCGCAACGACGACAGAAGGGTCTCCAACGGTAGTCTTCCACGCATCGGTGAATCCTGCGGCAGTGGTGGTCTGGCTTTCGGCTTGAGTTCTGAGATACCACTGCTTGGTGAGGAAGTCGGGATCGGTGATATTCGTGTCGTCCGCAGCCGCGGGTCGAGGTGTGCCGGTGGCGGGGAAAACCTCGGCCGTCTGAACGCGCTCGTTTCGTGGAATGAGGAAATCACCGCCAGCCCATGAACTGACTCCGGCCTCCACGATGGCCTCCGCCAATGTGTTTGCTTCATCAGCTGAGATGTTCGCGTCGAAACGGTAGGCCATGGATTCTCGGCTTGGTCGAATCGTCGCCACGATTCGACGGTCTGGCAGCACGTCGCGCATTATCCGGCGCACGGACCGGCGAACCTCACGCAGCGTCGCTCCCTTGGGCCGAACCACGATGATCCCCTGCGCATACTGGATTTCAGCGGGGGCAGAGGCTTCGTCCGACGTGCTGGATTGGACTTCGAGGGTCTGCTCAGGCTGGATAGCCGGTGCGATGCTCGACTCGGGTTCACTCGCGCCTGCTGCACCACCGAGCAAGCCAGCCACGACAGCGACAACCGCTGTCGAGGCCAACATCGCTCGCTTCCACGGCATACGTGTCATCGTTCCTGCCCTCCTACACCCACAGGATGTCCTGGTGCACTAGCCGTTCAGCCCGCGCCGATTCACGCTCGCTCTCGGACAGGTTTCGCCACGCCTGGGCTGAGCCATCGGCACGCCATTCCTCGAACTGCTCGATCACGATCCGGTATTGCCCGGGGGTGCGCGAGGACGGCAGCGTCAAGTTGCCGGTCCATGTCGCGACACCCGTGAGGCTCGTTCGACCGCGCATGTTCGATGTCAGGATCGGCGTGAACGCCGCGGAATTCTTGCGTCCCGCGAGACCACGTTCCGGGCCGTTGTGTCGCTCCAGGATGAGCCGAGCGACTCCCGGACCTAGGCCGAGCTCATTGCGGGTATACGAGGCTCCGGACAGAGTGACGGTCGCTCGATCCTTTTGGTTACCAGCTCTCGCGACCACACAGGTAGCAGCCCGATCGGGCTCGAGTTGCACGACATCGACGAGGCTGACCGTGGACAGTTCCAGGCCGTCGACCGACGCCGGCTGGTACCTCGCGAGCGCAAGCCGAACGAAGGGCCGGTAGGCGTTGTCGATATCAAGGTTGATGTCCGCGTAGTACATGTCCTTCTCGGCGTCGTATGCCGGGATGAGACCACCGGCACCGGGACGCCCGATCTGATAGCGGACGAGGTCGACCTCCGCATCGAGTTCCGCCAACCGCACGCCGCTAGCCCGCGCATCCTCGTTCGTGAAGTGCGAGGCATCGGGGAACGACCGTTCCGGTAGTGGAGCGCTCAGGGTCGCCGGATCTAAGCCCCAACGTGATACGAGATCGTCCCGCGCTTCGTTGGCTCGACCAGTCGGGCGCAGAATAACGGCGAGCTCCTCGCCGATGCCGGAGGTGAACCAGGGCCTTTCGAGATAGACCCGCAAGCCCTGTCCGGTGCGCTGGCTCACCAGCCGTCCCCTCTTCAAACGTGGGGAGTTCCAACCGAACGTCGGCAAAATCCCGGACACCAGCAGCGGCAACGGACGGGCAGCGGAAGGAACTCGCATCGAAGCACGCCGATGCCCTGTCCGGCGGGCCTGAAGCGACGAGCGAGTGATCGGTCCGGGAATGAAGCTGACATCGACTCGCGTGCCTGCCGGGATGCTCCGACCCTCGGGAGCATCAGCATCAGGGACCCGGTTGATGAATGCGCCGGCCGCATCGACTACGTAGGCATCGTCTGGTGCGGTCACGATGGTGTCGTCACCGTTGAGATAGGTCACCCGGACTGAACCTTCGACAATCTCGCCGTCATGAATGCGCACCCTGTCGTCGTTCAACACAACCGAGTTCGTCTGCCGGAAGTACTCGGCGAAACGGCTCGAACCGATGGCTTCGACGCTGATGCGCGCCGCTCTCGTGTCGGGCAGTGGTGCCCTGAGAGAGGCCTGCGCGTTCGCCACACCTCCGCCCGGAGCGGGATCGTCGATGTCGATCGAGCCCAGCGAGCCGATCACCGTCGTGTCGACTCGCGGTGGCGCTGTGCCGGGGCCGTTGTCGACACCCTGGGTTCGCTCGGCGAGGAATGACACTGACTGGGTGGAGGGTTGATCGACGCGCACACTTCCCGTGAGTTGGGCGTAGGTGCGTCCCTCGATTCGTGTGGCGCGCCACCTCGTTGCGCCCGCCCCCCGGAATTGAAAGCGGGGTTCGGTTTTCGGCTGAGACACTGCATGGACGGCCACGAGGACCCGATCGGGTGTGAGTTGCCACCACGCTCCCGCTTGTGCCCGTGCAGTGGCTCCTCGTGATCCCGCTCGGGACCATAGGTCCATCAACTTCAGTCCTTCAGCGGTGAGCGAGTTCGACAACCGAAGGTGCGCGACCCGACCCTTCGGCACTCCGATGGTGATGCGATTGCCTGAGGTCCGTCCGCCACTGAATCCGCCGTCGATGATCACCTCGATGGGGATGAGGTCGGGCCACTCGCCGGAGTAGTCCAGGCTCACTTCTCCGTTGAATCGCCCATTCGACCTCGGGACACCCCTGACGAACAGGCCGCGTCCAATCGGATCGGGGAGGTAGGGGACAGCCTCGTCCTTGGCCTTGAGTGTGTCGCTGGGGAAACTCGCCGATTCCCGCGAGGCGATCTGTCCGTACCGACGAACATCGGGACGCCCATTGCGGTCGAACATCCCGTGAGTGAGGCACAGCGCCGCCGACACCTGGGGTGGTGCAACGAACCGGATACTGGTGTCACGCCGGACATCACGATCGGCGGAATTGCGCAGGACCGCAGTTTCCACTGACTCACCCCACACGACCGTTCCCCCCAGATATAGGCCCGGAGAAGACACCGGGTCGTGTCGCAAGTAGCGTCCTCGAACCGTCGGCCCCCCTGACGCACTGACGGGCGCGGAATTCCCCGCGAGATCGACCCAGCGGAGCCGGAATTCGTAGTCGTTGGTCGAGAATCGCAATACCGGCAGCTGCGCTCCTGAAGCCGGCGGCTCATAGTCGATGACACCGTGGAGGCTCTCGATCAGGATCTGTCTTTCATCATCGGTGGGACCAGAGGACGGCTGGTCATCGCTGCCTAGGGCGAGACCGGGCATGGGCAGCGAAAGACTCCAGCCATCCCAGCGTCCGATCCAGCTTCCGAGTCGCAGCGGGCCGGATCCGTCAAGTTTGCTGGTGACCGCGATTTCCGCCCAGCCTTCGTCCTCTTCGAGGTCGACCTGCCCGACTGGTCGCACTCCCTCATACGGAGTCAAGACTCCGCGACGGCGATGCAGGCTCTGCCAACGACGGCTGCCCGGGGCACGCACGTCGATGCGATAACCAACGGTGAGATCTTCCGCCGATACGAGGATGTCGTTCCCAAGAACTGCAGCATCGGCTTGAGTCGTCGCTGTTGTCATACGGCTGAGAAGGTCGAAGGGAAGGTCATCGATCGCGAGCCCGATCCCCGAAGATCGTCGGGACGGAGCGCCGCTTCGCTCGGGACTTCCGTAGGTGCGACGTTCCTGGCGGATCGCGCGACCCAGAGCAGATGCTGCGGCCCGGGTAGAGGTCGACTCCATCTCAACGTCACTGGTGACTACCGCAACATCGTTGACCGACCGGAAATCTCCGTCGATCGCGTTCCCCCGCGAAGCAGGCCGGAATACCGAGCCGGTGAACGTCGTCGCCACACGTGGATATGACGTCGTGATGTCGACGCCAGTCGCATCCGGGTCGTAGGGAGGGGGCCAGTCGGTCATCGCGTAGACGCGGGGATTTCGGCCGCGGACCCGCACGCTAGACAGATCAACGCGCAGGTCGACGATGAAGCCGAGTCGGCGCATCAGGTTGGGATGATTTCCCAGCAGGGAGACCGCTGCGTGGAAGTCCAATTCAGGCCAGACCGGCTGATTACTCAGGTCGGAATCCTCCATCATCGGCTGGAGGAAACGGTCCAGCATCGCCAACGACAAAGGCACCGACCCTTCGGCACCGGGTGACGGATCTTTCACGGCACCATCGCGAGCCAACTGCTGATCGATCGTCGCGTTCAACGAATCGTTCCACGCGGGCCCGATGTCGAAGGTGTCGAAGGGCTGGGGGCCATTGATCTGCTGGTCACCTTTGCCGAAGCTGATCAGGTCTTCGATCAGAGGTCGAACTTCGGGGGACGAACTGGCGAGTCTCTCCTGAAGATCGTCCAGTCCGCGAGAGAGGACACGAGCGGGGAAGCTCAGAACATCGCGCCTGTCTGGAACTGTGAAGGGATCGACCGGCATCGACTTCGGGAACATGCGCGAGAACAGCGCCACGTCTGGATCCGGAGACACTCGACGAGCATTGACGTATTCCTCATTGCGGTCGTCCTCGCTCCAGCGGAAGGCCACCTGCCAGTTGATGGCTGAGACGATCGACGGCCACGCACCCGAGGCGAAATCGGGATAGCGCGACAGCGGGAGTTGCGCAGGGCGACCTTCCTCACCCATGAGTTGTGGGGTGATAGCCACGGAGAGGAAGCCGATGTCCCCTTCTCGTCGCAGAGGCAGGGCCGTGAAGACGATCGTTTCGAGGATCATGCGAAGGCCTCGCAGAATTCAGCCCAGGCCTCTTCGGGCATGGTGTCAGCAAAGGTGACGGGGGTGGCCGGGCCCTGATCATTTCGGGCGGAGGCTCCGCCCAAGAGAGGTGAGTTGCCGTCGAGGAAGGTGCCGTTGATGCTGCGCTCGGCGGTGAAGGAGACGCTCTTGGAGAAGAAGGCGACCGAGACATGCACTGTGCACGTTGCCTGCCCCTTGAGCTTGACGTAGCCGGGCAGGGATGCGGGAATTTCGACGGTCAGGCCGATGTAGACGTTCACACTGACGGTTGCGATGCCGAGCACGCTCAGGCGTCCATCGGCTCGGGCGAAGGCAGTGAGCGCGAGCACCTCGTCTTCTCCGGCGCTGGGCGCACCGAAGGTGAACTGCAATCCGATCTTCACACTCGCTGAGCCGGATGCGACGCCGAAGTCGACTGCAGCTTTGGCCTCGGCGAACAATGCGACATCGACTCTTTCGATGCCATCGACTCCCAGGTCATTGCCCAGCCACCCGCCGCCTCCGAGTCCGGACACAGTCACCGAGAACGGATCATCCATGCCGGACATGCCGAACCGGAAGCGCACCGGGCCGTCACCGAAGGGCAGCGTGAGACCAGTCTTGACGCCGATCGAATTGATCGTCAGGACGCCCAAAGCGATGGACGGGAGTTCGAGTGACAACCCTGCGCTGATACCCCGGGTATCGACGTCGATCGACAGACTGTCCCCAAAGGGAAGATACGACGCGAGGGACTTGATGAAGCTCATCAGCCCACCGAAGTCGATCTCCTTCACGGCGACATCGATGTCCGGAGTTCGTCCTGTGCCAGCGGTGAAGGAGATCTTGTCGACCACGACCTGGACGAATTCCATTCCGGGGACGAGAGTGACGGTGAAGTCGGTGAAAGCCCCTTCGACGCTGAAACGACCGTCTCCACCGACGGTCGGCACCTCAGTGACCGAGGTGACCTTCAGTCGAGATCGAGACACGTCCAACAGGGGAATGGTCACCAAGCCGGCAGCCCAATCCATGCTCAGGGTGACGATCGCCCGCTCGGAATCCAAACCCGTATCGACGATCGTCGTCGACATCTGCAGGGCTTCACTGGTCGGCTTCCCGTCCGAGCCGATGCCAGGGAAACTCTCGGGCAGGATGTCAGCGAGCGAGACTCCACCGAGCAATTTGATTGCGGCGAGTGCCTCGCCGGGAGTGATCCGACCGTCTGATGCGAATCCGCGCAGTTGCTGGACCGATCCATAGACTGCGCCCGCGCTCGCGCTCAAACCGGCGATATCGACCTTGGGCACCACAATGCCGCCAGCCTTCGCCGCGTCGAGGGCAAGATCCGTGACGGCATTGGTGGCCTTCTGTAGATAGACCTTCCCGACATTGGCTACTTCATCAAGCCCGCTCTCCAGGAATTCGCGGGGATACTCAAGCGCAGCGGTGATCGTCTTCCCTGCCAGTCGAGATGCATCCTCGAGGAGAACGTTCGCCTCACGCATAAACGGGAGATTGCGTGGCTGAAGCGCATCGAGCAGATCCTCTTCCAGCCCGTCGATCAGCGAAATGACATCGTCAGTGCCGGGGACTCCGAGACTGTCGAGGATGTCGAACACGATCTGCTCGGTGACCTGTGAAGTCCCGGTGGCTTCACCTAGTTCGTAAATACCCTCGCCGGTGGGTGACTCCACGGAGTTGAGAACTTCTTCAGCGTAAGCAACAGCCTGACCAGCGAAGCGCGCCGTCTTCTCATCACCACCGAGTGCGGAGTAGAACTGGCGCAACGCCGCCGACCCATCCGGGGAGTAGTTGGGGTCCATGCCGGCGACGCGGTTTCGGCGGGGAGTACGGCTCGCCTTCTCTTCTGCAAAGAGAAGTGGCTGAGTGAAGGGGATTTCATTCCCGTTCGGATCGATGCCGATGAAGGAGAATTCGAAGGGAATGGTGGAGTTATTCGGTCCTGCAGTCGCTGGGGTGAAGACGTAGGCCCCGCTCCATCCAGCTGCGTTCAACGGTCTGGCGTTCGCCGGCAACACCAGTTCGGGGGTCTGCTTCGTCGTACAGGTGATCTTGCTGAACAGGGCACCTCGCTGCCCGGCACCGGTTGCTCCGGTCGCGTCAAGAAAGTCGACTGTCGGTTCGGTGACGACGATGCGGGCGATCTTGAACCAGAACGGACGGATGCCCCCGGTCCGATCGATCGAGAAGCGCCGCACACCCTCTTCGACGTAGGCGGCCTTGAGTCCCCACGGATAGAGGAAGCCTCGCCGGACGATCTTGGCGTAGGTATCCCGGCCCTGCCAGATGCGCTGCTGCCAGGCAGCGAGGCTAGACACACCGGGTTCGTTCCATGCACCGGCAGCGTCGAGGTGGCCACCCAGTGAGGTCATTGCCAGGCGTGTCTTGACTGGAGCGGGCGCCCCGCCAATTTGCTCATCCCCGACCAGGGTGGACAGGCGAACGATATCGGCGCGATCACGAGGGCTCGGGATCATCTCAAACGGGTATCCGTCACCACCAAGCGCTGGTGGGTTCGAGACGCCAAGCAGCACACGGTCTGCGCCCGGATCCTGGATCCAGACACCACGGACGGTGACATCGTCGGTCCCCTCGACGCGTGCTCCGGTTCGCGCGTCCGTCGCCCCGAGCCGAGCATGGAAGATCTCGGTTCGTCGACGGCGCGTCACGGGTGTGACGGCGCCCTGCCACCGGCTGTCCTGATGCGGCGCCAGGATCAGCCACCAGGGCATCTCGATGGCCGTCTCCCAGGGGCGGGGGGGTCGGTAATACTCCTTACTCTGGTTCGTGAGACTTTGCCCGGCTCGGGCCTGGGCGAGGGTGGGGACTGATGTGCGGCGGTAGGTCCAGTCGAGCAGATCGTCGAGGCTGAGGCCGATCTGATCCTCATCCTGGTCGAACTCGAACGCGATCTGACTGGGCCCCGACAGTCGTGCGCCGACAGGAGCAGTGATTCGACCGGAATTCGACGGGAATGCCTCCTCCACGAGGGATTGAGGTCCAAAACCCATCACGAGTCGACCCAGCTGACCATTCACGCGGAGCAGACCGCTGTCGGCATCGACGGTCATGTCGACAGCATGGACGGTGATCCGCAGCAGATCCTCGCGCCGCCGAAGAATGAAACTGGGAGCGCCGGAGGCCACTCGAGGTGATTTCGCCAGTGCCGTCCCGGGCAAGGCAGCGACCGCAGCAGCACCAGCGACCGCGATAAGAAACCCACGTCGGCTCAACCCTGAGGAAGGCTCAGGGAGGACGGACTGATCACCCACAACTCAACCTTATGATCTGACACCGCGTGATGGTGGACTGAATCAAAAATGGGGTTCTGGCACCCCACGGGGCAGTGCCTTGGCCTAGGGCGCAGGCAGGATCAAGCGGTTCGATCGGATCGCGGGATCAGCCTCGGAGCGGATGATGATGTATATCTTGCGACCGGTGCGCCGCTGCCACCGGAAGTTTCCGCCTTTGCTGATAGAGATTCGGGCGAATCCGGGGCTGTATTCAGACGGCCCTGACCAACGGAACCACGGGATGAGGATGTCACCGGCCGCGAAGCCCGTGGTCTCGCCCGTGACGATGATCCCCTTCTTTCCGCGCACTTCTCCCCGCGACCCGGAGATCACGATCGTCGGCTCGACCGGAGGTGGAGGCGGTGGTGGAGGCGGCTTGGGGACGACCGAGTTGGAGATCAGGGAGTAGTTGCCCCAGCCGATCGAGTTCGCCGCCTGGACGGCGAAGTGATAGGTGTCGTCGTTGATCAGACCGGTGATCTCGCATGTCGTGACGGTGACATCAGTGGTGCACGTTCCTCCCGGCGAACCCGTGACCCGATAGGTCGTGATCGGGCTCGATCCGGCGTAACTCGGTGCAGTCCAACTCACCGCAACCGTCTCATCCCCCGCGACAGCCACAACATCGGACGGCGGACCCGGCGGATACATCGGCGGGGGCGGAGGAGGAGGAGGCGGAGGCGGTGGGGGTGGCGGGGGTGCATCCGCTCGGGTGAAGGTCCCGACCACGCCTTCGCCACCCACCCCCTCAACCACGAGGTCGTAGGTCCCCGCCGCAGCGGTCCAGGAGGTGACACGGATCGTGGCGGTGTCATCTCTGACGTAAGTGACCGGTGTCGTCCCGATGCGCACCGCACCGGTAGCAGGCACCCCGATGAACCCTTCACCCGAGAGCGTGAAACCGGATGAATCGTCGAAACTTCGCGTGACGGTGTTGGATCCTTGAGGAGGTTGCCAGGTCCACTGTGCGATGTTGGAGGCACTCACCCCACCGGCTCGAGTGAAGTTTCCACCCACATAGATGGATGATTTGGAATCATCTGCGAAGGCGAGAGCCCGCACGTTACTCGAAGTAGCCCCTACACCCTCCCCCAAAGGTCCACTGAGCGGGAGCCACTGGTCAATTCCCCTGTCCCAAACCGCAACTCCGCTGGCTTGGACTCCGCCTGCATTGCCGAAGTCGCCACCTGCATACAGAAGCTGATTCGAGTGATCAAACAGGAGCGTCCAGGTAATTCCGGCACCAGCCACGCCGGTACCCAGCGACAGCCAAGTGTCATCTCGCCATTCAGCAATCCCATTCACTGCAACGCCACCCGCCGTAGAAAAGGAGCCGCCAGCAAATAGGGTGCCGTCTCTCGCGACGGCTATGGAATTCACGTCGCTACTCGTGCCTCCACCCAGGGCCGACCAAGACGTGCCGTCCCAGGCAGCAATGCGGTTCGCGGCCACTCCTCCCGCGTCTGTGAATGCTCCGCCCGCATACACAGTGTCGTCCACGGCGAGAGCGAACACCTCACCATTCATTCCTGTTCCG
>Ga0075480_10001969_pt1 | contig 13124 bp, 12 predicted proteins | sample DEB08_DNA_7_FD_81590 | JGI IMG/M metagenome (GOLD analysis project Ga0075480, IMG submission 81590) | Aqueous microbial communities from the Delaware River and Bay under freshwater to marine salinity gradient to study organic matter... | ecosystem: Environmental > Aquatic > Marine > Coastal ... | reverse complement strand
GCATACTTTGTCGTTTCACTCAACCATCGTGCCTCCGGTTGCCTTTGCTTCGCTGCTCAGCATGCATATTCTTATTATTCATAACACCATGGACTGAAGTCCATGTCTATTTAAAACAAAAGCTCTTTGAGCTTAATTTAATGACATTGGTGTAGAGGGAGAAGAGGGTGAATTACAGCATAAATAACTTTCTGCTGCATCCTGGCTGAATTGTTTTTGGAGGTAAACTTTTAATGACCAATATTTTAGACTTATTTCATTTTCTTAAGTGTTGTTTTAGTATCAAAATTGACGCTTGAAATATCATTTATGATATCCTATTATATCAAAAGTGATTTATGTGTGAGGTTTATAGATGAAAAAGTTTACTTTAATAGAATTACTGGTCGTTATCGCAATTATTGGAATATTAGCCTCTATGCTATTGCCAAGTTTGGCTAGAGCTAAAGAAGCAGCAAAGAGAGCTGTTTGCGCAAGCAATATTAAGCAAATTGGTGTGGCTTTTGAGCTCTATTTTGATGATAATGACGATTATTTTCCTAAATATAATGGTTGGCTGAATGTAGTTGGTAATGGCAATAACCGCCTCTTAAACGTTTACCTAGAAGCACCTACAGTAGCAAAATGTCCTTCAGATACAGGTGATCCTCTTCATGGAGGAGATAACTTTTATACAACCAAAGGAACTTCTTATCAAATGGCTGCTCAGCAAGTGCTTTGGGGGGTTGATTATACTTCAGATAATACATCTCCTAGACGAAGAACTCATTTTTCTTTTACTTCAAAGAAGTTAGTGATTGGTGATTTGTGGCATGCTAATAGGGATTGGACAGATCCAAAACTACAGTGGCATGGTGGAAGAAATTTCCGAAGTTGCAATATGCTTTTTCTAGATTCACATGTCGAGTTTTTTAGATTTCCATCTGAGTATAATTCATTCTCTATGGGGCAGGCACCAGACCATAACAGGGGTTGGTACTAATAAGTTGTTAATCCAAGTTGTACTTTAAAGGAGCTCCCTTTACCTAGAGTACTTGTGACTGAAAGGTTTCCACCATGATTTTCGATGAATGCTTTTGCGAGGTTGAGGCCTAAGCCGTTTCCTGTAGTAGATCTGCTACTTTCCACTCTGTAAAAGCGTTCAAATATGCGGGTTTGATCTTCAGAGCTAATTCCACAGCCTTTGTCTGTGAAGGTAATTTCTATATTGTCCTTAATTACCTTTGCAGAAATTGTAATTTCACCACCTTCATCAGAGTATTTGATTGAGTTATCGAAAAGGTTAGAAAGTGACCTTTGAATCTTTTCAAGATCACCAAGGATGATCATTTCTTCATTATCTACTTCTAGGTGAATTTTAAGGCTTTTATCTTCACAAACAGTCTCAAAAACCTCACAAAGATTTTTAAGTATTTGTTTTATATTTATTTTCTCATCCTTCTTCTTGATAAGACCAGATTCATATTCTGCTAAAGTGAGCATGTTGTTGATGAGAAGCATGAGTTTATCGCATTCTTCAAGAACGATTCCGCTCAGTTCTTTATGCTCTAATAGATCTGCATCTGCCATCAGAGTAGTTTCTATTTTGCCTCTTATTCTGGTCAGGGGAGTTCTTAAATCGTGAGCAACATTGTTACTAACTTCTTTAATTTCTTTAAGAAGGGACTGTGTTCTGTCAATCATATTATTGAATGAGGAAGTTAAAGCTTTGACTTCAATAGGAGAATTCTTTAAAAGCTCAACTCTATGAGTGTAATCACCTTTAGTGATAGACTCAGCAGCGAGTCTTACTTTCTCAAAGCCAGACAAGTTTGATCTTATGATGAAGTAGCAAATAAGGATACTTACCAGAGTAACCATTGCGCTGATCAAAAGAAAGCGATTTCTGTAAAGAGCCATGTATTCATTTTTCTCTGTAAGATCCGCAGTGAGGAGCATGAATTTGCCACTAGGAAGGTCAAAGGCGTAATAGATAATGTCCAATCCTTTGAATTTACTAGTGCCGGTTTTCTTCTCAATAGAAATACTTAGAGAAGCATAATCTGGGGCTCCTTTACTTGATAGCTCAGCTTTGTTTTCAGCTGAAACAAGGTAAATCCATTCATTTCTGTCAACTAAAACGTCCTCAATGTCTTCGATGCTTTCTTTTAACTCACTTCTAGCTTTTCTATTTCTACGAACTTCATCCTTGTGATCATCATGGTCATGAATTTCTTCAGAATATTCCTCTTCTAATGGAATGTATCGAGTTTCGAGTTGAGAGATAATTCTTGCATCAATGGCTGAGCTCATTGAGAAATAAGTAATGGTCAGAGTTAAAGCAATTAAAAGCGTAAAGGTCAGGGCGATTGCTATTAAAAGCCTACTTTTTAATGAGGGAAGGAGCTTATTCAGCATCGAGAACATAGCCAACTCCTCTTACCGTGTGAATGAGTTTTAAATCAAATCCTTTATCAACCTTTTCTCGAAGGCGACAAATTCTTGATTCAACGATGTTTGTCTGAGGATCAAAATTGAATTCCCAAACATTTTCCATGATCATTATTTTTGAAACAACTCTACCTTTGTGTCTGGCAAGATATTCAAGAAGTGTGTACTCTCTTGGTTGTAAGTCCAGTCTTTTTTCACCTCTGGTTACTTTTCTGCTGATAATGTCTATACAGAGGTCGCCAATATTGATGTATCTAGAGTTTATGTCAGGTTGATTTCTACGCGTGATTGTTTGAATTCTAGCTAGAAGCTCGCTGAAAGCAAATGGCTTAACAAGGTAATCGTCTGCTCCAGCTTGAAGTCCAAAAATGCGGTCATCAACCTCTTTCTTAGCGCTTAGCATGATGATCGGCATATTATTTTGACGACTTCTAAGTTTGCTTACTATGCTTAAGCCATCCATTCCAGGTAGCATCACATCCATAACCGCAGCATCGTATGTATCATTGATAGCTTTGTTAAAGCCATCATCACCTCTATCTGCATGGTCAATTATGTAACCAGCCTGCTTTAGGCCTTTAGAAATAAACTCAGCTGTACGAGTATCGTCTTCTACAAGTAAAATTTTCATAATTCAAAATAGGGGCTGAAGCATTTCTTGCCAAGAGCCAAATAATTACGATTTAGCAATGTTGCGGTAAGTTTTGTACAATAAATTTGCTTCTTTTGAGCTTAAAAGTGAGAAAATTTTAAAAATGACCAAATGGCAATCTTTTAGTCAGGTTCCGGCAAAGTTCAAGAAATAAACTGTTTTATAGCCTCACGAAGAGGTAATTAAAAAACTTAATGGAGATAGACCATGAATAGAGTGCTTGGCACAGTTTTAATGATCATGTTTTTCATGATTTCCTTTACTGTTTTAGCAGGAAAGAAAGATAAAGAAGAAAAGATTAAATTCGAAGATCTTCCTGAGGTTATCAAGAAGAGTTTTGAAAAGATTAAATACGAAAAAATCATTGAAGTCGAGAAAGAAATAGAGAAAGGCAAAGTCATATATGAGGTAGAGTTTGTCTCAGAAGGAAAAGAGTACGAGGCTGAGTTTGATGCCCAGGGAAACCTTCTGGAATTAGAAGAAGAAGGTGATGACGATGATGACGATGATGACGATGATGACGATGATGACGATGACGACGATGAAGATGACGACGATGACGATGACGATGATGACAACGACTAAATAGTCATATCTTAATCTGCTGCATCCTTGGCGTGTGCAGCAGATTTAGTTGGGGAGAGGGGGAATTTATTTGAGGATTTTGTTAATCCATTCTAAGCTTTGTTTTTGCCAGGCATCCCAAGATGGGCCTTTATAGCCATTGAGTCCATGACCTCCGTTAGGGAGTTCCAAATATTTAGTTTCCACACCTTGTTTCTTCAGATTATCATGGAACATCTTGCTATTGCTAGGTGGTACAGGTTTATCATCTATTGCATGCGCCAGAAACGTTGGTGGGGTTTTAGTGCTAACCCGCAGTTCAGTAGAAAAGAATTTAAGATCTTCTTCAGAAGGGTTTTTGCCGATTAAGCGGATTTTTGAACCTTTATGGGTATCTTTTCCCATTGTGATAACTGGGTAGATTAAGACGCCAAAATTTGGTTTAGCATTTTCTTTACTTATTTCGTCTTTCGTTGGGCAGTCTAGTTGATGAACAAGTGCCGTTGAAGCTAGATGACCACCTGCTGAAAAGCCAAGTACTCCAACCTTATTCTTATAGATTCCAAATTTCTCTGCATGAAAGCGAGTAAAGCGAATAGCTCTATTTACATCATAGAGAGGAACGAACTTTCTGTTTTTCGGAAGTCTGTATTTTAGGACAATTCCAACGATTCCGTGCTTATTTAACCATTCTGCTATTCCAAAGCCTTCTGGTTTAATGGCGTGGCCACCGTATCCACCACCAGGGCAAATGACGATCGCTTTTCCGGAATTTTTTTTAGGAATGTAAACAGAGACTTTTACTTCTGTATTTTCAAATTTTGTAGTATCAATGGGGGCTTTATTATCTTTCCAGATTGTGAAAACCTGCGGTTCAGCAAAAGCACTAAGAGAAAAGAAAAATAAAAGGCAAGTTAAAAGTTTAAGCATACAACACTCCGATATTTGATACTCAATTTATAGCACTAATGGAGCTTAATTTGTAAGTGTTTGATTAAATAATGTGAAAATTAATTCAAATCTCGATCTAGACGATTTATTTCTCGATAGAGCTTTTCAGTAACTCTTTTTTTGAGAACATAAACGGAGCCAACTGTTATACCGAGTTTCTCTGCAACTATAGCTGCGGATTGTCCTTCAGACATCATCATAAAGCAGTCTAGTGCGTTTCCATCGAATTGGGGCTTAATATTCTCCCAAGCCAAATTGCTTATGTATAGTTGCCATTCTTTTTCAGCTAATTTATCTATTTCAGGTTCAGAAAGAGTAGTTTGCTGATTGTCGCCAAAGTTATCAATCTTATTGTTATAGCGACCTGTATCTCTGTAAAATTTAAGCACATAGTTTCTGGCAATGGAGCAAATCCAAGTACGGAATTTACTTCTTTGGGGATCATATTCATATTCTGGGAGCTTTTCCCAGCAAGTGACAAGAGTCCTTTGGACTAAGTCTTCGCAGTCATGATGACTAGAGATGGCATTTTTGATGACTTGGTAAATGTAAGGCTTATAGTAACGAACAAACTCATCCCAGGATTGTTGATCCTTGCGATTTTTTACTCTCAATAGGAGTGTTGCTCTTGTTGCGTCAAAGTCCATTGCATCTCACTGTTTAAAAAAAATTATAAAATTTTTTTCGTCTCCTGTTAAGTCCTGAGTCACACAGGGAATTATCAGATTGATGATAATACGATGAATTTCGAAAATCTTTCATCAGTTGTAGCGGTAAACTAAGTTATAACTAGAACAGATTAACAGAGATTCAATCCTAAAGTGTAGTGTGATTAATGAAGAAGTTTACTTTAATTGAGTTGCTCGTGGTAGTTGCCATTATAGGGATTTTGGCAAGTTTACTCATGCCCTCATTGGGTCGAGCTCGTGAAAAAGCCAGACGTGCTGTTTGTTTGAATAATCAGCAAAACGTCTACAAGGGGCACATAATTTATTCGATGGATAATAAAGATAGTTTGATACCAGCTACTGGAGCTCGATACATTAGAGCTAAAAAAATTGAAGCTGCTGGTTTATTCGATTCACCTGAGATCTGGCGTTGTCCCAATTGGTTTAAGGACGCCAATAATAGTATTTTTGACCTTACAGATGCACAAAGACAAGCAGCTTTAAACAACAATTCTAATATGATGCTAGGCTTTCATATGATGACCGGAACTCAATCTTATGGGGCTGGTCTAGGAGGATATGGTTGGAGCGGATGGGAAACGATAAATCAAGATAAAGTATTCCCAATACTGGCAGATAGAACAGCAAGCCCTTCAGGGGCCGCCTATCATACAAAAATACCGCATACCATAAACGGGGGAATTCATGTAGATGTTAATGCAGTTACAGATGTAGCTCCTTATGGCTGTGAAGGCCAAAATGAAACGGAGATACATGGTGGTAGTAAATGGGTTTCAGTAAAATTATTAGAAGCACATAGATTTGAACAAGTTCTTGGCTTTTGGAGCCGGCAACACTAAAGACATTCTTCACACACGCGCACGAGGAGCTGCTTCCACACTTTTAAGCAGCTCCTTTTTTTATTTTTCATGAGATAGACATTGGCAGATTCGTAAAGCGGTGATATTGATGTGCGAATTAATTCTAAACGGCCCTAAAAGATGAATAGTGAATTTGAGTTTGATCAAGAGTTTTTCAGCGCAGCACGTCGCGGTTTAAGAAGCCTTCCAGAACAAGAGCAAAATGAGATAAAAGCTTTTGTTGAAAATTCTTTAAATGACGATGGCTACTTTTGTGATGAAAGTGGACAAGAAGATCTCTATATTTCATCTTTTGGAGTTCTTTTAGTTAGCCTTTTGGGAATAGACAAAAATGCAGATGCACTTAGTGCTTATCTAAGGTCTAAGGGAGATGGCGAGGGTCTAGACTTTCTACATGTTATCTCACTTGCCAGAGCATGGCGTTTTTATTCTCATGACTCTCTTGAGATCGGTAGTTACAGTAAAATTGCTGAAAAAATAGAATACAACCGCTGCTCAGATCTACTTTGGAATCAGGCCAAAGGAACTCATTTTGGTAGTGTTTATGGAACATTTTTAGCCATAGCGGCATACCAGGATTTGGGGCTGAGTATTCCAGAAGAAGCTAAGCTTGCAGCTGGAATGAAAGTTCTTAAGTGCAAAGACGGAGCCTATGGAACAGATAAAGCATCAGAGTATTCCACAACTCCAGCTACAGCCTTTGCAGTTTTGATTTTAAATTTCCTTGAAGAGTCATACGATTTCCAATTATCGTGGTTATTGAAGCAACAACATTTCGATGGTGGCTTTTTAGCAGTTTCTCAAATGCCGTTCAGCGATGTACAATCTACAGTTTATGCGATTATGGCTTTAGCTGCTTCTGAATCAGAAGAGTTGAGTAAAATTGCTCCAAAAGCTAAAGAATTCCTCATGTCTATGAAGGTAGAAGGAGGATTTAGAGGTCATCAAAAAGAGAGTAAAAGTGGTATCGAAAATACAATATTTGCACTCGCTGGGCTAGGATTTCTAGGTAAATAAAAGAAATCTCCTAAAAAATAATATAAAAATTTAGCGTCTCTGATATTTCTTAAAGTGTTTGTTTTAAATGCTTTGGGTCGTTTATGTGTGGTTTTTTATGGTGGTGCCTTTCTTGTTTAAGTCTTCATGCCCTTGGAGAATTGGCAGATAGAATGTAAATTAGTCAACATCCATATTTCCAGAGATTGGGGTACGGAACCATCTTTCTATCTTTTCTTTCGGCAACTTCTGCCGAGAATTCTTAATGTTTAATCACCCAGGAGCGTTGATGAAACGGTTGTTTATATTAGCGGCCCTTCTATTGTTGGCTTCATGTCAGACAAAGCAGGAAAAAGCCGTCGGATTCCTTAACTGGAGAGGACCAGACCAAAATGGTACTGCACAGGAAACTGGTTTACCAGACAAAATTGATCTGAGCAAAGATTTACTTTGGAGTCATGACATCAAGGGCAGAGGTTGCCCAGTAATTGCTAATGGGCGAGTTTACAGCCTCGGTTATGTTGGCGAAGACGAAGAGCTAAGAGAAATTTTTACTTGTACTGACATAAACACAGGTGAAATCCTTTGGAAGCATCATTTCTCCGACTTCATTTCAGATATCATTTATGACCGTTATTCAATTGGAAGTCCAGTAATCGACCAAGACAGTGGCAATATTTTTGTAATGACTACTCCTGGTCTTTTAATTTGTTTCAATCCAGACGGAAAAGCTCTTTGGGAAATCTCCTTAATGGAAAGATACGGAAAGATGACTTTCCCCAATGGGCGTACTGGTGCACCAGTTATCTTTGGAGATACAGTCGTAATCCACGGCATAACTTCCAACTGGGGTAAGCAAGGACCGCCTCGCAGTCGTTTTTATGCGTTCGACAAAAAAGATGGAACTCCAATTTGGGCTTCAACTCCTGGTACAGCTCCAAAAGACAGTTCATTTTGTACTCCTGTAATTGCTAAGTACAATGATCGTCACGCTATGTACGCAGGAACAGGCTGTGGTAACCTAGTTAGTTTCGATGCATCAACTGGTTCTCCACTTTGGCGTTTCCCAATGTGTACAGGTGGTGTTAACTCTTCAGTACTCATGTACAAAGACATGGTTATCGCTATTCACGGTAAAGAAAATCTCGATACATCAACAAAAGGCCGCATGGTCGCAGTACGTATTCCTAAGAATGCGACAGCAGATAAGCCATTGCTTTTAGATAAATCATCTGAAGTTTGGCGTCAAAAAATCTCAATGTTTACATCTTCACCAGTTCTTGTTAAAGATAGAATCTATCAAGTAGATGACACTGGTAATCTACACTGTATTAATGCAGACACTGGCGCAATTTTATGGTCTGAAAAACTTGGTAGTGCACAGATTCATGCATCGCCAATTTATTCTGATGGTAAGCTTTATGTTCCAATTCTTTCCGATAGTACGGATGAGACTAGCACATCTGGGTTGTTTTATATTCTAAAGCCATCAGATAAAGGATGTGAAGTGTTATCTAAAGTTAGAATCAAAGGTAAGTGTTTTGGAGCCCCAGCAGTTTATGGTGGTAAAGTTCTAGTTCATACTACTACAAACCTTTACTGTTTTGGTTCTAAATCTGGCTCAGTGCCGAACACTTATAGATCGAATGAGTTAGCTACAGACAATAAAGCTCCAGCTGGTTCAAAAGTCGTTACACGCATCATGCTTCCAAGTGAAGTTCTACTTAAGCCAGGTGAAAAAATTAATTTCCTTTGCAGAGAGCTAGATGCACAAGGCCGTGTTATCAGAATTGGCGAAGTGCCAGCAGGTAAATGGGCCGGTTACATCCCTCCAACGGCTAAAGTTAAAGCTAGTATGAAGGGTAAGTTCATAAATGGAGTTCTTAATGCAGATCCAGAAATCGTAGCTTCTGCGGGTGCTTACAAATTCACAGGCGACGACGGTATTGAGTCTGTAATCAGAGCACGTGTAGTTCCTGCAGATTACTCAGAGAACTTTGAAAGTTTCAAGCCATATGTTCTAAGAGAAGACATTGGCGTAAAATATGATTGGCCACCACTAGCATGGATGGGTGCACGCTTTAAATGGGAAATCCGTGAAAAAGATGGAAATAAAGTTCTTGTGAAAGTTCAAGATAGATTGATCCTTCAGAGGGCTACAAGTTTTATCGGTTACCCAGATATGAAAGATTACACAATTGAAGCCGATGTAATGACAGGCGGTAACCGCCGTAAAATGGCAGACGTTGGTCTAATCAATCAGCGATACATCATTGCTTTAAAAGGTACACACAGAACTCTGGATATTAGCTCAAACCTTGACCGTATGCAGGTCACGAAAAAATTTCCTGTTAAAGCTAACACTTGGTATAGACTGAAAACTACAGTCAAGACTAACGCTGATGGTTCAGGTGTAATTTATGTAAAATGTTGGAAGAAAGAAGAAGCAGAACCTGCTGAATGGACGATTGAGGCGAAAGTTGACCACGTCCACAAAGAAGGAGCCCCGGGACTATTTGGATTCTCACCTGGTGGTTTTACTCCGGTTTATATTGATAATGTTAAAGTGACTTCCAAGTGAGGACAATTATGAAAAAAAGACTTATGACTTTAGCCCTTGGACTTGGGCTTATTGGAGCTTCGAATGCTGGCGATTGGCCAACTTGGGGTGGTGATGGCAACAGAAACATGGTTTCAGATGCTAAGAATATTCCTGCAGAATTTAACCCTGGTAAATGGGATGACGACAAGGAAGACTTCACCACTGAAGGCCGCTCAAACATTAAGTGGATCTTTAAACTTGGTTCACAGTCTTACGGTAACCCATCCATCAAAGACGGGAAAATTTACTTAGGAACTAATAACGAGGTACCTAGAAACCCAGCTATTAAGGGTGATCGCGGTATCATGATGTGTCTTGATGAAAAGACTGGTAAGTTCCTTTGGCAGCTTGCTGCACCTAAAATGGGTTCTGGTAAGGTAAATGACTGGGAATACCTGGGAATTTGTTCATCACCAACAATCGATGGTGATCGCGTTTATGTTATGACTAACCGTTGTGAAATTGTTTGTATGGACGTTAATGGTCTATCAAACGGTAACCAGGGTTATCAAGATGAAGAGAAGTACATCAACAATGTCTCTGGTGGTAAAACTAATGTAAAAGTTAGTAACCTGGATGCAGACATTCTTTGGGTTTACGACATGCGTGAAGAACTTGGTGTTTTCCCTCACAATGCAACAAGTTCATCTCCACTAATCGTTGGTGACGTCGTGTTCTGTAACACTTCAAACGGTGTTGACTGGTCGCACAAAAATATACCTTCACCATTCTCTCCAGCTGTTATTGGTTTAGATAAGAAAACAGGTAAACTTCTCGGAGAAGAGTTCTCACAAATCTCTGAAAGAATTTTACATGGTAGCTGGTCTACTCCAACATACGGTAAAACTGCGAAAGGTGAATACCTCTATTATGGTGCTCCAGATGGTTGGATGTATGCTTTCCATATTAAGCCGGTTTATAATAAAGAAGAAGATCTTCACGTATATAAAGAAGCTTGGAGAGTTGACTGTAATCCTCCTCATTACCGTACAAAAAATGGTAAAGCTATTAAGTACGCTAAGCCAGAAGGACCAAGTGAAATTATTTCAACTCCTGTTTTCGTAGACGGTAAAGTTTATGTACCTATCGGTCAGGACCCAGAGCATGGAACTGGGCTTGGAAATATGCTTTGTCTAGATGGTGACACTGGTAAAATTATTTGGCAGACAGATAAGATTAACCGTTCAATTTCAACTCCAGCAGTAGTTGGCGACAACGTTTTTGTTGGTGACTTCAATGGTTACATTCACTGTTTCGACAGAAAAACAGGCAAGACTAACTGGTCTCACAATACTGAATCACACATTTGGGGTTCTCCATTTGTTGCTGACGGTAAAATGTGGCTAGGAAATGAAGACGGAGAGTTGTTTGTCTTTGAAGCATCTTCCAAAAAGAAACTTCTTCAAACAATCTACCTTGAGTCTCCAATTCTTGGATCACCAGGTGTTGCGAACGGTATTCTTTACATCATGACGCAAACTCACTTGTTTGCTGTAAAGAAGTAAACCGGACTATTTAAATGACACCGAAAGCTCGCAATGTAGTAATCATTTGCGTTGCTGTGTTTATGGTTCTGCATCATGACTTTTGGCTGTGGGAGGATGGAACTCTTGTATTTGGATTCCTCCCTTCAGGTCTTGCCTATCATGCTGTCTATTCCATAGTCATTGCAGTGTTCTGGTTTCTAGTGATGAAATTTGCCTGGCCACAGGCAATAGAAGACTTTGCAGAATCCGGAGATGAAGAGAAAGACGGAGGTGAAGAATGACACCTCTAAACATCGTTTTCATCTATCTAGGGCTTATTCTTCTATTAGGAGTTGGTAGTTCCTTTTTTGCTAGAGGATCATCAAGTGACTATTTTAAAGCCAGTCATTCTGTTGGACCTATTCTTCTTCTATTGACCGTCTTTGGAACAACCATGACAGCCTTCGCTCTTGTTGGTAGTTCTGGAGAGGCCTTTAAAAGAGGAATAGGGGTTTATGGACTTATGGCTTCCTGGTCTGGTCTGATTCACTCAGCTGTCTTTTTCCTTGTAGGTATCAAACTATGGTCCTTTGGTAAAAAATACGGTTACAATACTCAAATCCAGTTCTTTCGTGAGCGCTATGAAAGTAAAGCTCTTGGCTTCATGCTATTTCCCGTTCTTGTTGGTTTGGTCATTCCGTATCTTCTTATAGGAGTTAAAGCCGGTGGTGGAGCTCTCGCAGCAATTTCCGAAGATCAATTCAGTGCAAAATGGGCCAGTGCTTTAATCTGTGGCATTGTTCTTGTCTACGTCTTCTTCGGCGGAATGCGAGGTACGACATGGGCAAATGCTATGCAGACTCTGATCTTTATGATTACTGGTGTCATTGCCTTCTACATGATTTCGAACAAATTGGGTGGCGTTTCAGCTGCCATAGAAGCAGCTCAAGCTAAGAGCCCTTCGCATCTGACCAGGGAAAAAATCGGACATGCTGAGTTCTTCAGTTATTTCCTTATACCTTTATCAGTTGGAATGTTTCCACATTTATTCCAGCATTGGCTAACAGCTAAATCAGCGAAGGCATTCAAATTGTCAGTTGTCTTACATCCAATCTGTATCATGCTGGTTTGGGTTCCTTGTGTATTGATAGGAGTATGGGCAGTAGCTCATTTCCCAGCAGATACCAAACATACCGGAGTCATGATGAAGATGATCGGCTTGCTAGATACACCTACAATGGTTGGTATTCTCAGTGCCGGTATTTTGGCAGCTATTATGTCCTCACTAGACTCACAGTTTATGTGTGTTGGAACGATGTTTACTAATGATGTTCTTTTCAACATCAAAGACGAAAGTACATTTACTGACAAGCAAAAAATTTGGGCTGGTAGAATATTTATCATCCTGATTGTGGTGATCACATGGATACTAGCTCAGTATACGACTAAATCGATTTTCAGTATGGCAGTCTGGTGCTTTTCTGGTTTTACCGGTTTATTCCCCATTGTATTTGCCGCACTATACTGGAAGCGTGCTACAAAAGCAGGAGCAATAGCAGCTCTTTTTGTAACTGCAATTACTTGGTGTGCGCTGTTTTTCAGTAACGTCAAACTTGTTCTCGGATGCAAACCTGTAACTTTCATTTTCTTAGCTTCGGCAGTTGCAATGTTCATTGTTTCAATGCTTTCTAAGCCGCCATCAGATGAAACAGTTCAAAAGTTTTTCCCTGAAAAAGCTTAATAAAATTTTAAACAAGACAGAATCTAAAGCCCGTAGCGAAAGACGCGGGCTTTTTTGTAGCTAATGTTCAGGAGAGTATTGTTCTCTGAAGGAGAAACTCAGCTCAGCCTAGTGTGAAACGCTAGGTATTGATGGCTCCAAAGTATATACTCTGAAAGAGTATTTCAATGTCT
>Ga0075480_10001967_pt1 | contig 13127 bp, 11 predicted proteins | sample DEB08_DNA_7_FD_81590 | JGI IMG/M metagenome (GOLD analysis project Ga0075480, IMG submission 81590) | Aqueous microbial communities from the Delaware River and Bay under freshwater to marine salinity gradient to study organic matter... | ecosystem: Environmental > Aquatic > Marine > Coastal ... | reverse complement strand
TTATGGACATGTTTGGCACAGATAGCTCAGGGAAAGCCTATGTCAAGTATCTCATAAAGCGGGTTAACCCGGAGAGACGAAGGCCCGGACCGGTTCGTTTAGGTGTAAACAGGAACATATTGCTGCCAAGCGATTTTCAAGTTGAAGTAGATGGCCGGGATGTGATTAGCCTCGAGGAACTGAAAGAGATTGAGCGATCTTTGAGTGACATGCTTGGAGAACGATTGCCATCTGAGGCTCAGAATTCAGGAGTGCAATTCAATAGATCTGAGAAAGTATCAATTACCGCTCATTCATTCGTTCCTTTCTTTGTTGGAGGCATCCCTTCGAATGCCAAGCCTGATCCGCACTTCAAAGTCCTGGCTTGTCGTGAAGGTCAGGTGGATCTTTATTTCTTCCCATCTGGATTCGCCGTTGCCTACCTGAAAGAGCAATTTGCATGTGAGGAACTGCTGAGTTTTTTACGCAAGAGACGAGAGCATCACTTATCAATTCTTGCCGAGAATTCCTCCCTTACTCAGCCTCTACTCGTGGACGTCTCTGAGTGACGGTGTGTTCTAATAGGGGAGCCCACCTAAAAGAATTTCTTATTGGTTTAGCAGATATGCTACTGATTTATGTGTCTTCTGCTGCTTAGAGGAGGCCATTTGCTCGTACTTGGCCCAAATTTTTCGCTGATTTCTCAATAAAAATCGATAGCTGTTCGATATTCTAGAGAGATTTGCCAAAGAGACTTAAGTCTCAAGACCATCAAACGCCTACGACAGATGCTCTTTATCTGCGAGATGAACTATGGGTGATGAGCAAGATCGCCAAAAACAAACGAATAAAATTGCTTCAATCCGAAGCGAAGTTCATCGCGCCATTCAGCAACTTGATGAGTTGCGAGTGCACTATGAACAATACTTTATGGGTCTTCAGAAGCGCCCACCTGATAAGCTATATGCAAGCATGACTCGAACTATTCGAGTGCTGCGGAATGCCCCATTTAAGAACTCTCAACTTAACTACCAGCTTCGAATGCTTGAACAGCGGTTTCAAACGTATAATACATATTGGCAACGAGTGCTTCGAGAGCGTGAAGAAGGAACCTACTTCCGCGATGTTTTTAAGGCAGAGCTGAAAGACAAGATTGCTCAGGATCTTGCCGAAGGAAAAACCAGACGAGGAAAAACAAAAGCAAACGTACGCGCACTATTTGATACCTACCAAGACGCAATGGAACAACAGGCGGGCAGGCGACTGAATCTCGACTATGAGAAGTTTCAGGAGCGAATTGTGCAACAAGCAAAGGCATTTCGCGAGCAAAATCAGAACAAGCGACTCTCATTCAAGGTGGTTGTGAATGACGGGCAAGTGCGCGTAAAGGCAACAGCGCGAGAAGACTAAACTACGCGAATGCAAGGTCCAACATATCTTCTAGCGGCTCTAAAGTCTCGGGCTGATGGAGAGCCGCGACTTTTTCTATGTTGCTCGCAAGCTGCATGTAGGACTCAGCAATATGCGACACTGCTTTGTGCTCAAAGACGGTCTTTTTTTCATAGGTGAGTTTGTGGGCTATTTCAGAGCGAAAAATAGCAGCATGAGACAGATATATCTCAATACCGTCCTCGACTTGAGAAGTGAGTCCCTTAAGACGAACTCGCTGAGGAATCTTTTCGCCTAGGTGATCTTCAGAGGACTGGCCGAGAAATGTTTGCTCGAGTTTTTGTTTTGCTTGACGAGTGATACTACGAGCCTGACGACTTACCAGAGTTCTCACGAGGAGTGCGGAGGCCGTAGTCGTATCCGATGCTTTATTGAGAAAGCTGATGGCCGCTCGGACACTCATCTCACTTGGATCAATCGGTACTACGGCAAGGTCTGAGGCACTCAGAGTTGCTCCATGAACGGCGCTCCATGCCGGAGGAGTATCGATGATAATATTGTCATAGTCATAAGATAGGTTTCTTATCAGACGAGGAAGAACCTCTCCGTGTTCAGCCAAAGTCTGTAGGGAGCCATCGGGGATCAGGTCACGAAGGGCAGTTACTGGTAAGAGATCAAGGCCTGGCCGAACTTCCACTATTTGATCCTTACAGAGCGTCGAGAACCGTTCTAGTAAGCTGTGTGAAGGGTTCGCGGGGCGTATCGCGCTGCTTGATTTGTTCAGATGACCGGCAAGAAGATAGGATGCGTCTCCTTGACCATCAAGATCGATTAGTAAGGTTTCGCAGAATCGCTTGGAGAATGCACATGCAACATTGATTGCAAGTGAAGTTTTTCCAACACCACCCTTTAGGTTTGCGACGGTGATAATGCTCATATTCTCCTTTTTCGTATTTCCTGGCGATCCATGTGTCCAAATACAAACAGAACTCGCACGATGACCGAAGCGCATACTTTTCTACAAGCCCTAAAATGATGTTCATGCATGTTTTTTCTCTTTCTGTTTGCCGCAGACGAGAAGATGGAGAAAAACCCGAGTTCTGCACCTAAAGGAGCCCAGGCGTTGAAAGGCAATCCTTTTCGAGCATGAAGTGGGAATTCCCAAAATTTCTTTGAAGCGATATAGTCCCAGTGGTTCATAGGATTTGAACCAACCTGTGCCAGAGAGGGAGGCGTTCATGAGTAAAATTGCGGTAAAGAGCCCGGTAGTTGAGATTGATGGGGATGAGATGACCCGAATTATTTGGGCGTTGATTAAAGAGAAGCTTATTCTGCCCTATCTTGACATTGATCTGCATTATTATGACCTCTCTATAGAAAATCGAGATGCAACAGAAGATCAGGTTACTATCGATGCAGCAAACGCCATTAAGGAGCATGGTGTCGGGATCAAGTGTGCAACCATTACGCCAGATGAGGCTCGAGTAGAAGAATTTGGACTGAAAAAGATGTGGAAATCTCCGAATGGAACTATCCGAAATATCATCGGTGGAACCGTATTTAGAGAAGCAATCGTCTGTAAAAATGTTCCAAGGCTTGTGCCGAGTTGGGCTGAGCCAATCATCATAGCCAGACATGCATTCGGAGATCAGTATAGGGCAACCGACTTCTTGGTTCCTGGCGCTGGAAAGCTGACGATGAAGTTTGAGCCTGCCGACGGCGGGGAGCCAACTGAGTACAATGTATTTGATTTTCCAGCAGCGGGTGTAGCACTTGGCATGTATAATTTGGACGACTCAATTGTGAGCTTTGCAAAGAGCTGCTTTGAGTACGCAAAAGCAAGGGGAGTTCCCGTTTATTTGTCTACAAAAAATACCATTCTCAAGGCTTATGATGGGCGCTTCAAGGATATTTTTCATGATATTTACGAAACGCACTATCGCGCTGAATTTGAAGAGCACGGACTCTGGTATGAGCATCGTCTTATTGATGATATGGTTGCGTTTGCTATCAAGGGCTCTGGTGGATATTTATGGGCGTGCAAAAACTATGATGGTGATGTGCAGTCAGATATCGTTGCTCAAGGTTTTGGCTCGCTTGGATTAATGACCTCAGTGCTCATGACAGAAGATGGAAAAACGGTAGAGTCCGAAGCGGCTCACGGAACCGTGACTCGCCACTATAGGCAGCATCAACAAGGAAAAGAGACGAGTACGAACTCAATAGCGTCAATTTATGCCTGGACTCGTGGACTGAAGTATCGAGGGAAGTTTGATAATACTCCCGAGGTTATTCAGTTTGCAGAGAATCTGGAGACTTCCTGTGTCGAAGCGGTAGAAGGGGGGAAAATGACCAAGGACCTTGCGATCTGTATCCACGGAAGTGAGGCCTCTCGGGAGAGTTACCTTACAACAGAAGAGTTTCTTGATGAAGTAGCGCAGCGAGCTCATGAAAAGAGAAAGTAGTCTGCATGGAGATTCGATTTGAGGAGTGGCGCCACATATACGGATGGAGTACCGTTTCGTTCTACAGGAATCGCTCTAACGCTTTTTATCGCGCTTATCTTTGCTCTTCGGGCCCAAGCGATCGGAGCTATTGACTCCTCTTGGCTTGGTGGGGCAAGTGGAGATGCAGGCCTCTATATTTACTTGTTTCGTCATCACCTGAGATATCTTTTTGAAGAGCCCTTTTTCGGTTTGCAATCTTTCTATCCCTACTCACACCCCTTAGCGTGGAGCGACAACTTCATACTGCCAGCGCTGATAGCAAAGCCGTTTTATGAGCTCGGAGTTTCTGAGAATCTCCTGTATAACCTCATACTTTTATTTGCTCATCTTGCACTTGGATATACGCTGTTTCGGCTCGTGCTTCTCATTACAAAGGAGTTTCTGGCAGCACTTGCTGCGGGAATGATAGGAGTATCTCTTGGCTATCTGTCGCACTCATTAGGCCATCCGCAACTACAATTTTTATTTTTCATTCCGCTAGGTACTGAACTTTTATTGAGGAGTCTAAGAAATCCAGCTCCTATGGGTATGTATTTTGGGCTTCTTCTTCTTAGCTGCTTTCTCACAACAGTATATTTTGCAATCTTCTTGGCATTGCTCCCAATTCTTTTCTTTCTCATGATGTTTTTTCTGATGCCAACCAGTGGTGTTATCCGTATTGGTGCTCGTTTTGTGGCGGGACTTATTCCAAGCGGCCTTCTTCTTATTCCCTTTCTCCTCCCATATATCGAAACAAGAGAGCTGTTTGGTGCTCGACTCATGAAAGAGATGTTTGTCTTTCGGGCAAGTGGACTCTCTTATGCTAGCGCAGCACCACTTTCGTGGCTGTATGGAGAAACCCGTTTTTGGAGCCATGCCGAGGCTCATTTCTTTCCTGGTATTCTTGTATATGGATTGTCTTTCTTTGCGGCAGTCTACTTCGCTATTCAGAGAAAAGCGTTGTTCCATATGCTCCTTGTTCTGTTCTTTGGGATAAGCGTTTTTGTGCTTGATGCACATGGGGAGCGAATCCTCTCTCGATGGGTAATGTACCTTTTTGGATTGGTAGGACTTGTGTCTTTGCTTCAACAGAGACGGAATTTCTCGACAGAAGACTCCTCACCTCCTTTGATTAATGTGGGCATTTGCTTTCTTCTCTTGTGTACATTTGTTTACGGATTCTTATCCCTCGGGCCTGTCGATGAAACAGGCGCATATCGATATGGGCTCTTCGAGATAGCGTATCATTACATACCCGGAATGAATGCGTTGCGAGCGATTTCAAGGGCAGGTGTGCTTGTAGTCGTTGGGGTGGTTGCCCTATCGGGGTGTGGGGTAGCATTTTTTCTCCAAATGCGAACGGTGAGGGTACATTCGATCCTATGTGCAGCGTTTATCATTTTGATTGGTATTACAGAGAACCTCGTAGTGAATTATGCCGTGGTAGAAAGAGAGTCCATGCCCAATGTTCTAAGCACCCTAGCTGAGATCAGGGAAAAAGGTGGTGATGGAGATGTGGCAGTTTTTTTGCCTATTGCTGAAGTACAAGAAGGGAAGGCAACGACTGAGAGCCGAAACCAATTTGCTATTTATAATGTAAACGCAATGAACTGGGCGCTTGATGCAGGTATCAGAACTGTTAATGGATATAGTGGACAGCAAACAAGGATTATGAAAGAGCTCCCAGGAAGAACTCAGGGCTTCCCCGATATCGAGAGCCTTCATGCACTCGCTAAGATATCAAATCTGAGATATGTAATTCTTCGCTCTCAAGCAGAAGAGCTGTTGTCTCTGCTGGCTCGTGTTAAGTCTCTTGGGCCAGACAGCGGGCTCGAGTTACTTGCTTTCCACAGAGAGGCGGATGATACGGGCTTTGCTCTTTTTCACTTCTTGGGAAGGACGAAGCTCCAAAGAGGAGAGAGCATTCGGGTTCCATCTTTTGTGGGTAAGGGTGTGTCTCTCTTCGAAGTGAAAGTAAAACTGACCAAAAATTCTGAGAATCAGAGAGATTCGGAAAAAATTATATTACAAGAAGTTGATCATAATTTTGGACAAGAGGGCAAAGTTGTTTTTTCCGTTCCGCGTGATGGAAAATGGCATACTCTTAAAATGTTCTTACCAGGTGCGAGAGTGAAAGGGCTGCCGTATCGAGTGCAAGTCGCCACTGAATCTGAAAGCTCGGTTTTTATTGAGCAAGCACATTGGAATAAAAGCTAATAAGAGTCGTATGATTGAACGGAGAAGAGTCGGTGCGAGTGATATTTTCGTCAGCCGTATCGGATTAGGAGGATGGCAAGCGAGTGGATGGGAAACGTCTCATGCAGCATCCTATGAGCAGGTTGTGCATGAGGCGATAGACCGAGGGGTTAACTTATTTGATACTGCTCCATCATATGGAAAGGGAGAGGCGGAGCGTCTACTCGGGAAGGCAATTGGAGCAAAGAGAGAGAGCGTGATAATCGCTACGAAGTTTGGCCCAAAGGATTCGACTCCCAAACGTCTGAGAGATTCCTTAGAGCAATCGCTTAAAAATCTTAACACGGATTATATCGATATCTATCAACAACACTGGCCACCGCGCACTCCCGCAGTGGATGAAACCCTTGGAGAGCTGCTCAAATTGCGTGACGAGGGGAAAATCCGTGAGATAGGAGTTTCCAATTGGGGGCCGAGAGAATTTTCGGAAGTCTCGAATGCTTCCCCTATAATGGCTGTTCAGGGTGCATATAGCCTATTATGGAGGCGAGCCGAGAAGGAGATCTTTCCTTGGTGTAAGACGGAGCAGGTAGCTTTTTTTGCCTATTCACCTCTGTGTCAGGGGGTCTTGACGGGAAAGTTTAAGAGCAATGAAAATTTGCCGAGAGACTCACGCCGGCAGAATATTTTTCTTCAGGATAAGCTCTACCCTGAGGTGAAGAGTTTTCTTTCAGCGCTCTCTGATGCAGCGCGGGGCACTGATGGTTTTAGTATGGCACAAGTTGCACTTGGCTGGATTCTGGCACAACCGCCTGTGACTTCAGTGCTCGTAGGCTGCTCGCGTTTATCTCAGCTCTTAGAGGCATGCACGATTGGTGGCGATTCGATCTCTCAACAGACGGAACTCTATCTTTCCGAACAGAGTGAGCACTTTATTCCGTTAACACAATTGTATCCAAGCCTTTGGAACTGGCATCCTCGAGGGGCAGTTTGATACTGGTTAGCTGCTGGGGTTATTCCCCAGTGGTGTGGTCACCATTTTCAGTACCTGTGGAGGTGACTCCACCAGCAGCAGCAGGATTAAAATCCCCTCCCATTGAAGTGCCTCCATCGAAGGCGTTTTTTAGAGATAAACCCAGAGATTGCGTTGAGGCGATTGAGAAGGAGGCCAAGACAGCGATAAGTAGGCTATACTCTACGAGAGAAGCTCCAGCAGAGCGATGAAATTTGTAATATGAAGACTTTTTTCTCATGTAACCCCCGAATAAAAATCCGAATAGGCACTACCATTCCTTCCTAAGCTCATATCGGGAGTTCCAGCGATGATGCTTCTAAAAAGAGTGATAAAAGCAGAAAAAAGTGAAAAAGGATTTCCTAACTCCCTGAATCTACGATTAATGTTCCGAAGATACGAGAAAATCAGCCAGAGGACCTCTAGTGGCATTCCGTTTCTGCCGTTATCTTAAAAATGCCATAAAAATGCATCATTGGAGGCTGGTTTGGGGAAAAAAACGGAGGCTGCTTCAGAAAGCGACCTGTACTCAAAGATGCTTGAGGGAATTGCCCGTTTTTTCTTAAGAAGACAGGTGCCCTTTCAGCATTTTGTGGATCTTGCGCGAGCAGCCTATGTGCGAGTGGCAAGAGAAGAGTTAGCTCGCACGACCTCTAAGATAAACACGAGTCGAATCAGTATTCTTACCGGGATCTCGCGGGTGGATGTAAAAAATATTACCTCAGGAGATGTCGATCCGGAGCGTCGTTCAGCAAATCTTGTCTCTCGAGTGCTCAATCGTTGGGAACAAGACAAGCAGTATCGTGATGGGAGTGGCAGAGTTCGACCGTTAACATATGATTCCGATAATAGTGAGTTTTACCAGCTCGTCGCATCAATCAGCCAACACCTCAACCCAGGAACCGTGCTCTTTGAACTGAAGCGGCTTGAATTAGTCGAGGAGCGAGGAGGCAAGCTTAAGCTGCTACGCGCAATTTCGAAGGACGATGATTCGGATCGATGGAGGCTTCAACTTGCCGGCATGGATATGGATACATTGCTTCATGCCGTGCATGACAATATCGAGTTCGGAAACGAGCCAAGAAATCCTCATTATCGAACGGAGTACGATAATCTGGTGAAGAGTCAGTTGCCAGAGATTAAGCAGTGGCTAAAAAAAGAAGTTGATAAGTTTCATGAGCGAGTCAGGGGATATCTCAGCGCACGAGATCTTGATGTGAATCCTGAACAAGAGGGAGAGGGGGGAGGGCGAGTCGTTGTTTCTGCCCTTGGCTATATAGAACGCTCAAGGAAAGAGAATGGAGGAGAGGCAAGTGGGAAGCAAGCAAAGGGAACTCCTAAGGTCAAAACGCGGCAATCTGTCGGGAAAAAAAAGAAGTAGAAGGCTTATCGACTAAGTACTTCTCGCGCAACCTCTGAAGCAACTTTTCCATCGTATTGCCCACTGTATTTTTGTTGCAGGTGCTTCATTATTGTTCCCATATTCGCTTCTGGCGTTTGCTTTGAGAAATCAGAGATTATTTTTTCTATCTGGTCTCTTGCGAGTTGCGATGGAAGGAAGAGGTCGATGACCGAGATTTGTGCCTCTGTTTCGGCAACCGACTCTGAACGACCTGCCTTTTCAGCAAATTCCCGTGTCTCTTGGAGTTTCTTTCTTTCGGCTTTTAATACCGCTAAAGCTTGTTCTTCGGAAAGCTCCTCGGTTTTCTTGCTCATTTCTTCATACTGAAGCGCACTCAAGAGGGCACGAACTGTTTCAAGCTTCATCTTCTCTTTGGCTTTCATCGCATTTTTCATTTCTTGCTTCAGAGTTGCCTTGATTGTCATACCGTTATCCCTCTTGCTTGCACCTACATTCTTTAGGCTGCATTCTTTGACTTATATTGCTGTACAAACCTCTCGAGCTTTGACGCTGTTTCAGCGCTGATCAGGTGCTCAGTCTTACAAGCATCAATCTCAGCTTGATCATTATTCACATCAAGTACATCGACCAGAAATCTGAAGAAAATTTCTTTTCGAGTTAGGACAGCTTGAGCAAGTTGGAGTCCTTCGTCAGTCAGCTCCAAGAATCTGTTTTCATCTTCGATGATGAATCCCTTTGACTTAAGATTCTTCAAATTCGTTGATGCGCTACCAGTAGTAATATTGAGCAGCCGAGCTACATCCGTCACTCGAGCATATCCACGTGACTCTCGGAGTTCCTTGACCGCGGTTAGGTGGTGTGCGGCGCTGTGGGTTATTTTATTTTCCTCAAACTGTTTCCAAACATCTTCCATCGCTCGGCTTCCTCCATCAGAAGGACTTCTTTCTTGTAAGCTCTAACTGCCTTTTCCTACTAAAAGTACGGTGCGCTAACAAAGTCCTTTTACAGATAATAAGAAGTTTGGCATGTCGAGTAAATGGATTATGCTCTAAACACCCTCTTTTATGATAGGCCGCTCACGTATTCAGGGAATATTTAGAGTCAGGACGCTGTACCCGAAAGGAGAAGTTTATTAAGCTCCTAGAGGACTTACGTTTAACCGAGCAAATCTGGATGAGAAACGGATGATACAAGAAGGAGAGGTGAGGAATCATTTGTCGGGGTTGCACCGGAGAGAGGGCTCTTCTTCTCTCGCAGCATTCATACAGAATAGAGGCGTATTCAGCGGGCCACAAACTGCAATAAGTCAATTTTTATCAATATCTTACAAAATTTTTGTTCGAGGAATCCTTTGGGGAAGACGGGGGTCTGGGCCCCTCTTCTCTATGTTCTTGGCAGTTACGCTTCTCGTTCTCCCCGGAGCCTATGCCCTTGAGGATCCAGGGAAGGAGCTTAAGGAGGTAGGACTTTCGACTGTCAACGGCACTGAATTAGACCTCACCCTGGAGTTTGTAGATGAGGATGGTATCAGGGCTCCGCTTCGGGAGTTTCTCAGCTCGGAAAAGCCAAACATCCTCATTCCAGCATACTATGACTGCCCGCGGCTATGCGGACTACTGCTTACCGGGGTTACCGAGCTACTCAACACGCTAACGCTTACACTTGGTGAGGATTATCGGGTGGTTACGGTGAGTTTCAATCCTCAAGATGGTCCAGAGTCCGCTAAGCGAATAGCCTCTGAGTTTCGAGGGAAGCTCGTCTTTGATGCGACAAAGGCGAATGAGGGTGAATGGAGGTTTCTGTCTGGAGATGAAGAAAACATTGTTCCTCTCATGAAGTCTTTAGGCTTTCATTACAAGGAGGATGAGGGTGAGTTTGCGCACGTAGCCGCAATCTTTCTTTTATCACCCCAGGGAATGATTTCTCAGCATTTGGCTGGTATAAACTTTCCATACCGAGATGTGAGGTTGGCCCTAGTAGAAGCGAGTCAGGGAAAGATTGGCACTCTCCTCGATCGAGCGCTCCTTTTTTGTTATCGGTTTGATGATTTACAAGGGAAGTATACCTGGGCGGCATTTGGATTCGTAAGAACGGGGGCTGGCATGACGCTGTTGGCCTTAGTACTATTTTTCGGGTTTTTGCGAAAACGAGAGAGCCCTCCAAGCAAGTAGTCTGGGGAGTGAAGAACGACTTGAGATGCCGGCTTAGCGCGGCGCTTCAAGGGAGAAGAATAAGATTTTAGGAAGAATTGAATTAGGGAACAAATACAGGAATCACTATGTTTCGATATTTGCCTGAACAAGGGTCAAAGATAGCACCAAGAGTTGATTGGCTGCATCACTGGATTACAGATCTTTCTGTGCTTTTTACCGTCGCTGTCTGTGGAGCAATGCTCTATTTCGCGGTTCGTTATCGAAAGCGAGACGGGAAAGACCATGAGACACCTCGAATTGAAGGGAATAACTTTCTCGAGGTGATATGGACAGTTGTTCCAACCTTGATCTGTATTTGGGTGGCTTACTACGGAATTGTGATCTTCCAAGATATGCGGGAAGGCGAGGGCGAAGCTCTTGTTGTGAACGCAACCGCGAGTCAGTGGAAGTGGGAATTCCAGTACGAGAACGGAAAGTCGACGGTTGGCGAATTGGTCGTGCCTGTGAATCGACCCGTTAAGGTTGTAATCACGGCAAAAGATGTGCTGCACAGTTTTTTCGTCCCGGCAATGCGGGTGAAAAAAGATGCAATTCCTGGGCGCTATACGTCGGTAGTCTTCACTCCGGTAAAAACGGGCAGTTATAACACATTTTGTACTGAGTATTGTGGAACGAGTCATTCTGGCATGTTGGCTGAGCTACGGGTTGTGTCTGAGGCTGAATATGGTCGATGGGTGAACGACCGTTCAGCGGATCTCGCCAAGCTGACCATGGATCCCGCAACTTTGGGGAGTAAGCTATATGAAGAGAAGGGATGTAACGCTTGCCATAGTTTAAATGGCTCTCGACTCGTCGGGCCGAGTTTTCTCAAGTTGTATGAATCAGAGGAGAGAAAGTTTGCTGATGATAGCGCTATGTCCTTTGGAGGAGAGTTTTCGATCGAGGATTATATTCGAGAATCTATTCTTTATCCCAATAAGAAAGTAGTAGCAGGCTATCCTGCTGGGTTGATGCCGGCGTTTGAAGGACAGCTATCGGATGGCGAGATTAAGGCCCTGATTGCATTCATTCGAAAGCAAGATGGGAGTGCTGCACAAAGCGAAGAGGCAACGGGAGATTCAGGAGAGGACTTGCAGGCAAAGTTGGCAAAGATGTCTCCTGTTGAGCGCGGCGAATATCACTATCAGACGAAAGCGTGTATAGGCTGTCACAGTCTGGATGGTTCTAATCTTGTTGGACCGACCTTTAAGGGGCTGTATGGAAAAAATCGGGAGTTCGTCGATGGAACCTCAGGAGCAGCGGATGCGGAGTACATAAAGAGCTCTATATTGAATCCGAATGGAAATATTGTCGCGGGCTATCAACCGAATCTGATGCCACAAAATTATCGAGATCAACTCTCGGATGAGGATCTTGAGGCAATAGTCGAGTTTATTCGCTCAAAGCAGAACTAGTTGAGAGATTGTAAGGAGTAACTACGAATGACTGTTCATAGTGATGTAGCGCACAACAACAAAAACTACTTGAACCATGAGACTACCCTATGGTCGTGGTTGAGCACGGTCGATCACAAGCGAATAGGGCTCATGTACCTCTTTACGATTACGGGGTTCTTTATTGTAGGAGGTCTTGCCGCACTGACGATGCGGATGGAGCTTGCGAGCTCTGGCGCCGACTTCTTAAGCCCTGAACAGTACAATGTGCTCTTTACCCTGCACGGGGCAATCATGATTTTCCTTTTTATCGTTCCAGGAATTCCTGCCACCATGGGGAACTTTCTATTGCCTCTTATGATTGGAGCGAAGGACGTTGCATTTCCGCGGCTTAATCTCCTTAGCTTCTACATCTATGTGGTTGGTGCATTCATGGCGCTCTATGCGCTCTTGAACCCGATTGATACAGGATGGACTTTTTATGCCCCTTACAGCATGCAGACTCAGTCAGCTGTAATACTCATGACCGGGGCGGCTTTTGTCCTTGGGTTCTCTTCGATTCTCACTGGGTTAAATTTTGTTGTAACGGTTCACCGGTTGCGATGCCCTGGGATGACATGGGACCGTTTGCCCGTTTTTGTTTGGGGACTGTACGCAACTGCCGTGATTCAAACATTAGCTACGCCAGTTATTGGGATGACTCTACTTCTTCTCATAGTGGAGCGGTGGCTCGGAGTGGGAATTTTTAATCCTGCAATGGGGGGAGATCCTGTATTGTTTGAGCACCTCTTCTGGTTCTACTCACATCCAGTTGTTTACATTATGGTGCTACCTGCTTTTGGTGTGGTTGGAGAAATTATCCCTGTTTTTTCGAGGAAGCCGCTATTTGGTTACAAAATGGTCTGCTACGCATCTGTTGCAATTGCGCTTGTTGGCTTCCTCGTTTGGGCGCACCACATGCTTGTTGCTGGGATTTCTGACACGTCCGCTATTTACTTCTCAGTAATGACCTTCGGTGTTGCAATACCTACGGCGATTAAGGTCTTTAACTGGGTGAGCACGATGTATAAGGGATCCATCTCTTTTGACACCCCGATGTTATATGCGATGGGGTTT
>Ga0075480_10001966_pt1 | contig 13130 bp, 11 predicted proteins | sample DEB08_DNA_7_FD_81590 | JGI IMG/M metagenome (GOLD analysis project Ga0075480, IMG submission 81590) | Aqueous microbial communities from the Delaware River and Bay under freshwater to marine salinity gradient to study organic matter... | ecosystem: Environmental > Aquatic > Marine > Coastal ... | reverse complement strand
TGAAATAGAAACTTAGAGATATAATAATAAAGATAAAATTATCATTCCCTAACAAATTCTTAAAATTGTTAATACTTGAAAGGCTGTTAGAAAGAATTGAAAAAAGAAGTATTACAAGTATAAAGTATAGGCTTGTTTCGTAATCGTAGAATTTTCTTAAATAAACTTTTAGTTCGTATAAATTTGAGTAACTTGCTGAAGTGTAAGCAATTGGAATGTTAACAAATGTTTCAATGTATATATTTAATAAATTTTTATAAAAATAAAGAAAAACAAAAAATATATGGGGTATTAAAAAACCAAGTAATATTTTTCTCAAATCGTATTTTGCATTTTTTTTATTAAAAAGTATTAACAAGAATCCAACTAAATACAATACTGTACCTTGATTTACAAGTGTAGAAAGAGCAAGAAATATTCCTATGAGATAATACGTATGCTTTGCTGGATTACTTTTATAGAGATAGTAACTATAGCTAATAAATAATAAGGAATAAATTTCCGAATATCCACTTAAACCCCAAGGCTGCGACATAAAGAGAATAAATAATGTTGGAGGCATTAGGTTAGGTTTCTTAACATTGCTTTTAACTTTTATAGTTGACACATACAAAATTAAAGAAATCATAAAAAGTAATATATCATTTATAACTTTAAAAATTAAAAAATTACCTCCAGCTATTTTCAACAATAAGCTGTACATGTATATAAGAACCGGACCTTTTGATTCCCATTGCGTTTCGTTTGGTAAAAAACCCCTAAAAATCTCATTAGATGCCACCATATATGATGAAATATCCCAATCGATAATTTCATAATTTAGTAAATAATTTTGAGTTATAAGTACGAGTACTAATAAATAAAGTAAAGAAAAAATTTTAGTCACTTTAGGGTAATTTGAATAAAAGTCATAGTTAAAGACTTTATATTGTTTCGAAACATTTGATTTCAAATTAATATTTACAAAAATTAATACAAATAGAAATAATAATGTAATTATTGATGCCTTTTTTGGAATAATTAAAAACTGATCAATTATAAGTATGAGCGTCAAAAATAATAACAATAATAAACTATTGTTCCTCAATTTTTCAATCATTAATTGTATCCTTATATTCTTTCCACATTTGATGATATAACTGCATGATTGGGCTATTTTTCTTTGGTTTATAATTCCATCTGTTATGCCAGTGGTAACTAAAGCTTCCTGGGTGAAAATTATTTTTATTGATTTCTTTATGTGTATTTTCAAAAAAAGAATCCCATTTTTTTTCGCTTTCGGGTTTTATCCAATCTGGATCAAACCATGAGCAGGGAAGAATTAATAGATTTAAAGGCATATCAAATGTAAGGTTTGCTTGTTGGAACCCCCATCCTTTTTGCAAGTTAATAATATACTCAACATTTTGTTTAAAATTTTCAGATTTTGGTTCCAAACTTATATATATTGCATTATTGGGATAGTTTTTAGTTTCCCATTGGTATAAACATATGTCTTTTTCAAAATCATTGAATAGTGGCTCGAAAGATCTTAAAAAGAATACATCTAAATCGAACCAACATCCGCCATGGTTATATAAGAGGATAGATCTTATTAAATTTGCTTGATGGGTTAATTTTTTTTGAACTTTAAATTTCTTTTCGTTTTCAAATACTGTATTTCTTATTTCAGATTCAAAATCAAATTCTTTTACTTCAGCAAATTTTTTAATCTTTCTATAATAGTAATTATTCTTTGAATCATTAACCCATAAAACTATCTTAAAATTTTTATTTTGAAAGACGTTAAAGAAATAACAGGAAAAAATTGAGAGAAAGTGTAATTTATTTAAAGCTCCACTCCAGTAGCAGTGGAAAATAACTTTTTTAGAGTAGCTCTTACCAATTGGTGCTAAGTGAGCTAAGTCTTGATTTTGTTTATTTTGGGTAAAAAGTTCCACTCAATAATCCTTGTTTAAAAAACATGATTTTACAATTAAATTTTTTTCTTAACTACAAGATTAAACCTAATAATAAACTTTGTAGCCATTGTGTAAATTAACATATTTTTTAGATGTGTTAAACATAATCTTAAATTTATAAAATATTTGAATATTTTTTAAAGATTGAGGTAATAATTAACAACATTGCTGTAATTAGATACAGTAAATTTATTATAGGAATATTAGCTAATGTGGAATATTTTGTAATTAAAGAATTTGAACTGTCGCTAAGCTTAATCAGACAATCATTTCTATCGTTAATCTGCATTTCTACACCTAAATTATTAATAACCTTTACATTGTCTTCTATTGAAATATATCTTATTTGTTTATCTAGAAGTAATTTTTCAAAAATACTCTCAGAATTTATGTTGTGCATACAAAAGTTTTCAACTTTATCACAATTAGCATCTAAGGATCTTGTTAATACTTTTTTATTAAAGCTGCATATATTGGTAAAACTAGCTTTACTCTCAAGATAAAAGTTTATATTTGAATCTTCCACCTTGGGAAAACCAGATATAAACAATGAACTTATTATCAATGTTATCAATAAGAAATAGGAAAATATACCTTGTCTTTTTAAAGCATTTATAAGTAAAAGTATGAGTGAAAAGCACAATATGAAAGAATAATAATGTACTTTAAGGGTGTCTCCCTTAGTTGGGTCAAAGTTTAAACTAGGAAAACCAAATGCATTTATTAACAAAATAATCATACCTATCAAAGGAGAAACAATTACTATCCTTTTTTTCTTTTTTAATAGGAAGTAAATAAAACTTGATAGATAAAAGAGTAAAGTCATAACTATTCCAAGATATTGACGCAAAAATTTCTGAATAAAAGAATTGTTTGAAAACAGAACTTCGTCATAAAAAAGATATGATTTATCATTATTGAATGAAAGATTAAAATAATCTCCAAAAGTGTCTAGTAAAGAAATCCCAATAAAAGAGTTACTGTGATAATTAAATATTGGAAAATACCATAAATCAAATTTGTTTATATGGTAAATGAATGAAATTGAAGCTCTATTTTGATATGAACTATAATCTTGAGGAATGTGGTTGAATAAATGTATTTGATTTACTGAATAATTCTCCAGAAACAATATTAAAAATAGAATTAAAAATAGCGGTGTAATCTTAAGAAAAAGTGAAAATTCATTTTTTATAAATTCAAAGTAATACATAAATAGAAAAATTAAAACAATACCAAATATGGAACCTTTTGTTTGAAGTAACAAAGATATTAGAAGTAGAGAAGCAATTAAGTGAAAATATTTTTTTGTGTAAATGAAGTTATCAAAACTAAATATAATCCACGGAAGTAATGCAAATGCTAAGATCTCTGGCTTTAAATACATTATCATTTCTAGAACAGGTGGTAAAAAACTTATTCCAGCAAATGTAAGAAATATCGCACCCGAACTATAGTTTATTTTTTTTAGTATTTGAAAATATCCTGCCAGACCAAGTAAATAGATTAAGTAATTTGTCAAAATAACTGCCGAGCTTACTACTGAATTGAAGGTTACAGCTGTCAATAAGTCACTTTTCAGAACTGTTATAACTGAAACTAAGTAATAATAAAGCAAACCATGTCCATGTCCGGTTGAATTTCCATTATTTGTAAAAAATTCAATATATGAAAAGTAAGTTCTAAAATCAGGAGACTGTGTTGAAAAATAGTACAAATCTAATACCGTAAAAGATGCAAAAGTGGCAAAAATAAATGTTAGTACAGGGAGTAGTTTTTTTATTTTTAAATACATAATTTTAATACACCAAGATTCTATAAATTTATTTACTTTATCTCAACACTTTATTGTTATTTATTTAAGTGTTGCTTCGTTAAATAATTCATATAATTTCTTTGAGAATATTAATATAAAAATTGTTGCAAGAAAAATATAGAGTCCATCAGTATTTTCATAAATTATTACTAAGCTCTCAAATCTTTCAATTGAAGTATTGTTGAAATTAACTCTCTGAAGAACTTGATTTACAATTTCTCTAAAATTTGCAAATTTAATTGCAATAACTGCATACATGTTTCTGGCAAGCAATGAAATGATATTTTCTGGATTAAACAGGTTTAATAATAAATTTATATAGTAATCTTCGGCAGACCATTTTACGTGAAGTCCCCATAATGTTTTTCCAGGTCTTAAGGTTAGTAAAGAAGATGAATAAAAATAGAGGTAACCAACATAAGTAATACAAGAAAGAATTATCGTTGGTATTTTAAGAACAGTAAAATTAGAGTGTTTACATGCTTTGACAATTAAAAAAGGAATTAAGCCGATTAAAAGCCTCTGACCATATGCAACTTCACGTCCCTGCCAAATTACTAAGATCACAAAAAAAGAAAGTACATAGAGTAGTTCATAAAATATTGCATTTCTTTTATTGGGTGTTCCTTTATTATTGAAAATTGAAAGTATTCCAATAAAAACAATAGGTGTTGACCAGATTAGTCCCATGGATGAGGATACGAATAAGTTTGGTATTTTTACAAGACCTGAAATTATCCAATCAATATTAAAACTATTAGCATATGCTGACGTAGTGTTGTTATTACTGATATTTAGCAAAATAGTATTCTGATTGTAAATTTTTTGGGATAAATAAAAATATAAAGATGAAAATAGTATGAGGTTAATAAAAGAATAGGACAGCTCCTTAATTGAGATTTCTATTTTATCTTTATAAATCAGTATTAATAAAATGGAACATAAAAAAGTTGATGGTCTTGTAATTGATAATAAAAAATAAGTGAGTAAAAGTAAATTTATAGCTTTAAAGGGTTGTTTTCTTAGAAGTTCTTCAAATGTATAGATCATCAAACTTACTAAAAAGAATTCAAAAACATGAGCCATTAAGAACCTAGTAGATATAAAGTGAACAATTGTACTTAAGTAAGCACAAGCAAATATAAGATTTTTATATTGAAAATTCTTTACGGATTTTATCTTATTTAAGAAATAAAAACTAAGATAACTATAAACTAAAGCTGAGAAGAAATAACCTAAGTAAGCATAAGATTTGACTGGGTTAATTCTTTCTACATCATTTTCAGTAATAATATCAATATATTTAAATATAAACACAAACGGGGAGGCGGCAAAACCCGATCCAGGTGCATGGGATGGAGCATTTGTTATTAAGTCAAAAGTTTCACCATTTGAAGAATAGTCTTTGCTGTAGTCCAAATCGAAGTCATATGCTAACGTTGCAGAGTGTAACCAGTACGAAAGATCATCACCTTCATTGTCTAGACTTGCTAAATTTATTAACCATATTGGCTTAAATAAAAGAGAAATTAGAAATATATAAATCACTTTTTTTTTCACATTGAAATTCTACCTAATAAAAATAGAAATTTAATTATTGTCGTTTTTTTTATAATTTAACTAAAGTTTGTATAGTGAAGAAACATTTAATGTACTATAAAAGCCTCTTCGAGAAATAATAATGTTAAATTTTGTTTACTGCTTGGATGATAACTACAATACTCAATGCATATGCTCCATCTACTCTCTTTTAGAAAATGTTGATGAAAAAATAAAAATTACATTAATACATCAAGATAAATCTACTATGTGTGAAATCCCCTCTAGTATTTTAAATCATAAATATCTAGAGGCTATTGAGGTTCGAGATAAAATAAGTCTGTTAAAAGAATATCCTATGGTTGGAGGAACACACGTATCCGAAGCTACCTACTATAGACTTAATATTGATTCTTATTTTAAAAAAAATGAGGATTACATTATATATTTAGATTGTGATGTAATTTGTATTAAAAATCCTTTACCTTTAATTAAAAAGACAATAAATAACATTGAGAAATCGAATAAGGTACTAGCTGCAATGACAGAACACGAGCTGGTAGATCATGGAATTAGTAATCTAAAAATGAAATCTAGAAATTATTTCAATGCAGGAGTACTAATAATTAATATCAATATGTGGAAACGAGAACAAGTAACCCAAAAGTTATTACTCAAATTAGAGCAAGTTAAAAAAGAGATCGTGTTTTGGGATCAAGATGTCTTAAATGCATATTTTGATGGATCTTTCATTGAGCTAAATGAAAATCTTAATCATCAAGTAAAAATGGAAGATCCGTCTAGAGGGGAAATTAAAAATAGTAATGAGATCGTCTTTTTACACTACTCGGGTAAGTTTAAACCCTGGACAGTACGTGGTGTTTACAATTTAGACTCCCAGTATTTTCAAAAGATTTACAGAACACTATATAATGATAAATATTATATTGACTACAATTACAAAGTTAACGCTATGAAAGATCTACTTTATGGAATTTTTACTTTCAAATTATTTATTTTGAATTACAGATTCAACGCTTTGAAAGTAATACTTAAAAGTTTTTTTAAATAATAATTTTTTCTTAAATTTCAAATTTTTACGAATATAAACTTAGCCTATATGATAAATATTTTTTTTAATAAAAGTTACTTTGAAAGAGATAAAATATTTTTAACTAAACAGATTAAATATTCTAAATTAGCAGATCCATATTATTGGCTTTGCTATAAATACAATATTCCAATCTCAAATAATTTTATATATTCTGGACCTCAGAAAAGAATTAATCATGTAATTAAAGCATTTAATAAAGATGAAATGTTCAAAATTAATAAACATACTTTTAACAATTCTTATATTGTCCAGTTTGATAAATTTGGAAAAGATATATTAAAAAATATTCTTAATAGTAATCCAAAAGATCAAAAAATACTTATTGGACCATTGATGGACCTTAACTCAGCCGAAGAGTTGGTTAATATTACAAACCAACACGATAATATAAAAATTCTTGTGGCTTCTAAAAGTTCATACAAAAACTTGGTAGAAGAATATGGTTTTCCTGTAAAAGAAAAAAATATTCATATTGCTCCAAGCGGAATAGTTCAAGAAAAAGAATTAATAAACAATAATTTGATTCGGAGAAAGAATGACCACTGTCTAATTTACTTTAAAAAAAGGAACGATTCTGAACTTAAATCAGTTATTAATCTCTTAAAAAAAAATAAGATCACCTTTGATCTCTTTAAATACGGCAATTATAAAAATAAAAAGTTGGTACAAAGTGCTCAAAAATCAAAATTTGGAATTATTTTAGCAAGAACGGAATCACAAGGATTTGCCATTCAAGAGCTACTAAGCCTGAACTTACCACTTCTTGTATGGGATTATACAACAAATAAGTATGGAAAGCATAACCTAACTGGCACATCTGTGTCTTATTGGTCAGATGATTGCGGAATTAAATTTGAGAGAAACAGCCAGCTGATAACTAGTTTTGAAAAACTATTAAATAATATAGATATTTTCAACCCAACTAGACTAATTGAAAAAGAGCTTACTTATGAAAAATATAAAACAAATTTATTAGATATATTTGATAATTTTTGATAGAAAGAAGCTTAAATGAAATATTTAGTAATACTTGCAGGATCTCCTCGTGGAGGTGAGCGAACTTGGAGTTCTTTAGATAAATATGTTTTAAAACATTTAAATGCTGATTTAGCAATATGTACTGATGTAGATATTAAAAGTTCATATTTAATAAATTTGGCAAAACACGTTTGGATGACTGAAAAGTATGATGATTTTAGTGAATACTACAAAAAAAACTTCTCAGGAAATTGGGAAGAATATTTTAAACTAGGTTTTGATACTGGTTTATATAATTCCGGAATGATACATTTTGCCTTTAAAGATATTGTGAGAAATACATACAGTCATGTCATACAAGAATATGACTATATAATTTATTCTAGATTTGATCAATTTTATACAGATTACCATCCGAAATTATCAGGAAATAATATATGGATACCTGAGGGAGAAGATTATTTTGGAATTTGTGACCGGCATGCTGTATTTCCTTCAGAGTTTGCTAATGATTTTTTGAACATATGTGGATTTATAAACTCTAAAGTTGCTTTAAAATATGATTCATCCTACTTAAATTGTGAAACTACTTTTTTTAACCAGTTACAGGAAAATAACCAAATAAATACTGTTAAGAGATTTGATAGACTTCAATTCACATCTGCTGTTGAAGGGGATAAAACTAATTGGAGAATTCCTATAATGAGAGTTTATGGTATCAGTAAACTTTACATGAAATATCCAAATGAATTTATGTTATCTGTGAAAAATCTACTAAGAACAAAAAATATATTTAAAGCAACTTTGAAAGAGCCTCTTTTAGTTTTAAATTATTTTTATCTAAAAAGTAGAATCACATTTGGAAGAAAATTTAGATCTAGTAAGAGAAAAAACTGAGATGAAGATTACATATTTTTACATATACGGAAGAAAGAATAGACTTCACTTAAAAGAATATGCGAAAGAAATGTTTTATGGATATCACGAAATTAAAAATAAATATCCTGATACACAGATCATTGAATATAGAAGAAGGAAATCCAAATATATTCGATATATAGATAAAGTGGTGTCAAAATTATTTGATATTCCTTTTTATCTTTCTGAAGTTTTATATCTAGATAATCTTAAAAGATGCTTTAAATCGGATAAAATTATTTTTTCAAATGACAGGATTTTGGTTTCTATGGCTCCAGTTCTTTTGATTATCAAAATTTTTAAGAAAAACATACAAATCAATGTATTTGTAATGGGGTTAATAAGACATGATGAACATAGATCAAAACTAGTAAGAAGGTACTATTTAAGATTAGTGCATCTGGTTGCTGATAATTTCATCTTTCTTGGACAAGGTGAATATAATGTTTCTAAAAAATTTTTTAAAAACTCCACGAAACTTCATTTTATTCCTTTTTATATTGATGAGGGATTTTGGAAAACTGATATAGAAGACAAAAGAGATGGAATTCTCTTTATTGGAAATGATGGAAATAGAGAGTTTGATAAAGTAATCAAAATATGTAACCATTTTAAAAATATTCACTTTACTGTAATTACCAAGCATATAAAACAAAATCAATTTAAACACAATAACGTAACACTATTAAACGGGAGCTGGGGAAATAAAGATATTTCAGATGGTGTTCTAAGGGATTACTACAATAGGGCAAAGTTAGTAATTATCCCACTAAAAAATAGTATGCAACCTTCCGGACAAAGCGTAGCCTTACAAAGTATGTCTATGAAGGCCCCTGTCATGATATCAAAAACTGATGGGTTCTGGGATATGGAAAATTTTGAAAATGAGGAAAATATAATATTTTTGAAAAACAATAGTTTAGAAAATTGGATATACGAGATTGAAAATAAGTATAAAAATAATGACCTTCTATCAAGTATTTCAGATAATGCGGTTGACACGATCCAAAATAATTACACTTCAGAAATTTTTAATCATAAACTTAGTAGTATCTTTAATATTTAGTTTTAAGACTTAATATATAATTTTAGGAAATTTGTTTGTCAATTTCTATAAGTGTATCTTCAAGATCTTTACAATCTATTGTACAGTTAGAGAGAAACATATCGTCAGTTTCAGAATCAGCGAGCATATAGTAATATTTGTGATCAAGTGAATTAGCTAATGAAAAATAGCAATTATTTCTAGTATCTTTGCTTCTTCTAACTTCAAATACGAATGAACCCTTTTTCATAAAAAGCATGTTTGTAAGACCACCTCCATGAAGTCCCCCGATGACTTTCGATGAAGTGTAAATCTTAATCTGATCTTTAAAAGCAAGTTTTTCAGTATTGATTATTTGATAGTTATATTTTTTTAATATTAATCTGACTTCATCAAAGTTTGTTAATTTTCTAAATTTACTATTTTGCCTACTCATCCAAATTTTAGTTGGTGGAGCTTCGTTTAAATTCTCAGTATAAGAACTTGTATATTTTTTTCTAACACTCTCTATAAGATCTTTTTCAAAGTTACCTGAATCGAATACATGAGATGTCAACAACAGATTCTTAATAAAATAGTTAGTATCTTTATCGGCTATGATATAAGGTATTTTATTAGACTCTAAAGTAGAAGTTATATATTCAAAATTTAGAAGATCATCAGTAATAATGATTGGATAATCGTCTAAAAAATCATTTATTAACTCTATCCTCTGTGACACGTCACAAAACCAATGAAAATACTTCCAGCTTTTTTGGTCTAGAACCCATGAAGCTTGTTCTATTACCTCTTTTTTAAAGTAATAATCAGATTGTTGAGAAAGTATATTGTGTATTGAATCAGATATATCTTGAATAAAAAACTTGATTAGGTGTTTTAAATTATACTTAGACATTCTCCAGTGAGAATTATGCACTCTAATGTAGTTATATTTTCTTAATTTACCATTTATTAAATTGATGTTTTGAATTTTTCTATAGTATGGTCTTTTAAATTTTCTAATGAATTCATTTTTAAATAAATAATCATCATTATTTTTAAAATTCTCAGGCTTATTTCGTTTAATTATAACTTTGGAGAATGACCATTTATAAGAATTCATTTAAGATAATTTCTTCCATCTCCATGTGCATTGTCGTAATAAATTAGTGGCTCATCTATAAAACTACAATTTGTAAATTGAAGAACTGCGCGCCAGCAGTCTAAATCAGCAGCTAATGGAAGGTTTCTAAAGTTTCCAACTTTTTTTATTAAACTAGTTTTTATCATTACAGTAGATGTAATAATAGGATTAATCCTCCTTATAAATTCATAATCAATTGAATAAGGTATTTGAAAATTTTTTAAATAATATGAATAAATAGATGATGAATATATTTTTTTCATTTTTGAATAATAGTGATTAGATAGGAAGTTCTTGTATTTCTTATCAGGATTATAAAACCCCTCGCCTATCAACGCATCTGAACAAACCATATCGTTTTTAGTTTTTTTTAAGTTTTCAATCTGCTGATGAATTTTATTAGGTAACCAATAATCATCATCATCCAAAAAAGCAATGTAAGCTCCATTTGCTTTATCAATACCAAAGTTTCTAATAGAGCCTGGCCCAAACCCATGAATTTCTTTTTGATTTTGTTCTAAATGTATAAAACTTACATTTGAAAAAGATTCCTCATAATATTCTTTTTGAGTTGATCCATCATTAACTACTATTATTTCAATATTTTCATAGGTTTGATTAAAAATGCTTTCTAAAGCATTCCTTAAATATTTGTACCTATTAAAAGATGGAATTACTACTGATACTTTTTCTTTATTGTCCATAAATTAGATTTCTTTTATTTATAATACTTTAATGTTAGTAATAATAGCTAATCAGAGAATATGACTTTTAAAAATATTAATGATATCTCAAAAGATAGTTTTATACTCTATCATCATCTTGGTTTGGGAGATGTAATAATCTGTAATGGGTTAGTGAATTACATATCTAATAATTTTAAAACTATACATCTTATTGTCGATAAAAAATTTTATAAACAAATATCATTTTTATATTCTGAAAATAATAGAGTTCAAGTTGTTGCGGCAGATTTGGATAAACCAAATCATGCCACTGAATTTGTTACGAAATATGCAAATGAAAATAGACTGGAAATATTAAAAGTTGGTTGGGAGAATATTGATTGGAGTATTTATAAAAAACCATTTAATGTATCTTTCTATAAGCAATTAGGTCTTAAATATTCATATTCTTATGATTACTTCCACATTCCAAATGACAAATCTCGTGAGAATACTTTAATTAATCATCTTGTTAATTATTACAATGCTGATATCCATAATATAAAACTAGTTCATAAGACAGCCTCCAACGAAAGTTATGAACTAAAACTGAATCCTAATGAAAACTATATATATATTGAAAAGGAAAGCGATTTATTTAATAATATGTTTTTATACTCTAGTTTAATTGAAGCTTCAAAAGAAATTCATTGTATTAACAGTAGCTTTAGTCATCTCACAGATAGAATTAATAATAAATCAAAACTTTATTACCATAATGTAAGAGGAAAAAAAGTTAACTATAAGTTAAATTGGAAAGATGTTAGATATGAAGATTGAGGTTTCTGTTGGTGAGATTATAGACAAATATTCAATTCTAAATATTAAAGCTGATAAAATAACTGATCCTACAAAGCTTAAAAATGTTAATAATGAAATAGCTCAGTTAGAAATTGAAGTTAAAAATATAAGAAATATCAATCCGCACAAGTTTGATGAATTCTTGAGTAGCTTAATTGAGATCAATACTGCATTATGGGAGACGGAAGATTTAATCAGAGTTTTAGAACAAAAAAAAGATTTTTCTGATGACTTTATTAAGCTTGCTCGAAGTGTTTATATCCAAAATGATGAACGATATAGAATTAAGAACCTAGTTAATAAATTTTATAAATCGGGAGTAGTCGAAGAAAAAGACTATGTCGAATACTAAGTTGCTTCCTCTATAGACTTTAGCAATACTTCAACAATTTTTTTCTGTTTTCTGGTTGTTATATGGCTACCAGTTGGAATATATAAACCATTTCTCCCTAAATTTTCAGAAACTGATAATTTGTAATCATTAGCTTTTAATTCATCAGGTAATGCATTTTGTAAATGAAGAGGCCAAAAGAATGGGCGTGTTTCCACACCTAATTCTCTCATTTGAGCCATCACAGAGTCTCTTATGTTATTTTCTTTTAATAAAACGCCGTAAACCCAGTACTGATTTTCGATACCATTGTAAATTTTTGAAGGTATTTGTAGTGCATCTTTGTGGTGAGTCAACATATTGTCATAGTAAGCTGCTTGTTTCTTTTTAGATAAAATGATTTTGTTAATACTTGTTAGCTGCGAAGATCCCAATGCAGCCTGAAGGCCCCCTAATCTATAATTCCAAAATAGGTTTTCGTGATGAAATCGCTTGCTAGAAAAGTCTAAGTTTCTAAATTGTTTAGCTTTTATATATATTTCTTCAGAATCAGTCAGAATCATTCCTCCTTCTCCAGTTGTTATGTGTTTATTTGCATAAAAACTAAAAGTCGACATTAATCCGTATGAACCACAAATCTTCTCTCCTCCAAGTTGACCATGTGCTTCTGCGGCATCTTCTATCAAGATAATATTATTTTCTTTGCAGTAACGCTCTATCTCATCAGCTTCAGCTGGTAATCCAAAAGTGTGTACCATCAAAACGACCTTTGTTTTTGG
>Ga0075480_10001963_pt1 | contig 13140 bp, 16 predicted proteins | sample DEB08_DNA_7_FD_81590 | JGI IMG/M metagenome (GOLD analysis project Ga0075480, IMG submission 81590) | Aqueous microbial communities from the Delaware River and Bay under freshwater to marine salinity gradient to study organic matter... | ecosystem: Environmental > Aquatic > Marine > Coastal ... | reverse complement strand
GCCGCGGCGCGCGGCGCCGCGGGAGGACGCGTCAGGCGGCGGCGAGCCCGGCCAGCGCGGGGCCCAGCAGCGCCCCCGACCCGATCAGCGCCGGGGCGGTCGCGAGGGCGTCCTCGACCATCGCCGTGATCCCCCCCGGGGCGACCGTGGCCCACGGCGCCGCGCAGGTCGCGTCGGTGCGGTCCTCGACGCGCGCGCGCAGCGCCACCGCGTCCGGCGTGCGCCGTCCCTCGGCGTCGAGGAGCCCCTCCGCGCGCAGCCGCTCCCCGGCCGCCGCGACCGCGGCCTCGGGCCAGGCCCGCCACCGGGCGAGGGCGGCCCGTCGGGCGGGGTCGTCGCCGGTGACCAGGAGGTGGGCGGCGAGCGGATCGATCCCCTCGGCGACGAGGACGGCGACGTGCCCGTCGCCCCGCGATTCGCGGATCGTCGTCGTCGCGAGCCAGAGGTCGACGAGCGGGCGGCCGGTCGCCGGCACGGCGGCCCAGGCGGCGGCCAGCACCCGCCCCGCCGTCGGGTGCGCGGCGGCGACGGGGGCGAGCGCGTCGCCGAGCCGTCCCGCGGCGGCGCGGACGTCGGGGTCGCCGAGGACGCGGTCCAGGAGGGCCCCGATCCCGTCGAGGGTCGCGTCGAGCACCGCCGCCGGCGGCGCGACGTCCCAGACGGCCGGGAGGTGGGCGGCGACGGCGTCCGGTCCGAAGCCGTGGAAGGTCGCGGTCACGACCGGGGCCGGGACCGCACCCAGGGGGGCCGCGCGGCCGGCGAGGTAGCGGGCGAACGGCGCGGCGATTCCGAGCGCCTCGAGCCGGTCGTGCACCTCGGGCGCGCCGTACACCACGGCGTGGTGCGGGAGCAGTCCGACCCGCATCCACCGCGCGACCGCGGCCGGGTCGGTCGGGTCGGGCACCGCCGCCCGGAGCCGCGCGACCAGCTCCTCGGGGGTGGGACGCGGTGGGCGTCCGGCCGCGTCCCCGCCCATGCCGCCCCGTCCCGCGCGCCCGCGCCTCGCACCGCTCATGGGCACCGCGCCCGGTCGGCAGCCTACGGTCCGACCCCCGGCGGGGCGGAGGTGCGCGTGCGACGCGACGAGGCGCTCCGCGTGCTCGGACTCGGTCCCGAGGCCGACGCCCGGACCGTCCGACGCCGGTTCCGCGAGCTGGCCCGCGAGCGCCATCCGGACCGGGGCGGCGACCCGTCGGCGTTCGCCGAGCTCCGACGCGCGGACGCGGTGCTCCGGGCCGCGCCGGCGCCGGCGCGACCGACGGTCGCTCGGGGTCGACCGTCGCGGACCGCCCCCGCCGTCGCGCCGACGACGCCCGAGGCGGACGCGGCCGGGCTGGCGACCGCCCTGGCGGCCCGGGCGGGCGCCGACGGGACCGCCCGGCTGCGGCTGGTCAGCGTCGCCCCCGGCGCCCGGCGCAACCGGCTCGCCGCCGCCCTCCCCGATGGCTCGATCGGCGTGCTCGAGCTCGTGACCAGGGGCCCGGGCCCGGACGGGCCGGGGACGGTCGAGGTCCGCCTCTCCGCCCGCGGCCGCGCCGCCCGGAGGGCCGTCGGTCGGCTGGCCCTGGACGACGCCGGGCTGGCCGGGACGTGGACGCGGCGACGGGTCGACGCCGCCGTCGAGCTCCGCGCCGCGCCGCCGCCGTCGGGGGCGACGGTCCCGGCCCGGACGGCGACGGCCGCCGGGGCGGCGGCGCGGCTCCTCGCGGCGCTGGGCTGGCCCGCCGCGGAATGGCACCCGGAGACCTGATCCGGCGCCCCGTCCCGCCGGACGGTCGCGCCTCCGCGGTCCGCGGCCCCCCGTCCGGCACGATGCGCCCATGGCGGTGCTGGAGCGACCCGAGGACCTGCTGGCCGCGGCGGCCGAGCGGGACGCCGCGCGCGCCCGGGCGGCGGTGGCCCGGCTGACCGCGCCGCGGCTGCTCGAGGCGGTGCTGACCCAGGCCCAGCTCGCCGTCGAGCCGGGCCGCGTCCGCCCGGCCGGCATCGACGCCGTCGCCGAGCTGTCCCGCGCCGCCGTCGAGATGACCGGCGTCGAGCGCGGTCCGGTCCCGGCCGGGACGGACCTGCCCCTCGTCACCGGCTGGGAGCTGATGACGGTCGGCGGTGCGGGCGAGCTGGTCGGGGCCAGCGCGTCGGTCCCGGTCCGGCCCTGGTTCCTCGCGCTGATCGCGTTCTCGGACCACCCCGCCGACCCCGTCCCGACCCCGGGGGCGTGGCGCCGCGTCACCGCGGCCGCGGCCGACGGCCGCCTGGTCTCGGCCCGGCTGCGGCTGGGCCGGGACGGCGACGACGTCGTGCTCGACGCCCGTGTCAGCCCCGAGCCGGACGACCTCGGGTCGGACGCCGCGCTCGCGTGGGGACTGTCCCGCGCGCTGACCGGTGCGGTCCGCTCAGCCCGGCGTGCGGCCTGAGCCGTCGGCCCGCCGGCCGTCCGGCGCGCCGTCCGGCGTGACGGACCCGACCGCACCCGCCGCGCCGCGCGACGCCGCCACGATCGCGCGGGCGACGACGAGGTCCTCGGCCGCGTGACCGACGGACGCGAACAGCGTCCGCTCCGCGTCGTCGCGCCGCCCCACGACCGCGCCGGCGCAGACCTCGTGGAGGTCGGCCCGGACGTGCTCGCGGTGCCAGAGGCCGTCGCGCTCGGCACCGAGGAGGTCGCCCTTCTCCGCGAGCGCCGCCGCCCGCAGCTCGACGACGACGGCCGAGGCGGCCACGGCCGCGCCGTCGAGCTCGCGCAGGTCGGGCCGGTGCGCGCCGACCGCGTTGACGTGCACGCCGGCCGGGAGGTCGGCCCCGCGCAGCACCACCTCCGCCCCGGTGGTGCAGGCGCAGACGACGTCGGCCCGTGCCAGCACGTCCGGGGTCGCCGCGGCCGCGACGACGCCGTCCGTGACCAGTCGCGCCGCGAGCGCTCGGGCCGCCTCGGGCCGCCGGGCGACGACGTGGACGCGGGCGTCGACCAGCTCGTCCGCGAGGGCCCGGGCGTGCGCCTCGGCCTGCACGCCGGCCCCGAGGACGACGACCTCGCGGGCGCCGGGCCGCGCCAGCGCCCGCGTCGCGACCGTCGAGACGGCCGCGGTCCGCAGGGCCGTCAGCGCGTCCCCGTCGACGAGCGCGACGGGGGTCAGCCCCGGCGGCCCGAGCACGACGACGACCGCGGTCACGCGGGGCAGCCCCAGCGCGGGGTTCGCCGCCGCCAGCCCGACGACCTTCGTGACCGCCCAGCCGTCCGACGCCGCCGGCATCACCAGCAGCTCGCCGCCGGGCGCCGCGGCGTCGGTCGCGTCGGCGACCGCAGCGGGCACGTCGAGGTGGAGCCGCTGGGGCACGACGGGCAGCCCGGCCGCGAACGCGTCCCACAGCGCGTCCGCCGCCGCGCGCGGGGACACCGCGGCGACCGCGGCCGGCCCGAGCCAGGGCGGCGCCGTCACGGACGCAGCACCGCGTCGTACGCGCGGCGGGTGCGGACCGCACCGTCGGCGACCGCGACGCAGGCGATGGTCGCGCCGTCGATCTCGAACACGGCCAGCTGTCCGTCGGCCGCGGCGACGGCGAGGACCGCGGCGCGGTCGAGCCCCACGAGGGCGCGGGACACCTCCGACTCGCGGCGATCGGGGGAACGACCCAGCGCCGGCAGGTGCGTCACGCCGGCGGCGTCGAGGCGGGCGACGAGCGCCGCCATGCGGCGCGCGTTCGCGGCGGCGTCGAGGACCTCGGGGTACGGGTCCCCGGCCGTCACGATGCTGACGGGCCCGGCGAGCAGGCCGCCGACCGGAGCCTCGGCCGCCGGTGCGGCCGGCGGGGCGACGTCGCCCGGCCGCGGCGTCAGCTCGAGCACGCCGTCGGCCACGACGATCTCGACGACGGCCCGGGCGTAGCGGTCCCACGGTTCGCCGGCCGTCGCCCCGCCGTCCATGCGCGCCCTCCCGACGTCCCGCGCGCCGTCGCGGGCCCGCCGCCGGACGCTAGGCCGGACGCCGCGCCGCGGGACCCCTCGGAAACCGCCGCGCGCCCGGACCGGCCCACGGGTCCGTGTCGTCTACACTCGGTCGGACACCTCAGCGGTGCGACGCGCGGGGCCAGCGAGGAGCAGCCATGCTGAGCCGTACCGAACTGCGCAACTCCATCGGACGCCGGGATTTCACGGTCCGCGACTTCGCCCACGAGCTGGGCGTGACCGAGGGGACCGCCCGGGCCCGCATCGCCCGCCTCCAGGACGCCGGGGTCGTCGAACCCACCGGCGAGGTCCTGCAGCACCTCGGGGACGGCGGCCGACCCCTCCGTGGCCGCCCCGCCACCCTCTACCGGGTCTCCTGACGCTCCGCACCCGGCCGCGACCGGGTGCGGTTCGGACGTCCCCCCGCGCGCACCGCGTGCGGCGCCGGTGGAAGACCTGTGGAACTCCGGGGGACGTCCTGTGGGTTCCGATCCGGCGCTGGACAGCGCTCCGGGAGCTCCGTACGGTCCTCCATCCGGTCGGTGACGGACTGCGAGTCGCCGGACGGACGGTGGAGGGGACGACAGGCCCCCGAGCCGGAAGCGGTGGAGGATCCGCGAGGATCGCGGGACCCCGGGGCCGAGGCATCGGCGTCGAGGACCCGTCCGAAGGAGCCCCTCGGGGCGACGGAGGACGACACCGGGTGGCCGGGACCGCCGCGAGGCGGACCGACCGTCGCGAGACGGGCCACCGGATCGGAGGGCGGCTGTCGCCGCCGCTCGGATCGCACGGACCGTCGCAGCGGGACCGTGCAGGCGGACGGACGGCCGCGAGGCCGACCGGGACGGACGTCGAGGCGCCCACCTCCGGGTGGCGCGACGGACGCGAGCAGGACCGCCCTCCCCCGAGGAGGTCGGCGCCGCCAGGGGTGACGGACGGACGCGCTCGGACGCGTCGGTACGGACGCCCCACCCGGCGAGACCGCCCTCCGGGGTGGACGACCCGGGCGGCGGGTGCGCTCTCCAGAGGCGCGCACCCGTCCGCGACGCCCCGGTGGGCCCGCAAGGGCGCCCGGGGCGTTCGCGCGTCCGGGGGTCGATCGGACCCGGCGCGGACGGCCGCGCGACGGCGACGGAGGGAGCGGACCATGGCGACGACGCTGGAGGCACCCGGCTGGCTCGAGCCGGAGCGGCTCGAGGACGTCCGCGGCCGCGTCCCGATGGTCTACGTCGAGGCCGTCCCGGTCCGCGTCGACCACCTCGGCCGGGTCACCCGCGTCGGGTTCCTCCTGCGGCCCCAGTCGGACGGGACCCTGTCGCGCGAGGTCGTGTCGGGCCGCGTCCTGCTCGGCGAGAGCGTCCGCGAGGCGCTGTGGCGTCACCTCACCAAGGACCTGGGCGGCGACGCCGATCCGCAGCTGCCCCCGACGGCTGCGCCGTTCACCGTCGCCGAGTACTTCCCGGACCCGACCCGCGCGGCCCAGCACGACCCGCGCCAGCACGCCGTCGCGCTCTGCTACGTCGTGCCGATCGACGGGGAGGCCGCGCCGTCCCAGGACGCGCTGGACTTCGCCTGGCTCACCCCCGAGGAGGTCGCGTCGCCGACGATCGCGGCCGAGCTCTCCCCCGGCCACGCGGTCCTGGTCCGCCGGGCGCTGGCCCACTGCGGCGTGGCCGCCTGACCGTCCCCCTCCGACGGTCCGGCCGGCGCAGCCGGCTCAGTCCGCTCCGCCCGCGACGACGGCGCCGGTCCCCCGCAGGCGACCGACCGCGTCGTCGAGCAGGAACCACCCGGCCTCCGTCGCCTGCAGCCGCCCGCAGGCCGCGGTGACCAGCCCCGCGGCGACCGCGCCCTCGACCGCGGCCGCGTCCAGCGGGGGCACGTCGACGGGGTGCAGTCCCTCCCGCAGGCGCAGCCCGAGCAGCAGCCGCTCCAGCGCCCTCGCGTCGTCGCCCAGGACCTCCTCGCCGGTCAGGTCGGGGATCCGTCCGTCCCGGTCCCGCGGCGCCGACGCACCCGGCGCATGGGCGGCGAGGTAGCGGTCGGTCGACCGCGTCGTCCACCACCGCCGGCCGTCGCGGTGGGCGTGGGCCCCCACGCCGACGCCGAGGTAGTCGCCGTGCCGCCAGTACAGGACGTTGTGGCGGGACCGCTCGGCGTCGCCACGGGCGAAGTTCGCGACCTCGTACTGCACGAACCCGGCCGCGCTCAGGACCTCGCGCGCCTCGTCGTACCGCTCCCGCTGGACGTCGTCGTCGGGCGCCGGGACCGTCCCGGCCGCCACCGCCCGACCGAGGGGCGTGTTCGCGTGCACCCCGAGCGCGTACGCCGAGACGTGGTCCACGCCGAGCCCGACGACGGCGGCGAGGCTGCCGAGCCAGGCCGCCCGATCCTCCCCCGGCGTGCCGTAGATCAGGTCGAGGCTGACGCGGCCGACACCGGCGTCCCGGGCGGCCGCGACCGCGGCGGCGGTCCGCTCGGGACGGTGACGTCGCTCGAGGGTGGCGAGGACGCCGGCGTCGAAGGACTGCGCCCCGAGCGAGACCCGGTCCGCCCCGGCGGCGGCGAGCGCCGCGAAGGTCGCCGGCTCGGCCGTCTCGGGGTTGCACTCGACGGTGACCTCGACGTCCGGAGTGAGGTCGAGCTCGACGCCGACCGCGCCGACGACCTCGGCGAGCAGGTCCGGGGGCAGCAGCGTCGGCGTCCCCCCACCGACGAACACCGAGGTGACGCGCGGCCACGCCCGCGTCGCGGCCTGCGCCGCGAGGTCGGTGCGCAGCGCCGCGACGTACCGCCGCATGAGGGCGTCGCGGTCGTCGTCGCCGAGCCCCCCGACCGCCTCGGTCGCGAAGTCGCAGTAGCCGCAGCGGTGATGGCAGAACGGGACGTGGAGGTAGACGCCGAACCCCGCGGCGGCCCCGGACTCGAGCGGCCGGTCGAGCCAGCGCCGCTCGTCGCTCATCCGACCCTCATCCGGGCGTCACCCGTCCCAGGGGTCGCGGGCCAGCCGCGCCCGGACCTGCGCGGCCAGGTCGGGGTCCGCGCTGGTCCGCTCGAGGCGGGCCGGGAACCGCGAGACCTCGTGGAGCGCCCGCATCCGGTGGCAGTCGCGGACGAGCAGGAACAGCGCCGCCCGCTCGCCCTCCAGTCCCGCACCGAAGGCCCGCATCTCGTCGTCGTCGATGCCGAGGTCGCGGATCCGGGCGTACACCCCGCCGGCGGCGGCACCGAGGGCCGCTCCGACCAGCGGCACGCCGAAGAACAGGCCGGCCAGCGTCCCGAGCCACGCCCCGCCGAGCGCCCCCTGCGACGGGTTCACGTCCCGCGTCTGCTGGATCCGGACGCGTCCGTTCCGGACGGTGACGATCGCGGCATCCTCGAGGTCGAGGTGCTTCCGCGCGGCCAGACGGGCGCAGGCCAGCATCGCCTCCTGCGCGCGGACCGGGGAGTCCAGCGAGAACACCCAGAGGTCCGAGTCGCTGTCCTCGGGGATGCCGCGCCGGACCTCGTCGACGCCGGTGGGCACGTCGGCACCGTCCGGATCGCCGGGGTCGGGCCGCGCGGGCGCGACGGACGGCGGCGGCACCGTCGGGTCCGGACGCCGGGACGCGTCGTCCGACGGACCGGGGTCACGAGGCGGCGGGGGCGGCTCGACGTCGGTCATCGCTCAGCCATCCCGCGCGACCCGGAGGGCCGAGACGAACGCCTCGGGCGGGATCTCGACCGAACCGACGGCCTTCATCCGGCGCTTCCCCTCCTTCTGCTTCTCGAGGAGCTTGCGCTTCCGGGTGATGTCCCCGCCGTAGCACTTCGCGAGGACGTCCTTGCGCTTCGCCTTGATCGTCTCGCGGGCGATGACCTTCGCGCCGATCGCGGCCTGGACCGGGATGTCGAACAGCTGCCGCGGGATCAGCTCCTTGAGCCGCTCGACCATCGCGCGACCGAAGCCGTAGGCGTCGTCGCGGTGCACGATGGCGCTGAACGCGTCGACCGGCTCGCCGTTCAGCAGCAGGTCGACGCGGACCAGCTCGGCCTCGACGTAGTCGGAGAGGTCGTAGTCCATCGAGGCGTACCCGCGGGACAGCGACTTCAGCTGGTCGAAGAAGTCGGTGATCGTCGCGGCCAGCGGCATGCGGTACCGCAGCTCGACGCGCTCGGGCGTGAGGTAGTCCATCGCGAGCATGACACCGCGGCGCCCCTCGCAGAGCTGCATGATCGGGCCCAGCGACGTCGTCGGCGTCAGGATGCGGGCCTCGACGGTCGGCTCGGCGATGGAGCGGACGCGGTTGGCCTCGGGCAGCTCCTGCGGGTTCGCGACCTCGACGACCTGCGGCGCGCCGTCGGGACCGGGCGGCCCCTCGAGCGTGACCCGGTACCGCACCGACGGTGCGGTCGTGACCAGCGGGATGCCGAACTCGCGGTCGATGCGTTCGGTGACGATCTCGAGGTGGAGCAGGCCGAGGAACCCGCACCGGAACCCGAACCCCAGCGCGGCCGAGGACTCGGGCTCGAACACGAAGGATGCGTCGTTGAGCCGCAGCTTGTCGAGGGCGTCGCGGAGCATCGGGAAGTCGTCGCTGTCCAGCGGGAACAGGCCGCTGAACACCATCGGGAGCGGCTCGCGGTACCCGCCGAGCGGCGGCACGGACGCGGCGCCGCGACCCGAGACGGTGATCGTGTCACCGACCTTCGCGTCCTCGACCGACTTGATCGCGGCCGAGAGCAGCCCGACCTCGCCGACGCCGAGCTCGTCGATGGCGACCTCCTCGGGGGCCTGCACGGCGAGCGTGTCGACGTCCCCCTCGAACCCGGTGGCGAGCATCCGGACGCGGTCCCCTGCCCGGAGCCGCCCGTCGACGACGCGGAAGTACACGAGCGCCCCGCGGTAGGGGTCGTACATCGAGTCGAAGACCCGAGCTCGGGTCGCGCCGTCGGGGTCGCCCTGCGGCGGCGGGACGCGGTCGACGATCGCGTCGAGGACGCGGTCGACGTTGGTGCCGTCCTTCGCGCTGATGCGGATGATCTCGGACGGCTCGACGCCGAGGACCGCGCCGATCTCGGCCGCGACCTCGTCGGGCCGGGCCGCCGGCAGATCGATCTTGTTCAGGACGGGGATGATCTCGAGGTCGGCGTCGAGCGCGAGGTAGAGGTTCGCCAGCGTCTGGGCCTCGAGCCCCTGGGCGGCGTCGATCAGCAGCACCGCGCCCTCGCAGGACGCGATCGCACGGGAGACCTCGTACGAGAAGTCGACGTGGCCCGGGGTGTCGATGAGGTTGAGGAGGTACTCCTCGCCCTCATCCCCGAGCGGCCGGTACGGCATGCGGACGGTCTGGGCCTTGATGGTGATGCCGCGCTCGCGCTCGATGTCCATGCGGTCGAGGTACTGGTCCCGCATCTTGCGCGGGTCGACGAGGCCCGTGACCTGGAGCATGCGGTCGGCCAGCGTGGACTTCCCGTGGTCCACGTGGGCCACGATGCAGAAGTTCCGGATGCGCCCCTGGGCGTAGGTCACGGCGGCGGTGGCCCTCGGATCGCCGTGCGCGCACGTGCGCGACGGGAGGGGGAGGGTACGGCCGTCCACAGGGCGGGGCGCGGCGGTGGCGGCCGGGGAGGGCGTCGGATAGCGTCACGGGTCCGCGCCCGGACGGGGTGTCGCGTCACCGAACTCCCGGTGACCATCCGCCCGGACTGCGGTCACGTAGGAACAGATCAATGCCGACTGGCACCGTAAAGTGGTTCAACGCCGACAAGGGCTTCGGCTTCATCCAGCCCGACGACGGCGGGGACGACGTGTTCGTCCACTTCTCCGCCATCCAGATGGAGGGCTACAAGTCCCTCGACGAGGGCCAGAAGGTCGCCTTCGAGGTGGTCCAGGGCCAGAAGGGCCTGCAGGCGTCGGACGTCCGCAACGCCTGACCCTTCCCCGGACCGGCGTCCCTCCGCTCCACCCGTGGTTCGCAAGGCTGCCGGTCGGCACGAGCCCCGCTCAGGCGGGGCTCGTCGCATGTCCGGGGCCGTTCGGGGCCCGCGGGACCGTCCGGACCGGGCGCTGGCGAGCACGGCCGGGCCCCGCTAGCCTCCACCCGGCGCCGCCCACGGGCGGCGCGTCCCCTTCCCGACGGCCGTCCCGGTCGTCCGCGCACGGAGCCGCACCGCACCGATGGCCAACATCGCCTCCCAGATCAAGCGCAACCGCCAGAACGAGGCGGCCCGCGTCCGCAACGTCGCCGTCCGCTCCCGGACCCGGACCTTCATCCGGCGCTTCCGCTCGGCCGTCGCCGAGGGCGACGTGTCGGCGGCCGAGACGGCGTTCCGTGACGCGTCGCGCCAGCTGGACGTCGCGGCCGCCAAGGGTGTCATCCACCGCAACCAGGCCGCGAACCGCAAGTCGGGGATGGCCGGGGAGCTCGCGCGCCTGCGGACGCGCTGAGCGGTCCCTCCGAGGACCGCGCCGGCCGTCTAGCGCGGTGCGGTCGGGTCGAACGGGGCGCCGGGTCGGCGTGACGTCGCCAGCTCCATCACCGCGACGTCCATCAGGACGTCGTCCGGCAGATCGCTGCCCTTCAGGTCGAGGTCCAGTCGGGCCAGCCGGTCGTGGCACCAGGCCAGCTCGCCGGCGTTGAACGCCTGCGCCTCGCGCTTCAGGTGCGCGACGCGCCCCGGCGGGCCGCCGATGTCCCGTGCGTCGGCACCACCGCGGGCCAGCAGCAGCTGACGGAGCCGGAACGTCAGCGCCCCGACGATGCGCAGCGGGGCCTCCCCGGCCCCCATCGCCCCGCGCAGCGCCATCAGGGCCGCCTGCGGGTCGCGGGCCGTGATCGCGTCGGCGATGGCGAACGCCGAGACCCGGCCCTGCCCGGCCAGCACCGCCTCGACGTCCTCGGCGGTGACCGTCCGCTTCGGCTCGGCGGTGTGGTGGACGGTCGCGACCTGCGAGGCGATGACCCCGGCGTCGGTCCCGGCGTGGGCGCGCACGGCCGCGATCGCCGAGGGGTCGGCCCTCCGGCCGAGCCGCCGGAACTCGTCGGCGACCAGCCGGTCCCAGCCGCGGTCGTCGTGGTCGGCCGGCGGCTTCACGTCGACCTTCTCCCCCGCCGCGGCCAGCGCCTTCGCCAGCGTCGGGATGCGACCGGTCGAGCGGGCGACGACGAGGAGGGCGTTCACCGGGTCCGGTGCGGCGGCGTAGGCCTCGAGGGCCTCGCGGACGTCACGACGGGCCTCGCCGGCGAGGTCCTCGGCACCACGGATCACGACGCAGGTCCGGTCCCCGAGGAGGGATGCCGTCCGGAGGTCCGGAAGCCCGTCGAGCTCGGCGGCCTCCAGGCGCACGACGGTCGTCGGTGTGCCGTCGGCGCGGACGTCGTCGAGCCGCCGCTCGACCTCGCGGTCGCAGAGCAGCGGGTCGGGGCCGACGACCAGGACGACCGCGCCCATGACCCCTCCGTCAGCCGCCCACGCCGGCAGCTGCCGGGAGGCGCGTCGGCAGCCTAACGGTGACGGTGCCCTCCTCGTCCGTGCGGCGCAGCGGGATGCCGAGCCGGGCCAGCTCGGCCACGACCTCGCGGTGGGGGTGGCCGTAGGGGTTGTCCCAGCCGGCGCTGACGACCGCGACGGTCGGCGCCACGGCCGCGATGAGCCGCAGGTCGGACGTCGAGGAGCCGTGGTGGGGCAGGACCAGGACGTCGGCCCGGAGGCGCTCCGCGGCGGCCGACAGGAGCCGGGCGTGGACGGCCGCTCCGCTGTCGCCGCCGAGCAGCACGGCCGCGCCCCCGGCGCTGGCGCGCACCACGATCGAGGCGTCGTTCGAGGCGTCCTCCCCCGCCCCCTCGAGCAGCGCCGGCCACGGCGCGAGGACCTCGAGGGTCAGGTCCCCCACCCGGAGCACCGCGCCGGCCAGCGGGCCGCGGATCGGGACCCCCGCCGTGCGTGCGGCTCCGACGAGGCGGTCCACGGCCGCCTTCCCGACCGGGGACGGATGGAGCCACAGCTCCCCCACCTCGACATCGCCCAGCACGTCGGGGAGTCCGCCGACGTGGTCGAGGTCCCCGTGGGTCGCGATCACGAGGTCCAGGCGCCGGATGCGACGCGCGGCCAGATGCCGCGACGCCGTCGCGTCGGCGCCCCCGTCGACGAGGACGCGGGCCTTCGGGGTCTCGAGGAGGATCGCGTCACCCTGGCCGACGTCGAGCGCGGTCAGCGTGAACGGCGCGTCCGCGGTCGGGAATCCGTCGGATGCCACCACGCCGGGGGTGCACCCGGCGAACAGCAGCACGAAGGCGAAGGTGACGATGCGCATCTCGGGAGCCTGCCCGCGCCGACGCGGATCGTGCCGGCCGCTTCGAGCACCTGTGGAGGACGCCGTCCCGACGCGGGCTCAGAGCCTGCCGACGAACGCGGCCACGCGTGCGTGCTCGTGCGCCCAGGCGTGCCAGACCTCGGTCGCGTAGGCGCGCACGACCGCGTCGTGCCGGTCGGTCCCCGCCGCCGCGACGAGGTCGAGGACCGTCAGCGGCCCCCATGCCACCGGCGGGTGCGGATCCGGGCCGTCCCAGACCCGCTGCACCAGCCGCGCGCGCTCTGCCGGGATCCGCGCCGGGGCGACCTCCCGGTCGAGCGCGAGGTGCAGCCCGGCGAGATGCACCACGACCGAGCGGGTCGGGTGCGCCCCGCCGGGATGCTGCGCGATGTAGGCGTCGACCGACAGCTCGTGGCAGGTGCCGAACAGGACGGGATCCGAGTACTCCGCGGCGAGGACCAGCCCGTACCGCTCCCAGCAGGCCGGGGAGGCCTTCACGTACCGGTGCCCGGGTGCGTCGGAGGGCGGCAGCGGCGCACCGCAGCCAGTGCATGGGACCGGGACGGCACGGGTCACGTCCGGAGGTCCTCCCACCGCCACGGCGCATCGGCGACGAGGAGGCCGGGATCCCCCGTCAGGAGGACGCCGTCGTGCGCCATGGCCGTGGCGGCGGCGAACGCGTCGGCGTCGGGGCAGCCGTGCTCGACCTTGAGCCGCGCCGCCGCGAGGGTCCGCTCCTCCGTCGCGGCCTCCGCGCGGACGGCGTCGCCGTCGCGGTCGAAGACCACGCCGTCGCCGGGCCGAGGGCGTCCCGGAGCGCCCTCGGGGTCACCACCTGGCCCTTGGGACCGACGCGATGAGTCATACCCACCAGTATGACCCCGTGGGGTCGATCCGGCCG
>Ga0075480_10001962_pt1 | contig 13141 bp, 9 predicted proteins | sample DEB08_DNA_7_FD_81590 | JGI IMG/M metagenome (GOLD analysis project Ga0075480, IMG submission 81590) | Aqueous microbial communities from the Delaware River and Bay under freshwater to marine salinity gradient to study organic matter... | ecosystem: Environmental > Aquatic > Marine > Coastal ... | reverse complement strand
CTTTTCAATCAGTGTTGATGATCAAGCAATCGCAACAATAACTTGGGATTGCGAAAAAAAATCAATGAATGTTCTTAGTTTTGAGGCTCTCGAAACATTAGAAAAATTAATTGATCAAGTTATTAATGATGACCAAATAATTGCTGGAATAATAACTAGCGGAAAAAGAGATTTTGCTGCTGGAATGGATTTGAATGTTCTAGCACAGCTGAAGCAAAGTGCAGGAGAAAATCCAGCTGAAGGAGTGTTTAACGGTGTAATGAAAATGCACTCAGTTTTAAGAAAAATTGAATTAGCTGGTATGGATCCAAAGACCAAAAAAGGTGGAAAACCTATTGTATCGGTACTGCCTGGAACGGCCTTAGGCATTGGTTTGGAAATTCCTTTATCTACTCATAGGGTTTTTTCAGCAAATAATTCAAAAGCAAAAATTGGATTACCTGAAATTCTTGTAGGTCTATTCCCCGGAGCTGGTGGAACAACTAGATTAGTAAGAAAACTTGGAGCAATGGCTGCTTCTACTTATTTGTTAGAAGGTAAAACCGTCGCACCTGATAAAGCACTGGCAGCAGGAATTATTGATCAGGTTGACGATGATCCAATAAAGGCAGCGCGTCAATGGGTGCTTAATGCTTCGGAAGCTGACTTAATTAAGCCTTGGGATCAAAAAGGATATAAAATTCCTGGTGGAACACCTTATACTCCAAATGGCTTTATGACTTTTGTTGGGGCGTCAGCAATGATCAATGGGAAAACGCAAGGAGCATTCCCTGCCGCAAAAGCATTATTGAGTGCTGTATATGAAGGCGCTCTAGTACCTTTTGATTTAGCGCTGAAAGTAGAGGCAAGGTGGTTTACAAATGTGATAATGAATCCATCGTCTTCGGCGATGATTAGAAGTTTATTTATCAATAAATCAGCTCTGGAAAAAGGGGCTGTGAGGCCAAAAGATATAAGTGATCAATCTGTTAAGAAGCTCGGAGTTCTAGGAGCTGGAATGATGGGAGCAGGGATCGCTTTAGTTTCCGCTCAAGCAGGTATTGAAGTTGTATTGATAGATCAAACACAAGAGGCTGCCGATAGAGGAAAAAACTTTGCTGAGAAGCATTTAGATAAAGGTATAAAATTAGGAAAAACTACTCAGGAACAAAAAGAAAGTGTCTTATCAAATATTTCACCAACCAATGATTTAAATTTACTGTCGGACGTTGATTTAATTGTAGAAGCAGTATTTGAAGATCCAAAGATTAAGGCTGAGATAACTCAAGAAGTAGAGAGTATAATTCCTAAAAACTGCATTTTTGCATCCAACACTTCTACGTTGCCAATAACAGATTTGGCCAAAGCCTCTTCTAGGCCCGATCAATTTATAGGGATCCACTTTTTTAGCCCTGTTGAGAAAATGCGCTTAGTGGAGATCATTCGAGGCAAAGAAACAAATAATACAGCCGTCGCAAAAGCTTTAGATTTTGTAAGACAGATTAAGAAAACACCTATTGTTGTGAACGATGCTAGGTTTTTTTATGCAAACAGATGTATAATCCCATATATCAATGAAGGGATTAGAATGGTCGCCGAGGGTATCCCACCTGCTATGATCAATAATGCGGCGCAGATGCTTGGTTTTCCTGTAGGGCCTATTCAACTTGTCGATGAAACTTCAATTGATCTTGGTGCCAAAATAGCTAGAGCCACAAAAGCCGCAATGGGCAAGGACTATCCAGATGACGCTGTAGATGAAGTTATATTCTGGATGGAAGAAAATGGTAGACTAGGTCGAAAATCAAAGGCAGGTTTTTTCGATTATGACGAGAAGGGAAAACGAACTGGTTACTGGCAAGGTTTGAAAGAAAAATACCCTTATTCAAAAAAACAACCAAGTCTCCAAGATGTTCAACATCGCCTGATGTTTGTTCAAGTTCTTGAGGCGGTTCGAGCATTAGAAGAAGGCGTTTTGATGGATATACGCGAGGGTGATGTCGGGGCAATTTTAGGTTGGGGATTTGCACCTTGGTCTGGAGGTCCTTTGAGTTGGTTAGACATTCTCGGAACCGCTTATGCTACAGAGAGATGTAAGGAACTTTCCTCTGAATATGGAAATAGGTTCGAGCCCCCTGCTCTACTCTTGGAAATGAGCAGAACAGGTGAGGAATTTTATACTCGGTTTGGACACAGTTAACTTTTTGAAAATCTTTGGGAAGCCATTAACAACCAAAATCGTCAAATTCAAAACTTCAGTAGATATAATCTTTGTTGATTAAGGTCGAAGGACTTCACATTATATTTGAATTCAGATTAGTATTTAGTTGTAAAGAATTTAAACACGGAGATTTTCATGGGCTGGATGTCTGATGAGTCAGGACTTGAAAAAAATGAAGCGAATTACGCACCCCTTACGCCATTGTCGCACCTAAGACGAGCTTCAACTGTATTTTCAGATAGAACTGCTGTAATTTATGGCTCTCACCGAAAAAATTACTATGAGTACTACCAGCGCTGTTCCCAACTTGCTAGCGCGCTGGAAAAAATTGGAATTAAGCCTGGTGACGTTGTAGCAACTGTTTTACCAAATATACCAGCTCAAGCTGAAGCGCATTTTGGTGTTCCCGCATGTGGAGCGGTTTTAAATACTATTAATACGCGCTTAGATTTAAACACAATTACATATATTTTTGAACATGGCGGAGCCAAATTGGTTTTTGCAGATACACAATTTTTATCAGTTGTAGAAGATGCAATCGCAAAGCTAGAAGGCCCAAGGCCAACTTTAATCGAAGTACCTGATGAATTTGCAGGCTTTCCAGCAACAGGAAAGTACGAGACATATGAAAGTTTTTTAAAAACTGGCAATGTGCATTTTGATTGGATTATGCCCCAAGACGAGTGGGAGAGTTTAGCTCTTAATTATACATCTGGAACCACAGGAAAGCCTAAAGGTGTAGTTTATCATCACAGGGGAGCATATTTGATGACGATGGGTACCATCGTTAGCTGGCGGATGACTTTAAACCCTGTATTTATGGCGATAGTGCCACTTTTTCATTGCAATGGGTGGAACCATACGTGGATGATGCCAGTGCTAGGCGGATCTCTCGTTTGTTGCAGAGATATTACGTCTCAAGCAATCTATGATGCAATAGCTGATGAGGGCGTTCAATACTTTGGCGGAGCGCCTATTGTATTAAATATGATAGTGAACACAAACGACACCGAACGCCGTGAATTTGACCACACAGTGGAGGTTTTTACCGCTGGAGCACCACCAGCACCTGCCACTTTACTGAAGATAGAAAAATTAGGTTTTAATGTTACACAGGTTTACGGACTAACAGAAACTTATGGCCATGTTACAGAATGTTATTGGGAAAACCAAAAGTGGTCCGAACTAGAAGGAGAGCAGCGCGCTGCAATCAAAGCTAGACAAGGTGTAGCCTTTCCCATGATGGAACACATCACAGTTATGGATCAGTCAATGTCGGAAGTCCCCAAAGACGGTAAAACACAAGGGGAAATCATGATACGCGGAAATTCAGTAATGAAAGGTTATTTTAAAAACAAGGAAGCAACTAAGGAGGCATTTGAAGGAGGTTATTTTCATTCAGGCGATATTGCTGTCCACCACTCTGATAGTTACATCCAAATTGCTGATCGTGCGAAAGATATTATTATTTCTGGAGGTGAAAATGTAAGCTCAGTAGAAGTTGAGGGATGCCTGATGGCTCATCCTGCGGTTTCATTATGTGCTGTCGTCGCTAAACCAGATGAAAAATGGGGCGAAGTTCCCTGCGCTTTTATAGAATTATTAGATGGAGCAAATGCCACCGAAGAAGAATTAATAGCCTTCGCTAGAGAGAAGTTGGCCGGTTTTAAAACACCAAAGAAAATAATCTTCCAAGAGCTACCCAAAACGAGCACTGGTAAAATCCAGAAATTTGAACTGCGCAAATCATTTGGATAATTTATTGCTCAAAACTTCCCAAAATCAAATTATTTGATGACAGCACTGGACAAATATCAACGGATTGAAGCGTTGGGGCTATGGCGAGCTGACAATGTTTCACAGAGAAAAGATGTCCTTATTTCAATTGGTGAAACAACTCTTTTAATAAGTGATATGCAAGAACAGCCACTAGCACATTGGTCACTTGCTGCTATAGAAAGAGCAAATCCCGGAAACTTCCCAGCAATCTATCACCCAGACGGAGATCATGAAGAAAGCTTAGAGCTGAATTACTCTGAAAAAGAAATGATCGAAGCCATAGAAAAGTTGCGAACTGTTATTGCGCGCAGACGTCCTCATCCTGGAAGGTTACGCACGGGAATATTTTTGGGTATTTTTTCAGTAGTTTTGTTAACTTTAGTATTTTGGATGCCCCAGGCTATTAGAAATTATACTGCGGAAATCTTACCCGAAGTTAAGCATGTAGAGATAGGAAATAATCTTTTCGAACATATGAAGAGAGTTACTGGTCCAGCCTGTGAGGCTGATTTTTCAAAAACCTCTCTTAAATTACTAAGTGAGCGATTATTTGATGGAAAAAATGTAATTTTTATTGTCCCAGATGGAATAAAAACGACAATAAATCTACCTGGTAATATTTTACTAGCTAATCGCAATCTGGTCGAAGACTTTGAAGACCCAGACGTACTCGCAGGGTACCTAATCACAGAAAAAATTAGATCAAAAACTTTTGACCCAATTGAAGAAATGCTCCAAAATATGAGTTTAATCAGTACATTTAGGCTTCTTACAACCGGGTTAGTAAAAAAGGAAACTTTGATGGACTACGCTGACTATCTTGTGACTAAGCCTCAGGAAACAATACAATCAGCAGAGATAATTAGAACATTTCACGAAAAACAATTGAGCCTTATACCTTATGCCGAAGCTATCGATATTACCGGAGAAGGATCACTTGATTTAATTGAAGCGGAAGAAATTAGGACATCATCAGTAAAAACAAGTCTGCCTGATGCAAACTGGGTATCTCTACAAAATATATGTGGTGGCTAGTCCAACTAATAAGTTTAAAAAAATATCCTAAGTAAATCTATTTTGTACCATACATTCGATCACCAGCATCACCCAAACCTGGAACTATATAACCATTCGAATTTAAATGGCTATCCACAGCAGCAGTTACAATTGGAACATCAGGATGTGCTTCCTCCATTCGTTTAATACCCTCGGGAGCTGCTAATAGGCAAAGAAACCTAATATTTTTTGCACCTGATTTTTTAAGTAAATCTATAGCCGCAGCGGATGAATTACCTGTTGCTAACATCGGATCAACTGCAATTACCATTCGGTTTTCTAATCCATGAGGTACTTTATAGTAATACTGTACGGGCTGAAGAGTCTCTTCATCTCTATATAGCCCAACAAATCCAACCCGAGCTGATGGGACCAATTCTAAAACGCCATCTAAAAGCCCATTACCCGCTCGGAGGATGGAAATAAGAGCTAATTTCTTTCCATCCAATGTCGGCGCATCCATTTCCTCTAAAGGCGTCTCAATCTTTCTTTTAGTCATTGGTAAATTTCTAGTGATTTCATAAGCAAGAAATTGACTAATTTCTCGCAGAAGCTGTCTAAATTCTACCGTTGAAGTAGTCTTTTTTCTCATTAATGTCAGTTTATGTTGTACTAGGGGATGATCAACGACAGTAAGATGCTGTACCATAATTTACCTTTCAAAATTCAATAATTAAGAATGATACTAAGGGTCTTCAATTGCAACCCCCAAGTGACTGGAAGCTAGAGCTGCAATGACATTTAAATCAATTTCAGATTGAATTAAATTAGCTTTGCCGTGCAAAAGTATTGGGACTTGTTCTCTTGTATGATCCGTGCCAGACCAAGTTGGATCATTTCCATGATCCGCAGTAATAATAAGCAAATCATCTTCTAATAAATTTTTAACTACTGATGCTATACCGTTATCGAACCATTCTAGTGCTTTGGCATATCCAAGGGGATCCCGTCGGTGTCCATACAGACTGTCAAATTCAACAAAATTAGCAAATATTAAAGACCCATTGTCTGCAAAATGCGTATGTTCTTCCAGTTGCTGCATAAGTTCGGCATCAGAGCCTTTTACATTGAAGTCAATGTTTCGCATTGAAAAAATATCTCCTATCTTTCCAATCGAATAAGTTTTTCTACCCGCAGCTTTAACCCAGTCAATTAAAACTGGGCTTGGCGGGACCATAGCATAATCCTTGCGATTTTTTGTTCTTCTCCACCCTTCATCTTTAGAACCCAAAAATGGTCGAGCTATAACGCGCCCAATATTCAGACTGTGAATCATAGGTGATAATTTTTCACATAGCTCATAGAGTCTATCTAGTCCAAAAGCAGTTTCATGTGCTGCTATTTGGAAAACACTATCAGCAGATGTATAACAAATCGGCATTGAAGTCTCGACATGCAACTGCCCAAATTCCTCGATTATTTCAATACCAGATGCGTGCTTATTACCGAGAATTCCGTTAACTCCAGATATTTCACAAATCGACTTTATGATCTCTTTAGGGAAAGAATTTGTTTTTTCTGTAAAGTAATGCCAGTCCCATGTAACCGGCAATCCTGCGATTTCCCAATGGCCCGATGGGGTGTCTTTTCCTTTAGAAGTTTCACGACCGACTGCCCAATTTGCATTGTTTGAAACAGGCAAGTCCGGATGTTCTATACCAACAGAATGGAAGATAGCTGAACCCAAGCCAAGAGAATTTAGTTGGGGCAACTTTAGTGGACGACCTAACTTTTCCATATACTGTGCAATATGCAGAACGGTATTTGACCCAAAGTCTGAAATCTCTCCATTAAAATATTTATCTGCATCTGGCGCACCACCGATTCCAACCGAGTCCATAACAACTAGAAATACTCTTGGCATTTAGATTATCTCTTTAAGGAAAAGTGAATTAGGGCTTTTTTTAGTTGCTGAAATTATTGCTGCATCTTGAACGCTTTTAATTACCTCTTGAGCAATATCTGTTCTCGACGCATGTACGCGAGCAATTATGTCACCTTGATGCAAATATGACCCTAACGGTCGAATTTGATCTAATCCCACTGAAGGATCAACTATATCGGTTTGAACACGTCTTCCACCTCCTAGAGCAACAATTGTATTGCCTAAATCATGTCCACGCCAAGCAGTTAAATAACCCGATTTCACCGAAGGAATCTCAAGTATAACGGTCGCCTCTGGCAGATATCTATCCCAGTCATCTGTAAATTTTATGGGCCCACCCAGTGACGCTATCATTCGTCCAAAGGTTTCGATTGCTTTACCGTTTTGAATCAAATCTTCAAATTTTTTCTCAACGTGTTTTCCGCCAATATTATGTTGCTTAGCTAAAAAAGAAGCTAATTTTACTGAAACTTCAGCCAACTTACTATCTTTGGTCTGCCCACTTAGCACTTTCATTGCCTCACGAACTTCTACAGCATTACCCATGGCCGAAGCTAATGGTTGAGACATATCACTTATTATCGCAGAGGTTTTGCATCCAGCGTGATTACCAGTTTCAACTAATGAGTTGGCCAACGTCTCAGCGTCTTCTAAATTTGTCATAAAAGCACCAGAGCCACACTTAACATCTAAAACTAAACCGTCCAAACCAGCCGCTAATTTTTTTGATAAAATTGATGCTGTAATTAGGTCGAGACTATCAACTGTCGAAGTAACATCTCTGATACCATAAAGGCGCCTATCAGCTGGTGCTATATCGTTATTAGCACTGACAATTGCACAACCAACTTCTGAAACAAGACCCTTAAATTTATTGACGTCGATGTTCACACTAACGCCGGGTATTGCTTCCATCTTGTCCAATGTACCCCCGGTATGACCCAACCCACGACCTGAAATCATAGGGACATAAATGCCAGATGCGGCAAGCAAGGGAGCCAATACCAAAGAAACACAATCGCCTAGACCGCCCGTGGAATGCTTATCAAGAACGGGACCATCAAGATCCCATGAAAGAATTTCTCCACTATCCCGCATGGAAAGCGTTAAATCTTTCCGACCCTGAATATCTAAACCCTTTAGACAAACAGCCATTGCAAATGCTGCAGCCTGTGCATCAGAGACCGAACCATCGGCAAGTCCGCTACAAAATTTTTTTAAATCTGAATTTCCAGGTGTTTGACCCAATTTAACAAGGGATATTATTTCGCTCGGTTGCAATTCTTAATCCATATGATCTTTTGTGAATACTCCCGGTAATAAATCTTTCACCGTGAACTTTTCTTCATCGCCAGCCAAGTTTGACAAAGTTACGATAACATCTGGATCAGCGAATTCAGCAATCTTTTGGCGGCAACCGCCACAAGGAGGTACAGGCTTGGGTCCGTTAGCAATAACATATACTTCCGTAATTTTGCTTTCGCCAGAAGCGATCATAGCAGCAATAGCACCAGCTTCTGCACAAGTTCCTTCAGGGTAGGCCACATTCTCTACATTAACACCGCAATAAACATTACCATTTCCAGATTTTATAGCTACCCCAACCTGAAATTTAGAATATGGCGCATAAGCGTTTTTTTGAACTTGTAAAGCTGCTTCTCTTAGCATGTTATCTAATCCTGTTTAACAAGAAACACATTATGAATTAAACTAACTGTGTGCAATAATTTATATTTTTATAGTATTTTATCATTTTTTCAGTTTAGTTTTATTCAAAATTAGAGTAATATTAAATTTAGTTTAACGTTAAACTATATTGTGGGGATGAATGGCTAAGAACTCAAAAGACATACTGCGAAAGGCTGCTTTAGATTACCATGCACAGCCAAAACCCGGCAAATTAGAGATCAGAGCCACAAAGCCTATGGCAAACGGAAGAGACCTTGCACGAGCCTACTCTCCAGGCGTCGCCGAGGCTTCAATTGCAATTGATAATAATCCTGATGATGCTACCAAATATACCTCCCGTGCTAACTTGGTCGCTGTTATAACTAACGGATCAGCGGTCCTTGGTTTGGGAAATATTGGCGCCTTAGCTTCTAAGCCCGTCATGGAAGGTAAAGCTGTCCTTTTTAAAAAGTTTGCTGATATTGATTGTTTTGACTTAGAGATAAACGAGAGTGATCCCAAGAAACTTGCAAACATCATTTGTGCCCTCGAACCAACCTTTGGGGCTGTAAATCTGGAAGATATCAAAGCACCAGATTGTTTTGAGGTTGAAAAAATTTGCCAAAGCAAAATGAACATTCCTGTATTTCATGATGATCAACATGGAACAGCAATAGTAGTATGTGCCGCAGCAAAAAATGCACTCTTAGTGGCTAATAAACAGTTTAATGACATTAAGATCGTCTCCACTGGGGGAGGGGCTGCAGGAATTGCATGCCTGAATATGCTGGTCAAGTTAGGTGTAAAGAAAAAAAATATATGGCTATGTGATATTAATGGGTTGGTCTATGAGGGCAGAACCACTGATATGAATGCTGAAAAAGCTGCATTTGCTCAAAAAACTGATCTAAGGTCATTAGATGAAGTAATCGAAAACGCTGATATGTTTCTAGGCTTATCAGGGCCTAATATCTTGACCTCTTCAATGATAAATAAAATGAGCGCAAAGCCAATTATTTTTGCATTAGCAAATCCGAGTCCAGAAGTGATGCCCGACATTGCGCGTAAAGCGGCTTCAGACGCAATCATTGCAACAGGGCGGAGCGACTTTCCCAATCAAGTAAATAATGTTCTCTGTTTTCCTTTTATTTTTCGCGGGGCATTAGACGTAGAAGCAACAGAAATTAATGATGAAATGCAACTCGCTTGCATCGATGCGATAGCAGAAATTGCCAGGAAAACTACAAGTGCCGAAGCGGCAGCGGCTTATCAGGGGGAAGCACTAACTTTTGGCCCAGAATACTTAATCCCCAAGCCATTTGATCCAAGACTATCTGTAGTCGTTTCAAGCGCTGTAGCCCAAGCGGCTATGAGAAGCGGTGTAGCAAAAAAACCAATTGCGGATCTAGAAAACTATAAAGACAAATTGAAAGAGGGTGTTTTTAAGTCTGCGCTTCTAATGCGGCCAGTTTTTGAGGCAGCAAAAAAGGTTAAAAGAAGGATTGTTTTTGCCGAAGGCGAGGATGAGCGTGTACTTAGAGCCGCTCAAGCCATTTTAGAGGAAACTAGTGAGCAGCCCATTCTTATTGGCCGACCATCCGTACTAGAACAGCGGTGTGAACGACTGGGTCTAGTCATAAGGCCAAATATTGATTTTGAAATAGTTAATCCAGAAGACGATCCACGTTACAGAGATTATTGGACTAGTTATCATGAAAAAATGAGCAGGCGTGGGATCACCCCTGACTTGGCGAAAGCGATAATGAGGACTAACACTACAGCAATTGCCGCAGTCATGGTCCATCGAGGTGAAGCGGATAACTTAATTTGCGGGACATTTGGCGAATACAGATGGCACCTAAAATATGTGGAACAAGTTTTGGGGGCTCCAGATTGCATTCCTCATGGAGCACTTTCGATGATGATACTCGAAGATGGTCCACTCTTTATCGCCGATACGCACATTAATACAGAACCAACACCAGAGCAGATTACACTGTCCGTTTTGGGCGCAGCAAGGCACGTGCAACGGTTTGGAGTGAAACCGGTCATAGCATTATGTGCTCGCTCACAGTTTGGGAACCTCGAAGGTGGGACTGGAGAGCGAGCGAGAGCAGCTTTAAAACTCCTTAATGAGATGAACTTAGACTTCCAGTATGATGGAGAGATGAATATTGATACAGCTTTAGATCCAGTTTTAAGGGATCGTATTCTTCCATCTAATCGCCTTACTGGAGAGGCAAATGTTTTGATTTTTGCCCACGCAGATGCAGCTTCTGGAGTAAGAAATATTATAAAAATGAAAGCTGGAGGTCTAGAAGTTGGCCCAATATTGATGGGCATGAAAAATAAAGCTCATATTGTGACACCTTCTATAACCGCCCGTGGACTTTTAAATATGGCAGCAATCGCAGGTACGCCAGTAACCGATTATGAGTAAAACGGGCAAATTATGACACCTGATAAAACAAAAATCCGTAATGCTGCCACGATTATTGTTGTTCGCAATAAAAACAAAAACCCATCTGTTCTCATGGGACAAAGAGGCATTAATGCAGCCTTTATGCCGTCAAAATTTGTTTTTCCTGGTGGAGCAGTAGATGATGAAGATCTTTTAATAAATTTTGAAAATCCAATTAACGAGGTCTGTAAAGCTAGACTTAAAAAAGAAAATAAAAATGGGCAATGGAATGCTCTTGTATCAGCTGCCATTCGAGAACTTTTTGAAGAAACAGGTCAGATTATTGGTGTAAAGCGGGAATGGTTAGGGGCACCCAATAATTGGGAAGAATTCGCCAAAACCGGACATGTGCCCGATGCGTCAAAGATGCACTTTGTTTTTCGCGCAATTACTCCACCTGGAAGACCTAGACGGTTCGATGCACGCTTTTTTTTGATCGAAGCAGAAGAACTTAAAACCAATTTGGACGACTTTAGCATGGCTTCCGATGAACTATCTCATCTGCAGTGGATACCTATCAAAGATACTAAAAAATTTGACCTGCCATTTATAACACAAGTGGTCCTAGCCGAGATCACTGGTAATTTAGCAAATACCGGCTCCCCAAAACGGGTACCTTTTTTTCAGAATACAACAGAAGAAAGCCTCATTTATTATATCAATGAAGGCGATGGTTAATTAAACAACTAAAATTAAACCTAATGCACTGATCCCGATTAGTAACATTCCTAATATCTCTCTGTTAAGAATTCGTTCTTTGAAAAATAGAGTGGTTATCAATAAACTGAAAATTAGCTCTATTTGGCCTACAGCTTTAACATAAGCTGCGTTTTGAAGCGTAAAAGCCGTGAACCAAAAAAATGATCCACCAAGGCTTGTTACCCCTACCCAAAACCCTTTTTTACGTTCAAGCCAAACTAACTTTATCTGTCCTGGCTCAAATAGAGCTAGCCAAATTGTCATTACAAAACTTTGCGACAAAATAACGATCAATAAGGTAAAGCCAGCGCGGAGATAGACTAAGTCTGACACCACACTTAGGGTCGCGCTTCTGTAACAAACAGCCGATATCGCAAAAAGCAATCCTGATAATAAGCCATATACAGCAGACTTACTTAAAATACTAAAATTAGAGCGATCAACTGATGAAACTTTTTTACTAAGAAAAAATACTCCTGCGCCGCCTAAACAAATTAAAAACATCGAAATTGTAGAAACGCCTTCACCAATTAATATCAGACCTACAAGCGCAGTAAGAATGACTTCTGTCTTTTTGAGGGTAATACCAACTGCAAAGTTTCTAGATTTAAATACAAGTATAACACAGACGGTTGCCAATATCTGCGCAAGTCCCCCCCCCACGGCAAATAGTAAAAATTGGCTCTCTAAATCTGGAATAGAAGCGTTTGTTAATAGTAAAAAAATTAAACTAAATAAAACAATCCAGGGCGCCGCAAAAATAAACCTTGAATAAGTCGCTCCTAGTGGAGAGAGGTTTCCATCAGCTAGAATTTTTTGAAGCGTAAATCTTATCGTTTGAAAAGATGCTGCACATAGTGTCGCTATTATCCACAATTCTGGAGCCATAATTTTACTCGAAATAAAAAAGTTCGAACAACATTGTGCGATCCAACTATACTAAAATGGCATTGGCACTTCTTTGTGCGCGTTATCGATATCAACTAGACAATCTTCTGAAATTTCAACATCTTTTGACCCTAGTATATGCGATAATTGTGCTACATTAGTAGCTCCTATTATCGTAGAACACATAAAAGGGCGGCTTGAGCACCAGGCGATAGATAAGTGAACAGGATCAATTTGATATTTAGCACCTATCTCCATATATCTATCTACTGCTGACCAAACTCTATCTGTTACCCGACCGCCAAGCTCAGGCGAAATTGATTTACGTGAATCTGCTGGAACTTTGTTATTTTGATACTTACCCGTGAGTAATCCAGCAGCGAGCGCTGAAAAGGCTAGCAGGCCAACATCTTCATTTAAACTCAATTCTGCTAAGTCTGTATCGTAGAGCCTACAAAGCAAAGAGTACTCGTTCTGAATTGTTTGCACGCGTGGTAAAGAGTTT
>Ga0075480_10001960_pt1 | contig 13147 bp, 18 predicted proteins | sample DEB08_DNA_7_FD_81590 | JGI IMG/M metagenome (GOLD analysis project Ga0075480, IMG submission 81590) | Aqueous microbial communities from the Delaware River and Bay under freshwater to marine salinity gradient to study organic matter... | ecosystem: Environmental > Aquatic > Marine > Coastal ... | reverse complement strand
TATTACAGCAGCATGTGCAACAGACAAAGTAGTAAACATCAAAAAAGGACAATTCCTTGCACCGTGGGATGTACCTAGTATACTTACTAAAACTATAAGTGCTAGAGAAGTCTGGATAACAGAAAGAGGAACTAGTTTTGGATACAATACCCTTGTTGTTGATTATTCAGGTCTTGATTGGATGCTCCGCAATCTTGATGTGCCTATTGTGTATGATTGTACACACTCTGCCCAAAAACCCGGCGGGCAGGGTAGTAGCTCAGGCGGGAATCGTGATCTTGTTCCTGGGTTCGCTCGTAGCGGGGCTGCTCTCGGGATTTCAAATTTCTTCCTCGAAGTACACGAACTGCCTGATAACGCACCATCAGACGGTCCGAATATGCTTCGACTAGAAGACTTCGAGGAGGTGGTACGTGACATCGTCGGCTATTCTTATACCCGCTAGATACCATAGCACACGCTTTCCAGGTAAGCCTCTATGTATGCTAGATGGCAAGACTATGATACAACGTGTAGTTGAAGCATGTAAGCAAACAGACTATGATGTGTATGTGCTTACTGATCACAAGTTAATTGCACAAGCAGCTCAAGCAGCCGGTGTAGAGTTTTTTATCGATAGCGAACCATACGAAAATGGCACCGAAAGATGTGCTGGTGCTATACGAAGTCGTAAGTTTAACGAGTACGATCAGTTTGTTAACGTACAAGGCGATATGCCTGACGTAACACCAGAGTGTATTGATAAGTGCATGTGGCACTTAAAGAACTATCCAGTGACAACAGTGTTTACAGAAATGCCAGAAGCAATGCAAAACGATCCTAACTCAGTCAAGTTAGTAAGAGCAGGTGACCAAGCACTATGGTTTGGTAGAGGTATGACCGGTTACGGCGACTGGCACCTAGGTGTGTATGGATATAAGAAAAATCCTTTACAGATGTATCATCAATTAGACGTAACAAAAGAAGAACGTGTAGAAAAATTAGAACAACTACGCTGGCTAAAAAGTGGTTGGCAAATTGGTTGTTTGAGTGTATACTTTAAAGGTATAGAGATAAACTCACCTGAGGATGTAGACGCTTGGCACAAAAATTACCAATAAAAGATATACTTGCTGCGGTTGACATGGGCGCAAAGAATGTTTGGGATGACTTGTCAAACGAAGAACGTAAACAAGTATCGTTTTGGCTTCTTAACCGCTATATAAGCGTCATACAAGGGTCTCGAGAAAAACAAGAGCTCGCAGTGTTCAAAACAAATGAATACTATAACAAGAACTGGAATGTGCTTGGTATGAAGCATCCAAAGTTACAATGGCAGTTACTATGCCAAGCAGGTAACACAGGAAAGATAGAATATCATCCTTGGATAGGATTTAAGAAAAAAGGCACCACTACTAATAACGGAACAAAGTTATTAGAAAGAATTTACCCAAACATGAAACAAGATGAGATAGAATTACTTGCTAGTCAATATACAAAAAAAGAACTCAAACAGTTGGCTGAAGAGCATAGCATTGACATCAAGCTCTAAACCATATGTATGTGAATACTGCGGCAGCGGATATGTAAGAGAAAAAACTCTTGCAGCGCATATGTGTGAAAAGAAACGCAGGGCACTGCAAAAAGATGAGAAGAGAGTACGACACGGCTTTTATGCATTTCAAAGATTCTATAAATTAAGTGCTGGTGCTAAGAAAGAAAAAACATACCAAGACTTTTGCAATAGTCAATACTATAATGCATTTGTAAAGTTTGGTAGTTTTATTAACAACGTAAAGCCTTTGTATCCTGAAAAGTATATTGATCATGTTGTCACAAGTGGTGTAAGATTAGATCACTGGTGCAGAGAAGAAATGTATGAATCGTATGCAGTTGACCTTATTAGAAAAGAAGGTGTCGAAACTGCATTAGAAAGAAGCATTACTACAATGACAGAATGGGCTGAAGAAAATAAACCAGCAACATGGAATCAGTATTTCTTTCATGTAAGCACAAACAGAGCTGTGTGGAATATAAAAGATGGAAAGATATCACCTTGGTTAATTCTAAACTGTGCAAGCGGTAAAGAGTTGTTAGGAAAGTTTAACGACGAGCAATTAAAGATGATATATAACGTACTTGATCCAGAACACTGGGCATTAAGATTTAGAAGACAAAAAAATGATTTAAGTCTTGTTAAAGAAATTGTAGCAAAGAGTAGATTATGAAAAAATCATATAGCCAAGCATTTCAAGATAAATTTGCTTATGACAATTGTCGAAAGAAAACATATATTGAAATAGGCGCAGCAAAGCCTGTGAGTAAAAACAATACACATTTGTTAGAACAAAAGTATGGCTGGAAAGGTTTTAGTATTGAAAAAGATAAAGTTTTTGAGAAAGAATGGGTAGATTCAAAAAGAGAAAATAAAATATACTGGGCCGATGCAATTAGGTTTAATTACAAACAAGCTGCTATAGAAAATAATTTACGTAAGCATATTGGATATCTTAGTTGCGATATTGATCCGCCAGAGAATACTTTTCGTGCATTAAAAAAAGTTATCAGTTCAGGGTTTACATTTGATGTTATAACTTTTGAAGATGACAGATATCATGCTAGTGGAAACTGGCATAAAGTTGCTGAGCAATATTTAAAGAATTATAATTATAAAGTAGCAGTAAGAGATGTTACAACAAAAAAAGGACAACTGTTCGAAACATGGTTTATAAATGATAATTATTATTTTGAAACCATTGACTATATAGATTGGAAAGGAAATTTAGAATGGAGTTAGTTTATCATCCTAATAAACTATTAGAAACAAAATGTGATGAAGTTGATATTGAGAATATTAATTTTGATCCAAAGGAGATAAAGGCTAAAATGGTTGCATTTATGCTTAACAATAATGGCATAGGATTAAGCGCAAACCAAGTTGGTATAACAGACAAACGTTTATTTGTTATGGCAGACATTAATGATAAGTCGCAAAGTATTATATGTATCAATCCAACTATTCTTCAGCATACTGCTGAACATGTTATTATGGAAGAAGGCTGCATGAGCTTTCCAGGTACTTGGTTAAAAGTAAAGCGTCCAAAAGAAATACTTGTACACTTTTACGACGAAGACCTAGTAGAACAAGTATTTAAGATGGATGGCCCAAATGCTAGAATATATCTACACGAAATGGATCATACACTGGGTATCACTTTTAAAGATCGTGTAACAAGACCGAAATGGGAACTGGCTGAACGCAAACGGAAGAAACTAGAAAAAAGAACACAGGCAGCATAAACAAATGCCTGATATCGATATTGACTTTGCAGATAGAGATATAATACTTTCTCAAATCAAACACAGGGTTGCAAAGTTAGATACAGACAAAAAACATAACACCGGTGTGTATGTAACTGAGTGTCCTCACAACCCTGTTGACAATCTGTCAACAGTTGATTACAAGACCGCAGAAGAACGTGGATACTTTAAACTAGACTTTCTCAACGTAAGCATATACAAAGACGTTACAAACGAAGCACACTTAAACACATTAATGAAGAAGGAACCATTATGGCAACTATTGGAATACAAGGACTTTTCAGATCAAGTGTTTCACCTAAACGGGCACAACGAACTATTGCAGCAATTGAAGCCTACTTCGGTAGAACAGTTAGCAGCAACACTAGCGATAATACGGCCTGCGAAGAGGCATCTTGTCAACGAAACATGGCAAACCATAGAAACAGAAGTTTGGAAGAAGCCTAAAGACGGCAGTTACTATTTTAAAAAAGCACACGCTGTAAGTTATGCAATGGCGTGTGTAGTGCATATGAATCTAATATGCGAACAACTAAATACTTGATGCATTGTATAACAAGCTTTCATAAAGACCACTGGGATTTATATGCAAGAAAATTTTTATCTTCTTGGAAAATACATTGGCCATCAAAATCATCTCTGACTATATACGGACAAGAGTGTGAATCACTTTGTGCAGAATATCTCGAAGATGATAGAATAACATATATTGATTTGGACAGCGTTGAAAATTTTTCTGTATTCAACAAGGATGCAAAAACCCGTATAGATAATATGGAAGATAAAAAGCGCAAAGGTAAATTTGAAAAATGTTTACGATGGGCGCACAAAGTATATGCAATATGCGATTATATTGATCAACATAATATACCATTTGTTTGGCTAGATGCAGATGTAGTTACTCTAAGAAAGATTCCGTCAGCACCTAAATTCTTTAGACGTATGATTAAAGAATATGATATTGCAGTTGCAGCAGAAATTCAAAAAGGATTTGAACACTGGGAAACAGGATTCTTTGTTGTTTCTGGAACTAAAGAACAACGTTCGTTAATTAGAACAAACATGTTATCTATATACGACAGTGGCGACTTATATACTAGGAAAAACTATTGGGACGGGCATATATGGCCTGAAGCGTGTACACATATGAGACTGCATGATTTAAATATGGATATGAATAGTGACACACCCGGTGCTTTTAAAAATACATTTGTAAGAAAATATATGATGCATGCCGCAGGTCCTAGGAAGTTTAACAAGAACGAGTCTCTTAATCCTAGATCAGGTAGACTTAGGCTTTCGGATTAATTGAACATTTTTTCGTTTAATTCTTTTAAGAGCTAAGTTATTTAAATTTACTGTTGGACCAATTGTAATATTAACATCTTTAGAATTCATAGTTATAATAATATCTTTAAATTGCACAAGTTCTTTTTTTAAAAAGATATTAATAGGAATCATCCTATTAGATTCCCACCACCAAACTTCGCCAAGATCAAGAAATTTCATTCTATGTTTCTCGGTTTTAATTTTAGTGTATACATACATTGATGTGACCCATTGGTCTTGATTTATGATAATTCCAATAAATTCATTTCCACCGTATTGTACAACACTCAAAAATGGAAAATTTTCCTGGATATCTTTTAATAACATTTTTTAAATAAATACTTTCATGCAACTAGTACAGAGATATTTAGCAAAGAACAGGATTAACACAGTAGTCAATGTGGCAGGATTCATAACGGAGTATAGACCAGTGTATAGTAGACAGATAAAAGTATATAAAGGTATTGCAAATACTTTAGAATTTAGAATGTTAAACAGCGATCAGAAGCCAGTTAACGTAGCAAACTATACCCCTAAGTTTCAGGCATTTGACGAAAACAAAAAATTAATTATAGATAAAGTAGGAACAGTACTTGACGATGGTAGTAGTGCAACTAGAGGACTGTTTACTATCGAAATTACTGAAAGTGATATGCTAGATATTAAGCAGCAATACCTAAGTTATAGCGTTCACTTAGTTGACGACACTACGGGCGTTCCGGTAATAACCTATAGCAATAGTGCATTTGAAAATAACGGAACTATACTTATAAGTGCAGAAGCATTTCCAGGACCGTCAGAAGCATTTACTGTAAGTTCATTTACACAAGACGGAACAAACTATGTGTCAAATGTAATTACAGCTGAACCAGGTATAAACGGAAACACTGCATTACATACCGCAGTTGTCTATACAAATTCTTATGTAGGAACTTTAGAAATACAGTGTACACTAGATAATCAACTAGACGGCTCACCGTCGTGGGTTACTGTTAAAACAATTACATTCGATGGAACAGAGACTGCACCAGTGCCAATAAACTACTACGGTGTATACTCTTATACACGTTTTGTAGCAAGTACTTCAACTGCTGATAAAATTACAAAGATCCTTGTAAGAAACTAATTGACATATACTCGACAGTATGTTAATATAATTGTATGAGTACCGTATCTGATACATTATCATCATTCTTGCCAGGCAAGCGCAAAACAACTCCGAGTGGGTGGATTGCGTTTAACGCACCTTGTTGTACACACAACGGCGAGTCAATTGATAAAAAGGCTCGAGGCGGCCTCATAACAGAAGGTGATACAGTCAGCTATCACTGCTTCAATTGCGGCTATAAATGCAGTTGGCAACCAGGTAGACCATTTTCACATAAGATGCGTAAGTTATTCCAATGGTTAGGAACACCTGATGATATAATCACAAAGGTTGCACTTGATGTGATGAGAGAGAATGAAGGTGTACAAGTACAAACTCGTATTGCCGAGATGCCTACATTTGATTCAGTACCTCTTCCAGACGATGCTATTAAGATTGCTGACATTAAAGATTTTAATAAATTCAGCATGGGTGTGTTAGAATATATGGCACAGCGTGGACTGAATATGGATGATACTTCATACTATTGGTCACCAAGTTTAGGGTATCGAGATAGACTAATTGTACCATTCTTCTACGAAAGCAGAATTGTAGGATGGACTGCTCGAAGTGTACTTCCGGATAAGAAACCTAAATACTTAACGGAAGTACAACCCGGCTTTGTCTACGGATTAGATGAGCAAAGTTACAATAAAATATTTACAATCTTATGCGAAGGACAGATTGATGCTATACATGTAGATGGATGTGCATTAGGTGGTAGTGAAATATCTGATCAACAAGCAATGCTTTTAAACCAATTGCAAAAAGAAATTATTGTTGTACCCGATAGAGATAAAGCAGGTAGTAAATTAGTTGAACGTGCAATTGAATTAGGATGGAGTGTTAGTTTACCAAACTGGCCATCAGAGATAAATGACATTAGTGATTGTGTTGGTAAATATGGTAGGCTATATACGTTATACAGTATTGTAAACAATTCTGAAAGATCACCGTTAAAGATAAGATTGAAAGCAAAAAAATGGTTTTGAATGTATTAACTAAAATTTGGTTAGGAATAATATTTGGTGTTATGGTTATATGGGAAATTATTACATGGCCGTACACAAAATGGAAAGAAGATCAAAAGTTTAAACGTAAACTAAAAGAACTCAAAGAACGAGATCCGTTCATTTACAAATAAGGAATAATATGAAAAGTGAATTTCAAGTAGGGATGGTGGAATCTCTAAAAAGGTTTTTAGCACACAGTAGCATAATGCTTACACTAATATTTTTTATAGGTCACGTACTTATTGCAATGACTGTAGTAAGTTTAATGACAGGTGCAAGTATTTGGGAAGCCGGTGCTGTTGCATTAGTAGAGCCTGCTGTAAACAGTGTTTGGTTTTATGTATTACACAAAGTTTGGGGTAAGTATATTGGTTGAGATTATAATATATAATATTGTATTTTGGGGTATATACTATTGGATATGTAGCCTACCAGAGCGTATGTTTGACAGGATGTTAAAAGAAGATGGAAACTAATATAATAAAGCAACCACAAATGCTGCAAGGTAATAGTGCTCAACCAATGAATGAAGGCGATAAGTCAGTGCAGGGCAACGCAAAGAATGCTCCGTTCAATCCTCACACTTATCCTAATTCAGAAAACGTTACACCGCCTGTAAACAAAGCAGCAGTACGTGTAGTAGAACCGTCTACAAGAGCAGCCGTAAGAATGAGCCCTACAGAAGTTTATCATAAGAAAAAAGAACAGATGGACTACGAAATGCGACAAGCTATTTTAGCAGAATATCGTAAGGATGGATCAATTAAACCTCCTGATCTTGATACAGGAACAAACGTAGATATAGAAGTATGATTACCTGGGGTATAAGTGCTAATAGCCACGACGCTGCCTTGGCAGTCTTTACTGATGAAGGATTAGAATTTGCTAGTCATAGCGAGCGCTTTAGTGGCATAAAAAATGATGCACACTTAAATAGAGGAATAATAGATTATGCAAAACAATGGGGAGAACCAGATGAAGTTATCTGGTACGAAAGACCTCTCGTCAAAACATGTAGGCAACTCTATGCCGGACAAGGATTTCGGTTTCGCGAGAACAATATTAGTCAGTATCTTCAACGGTATGGGATACGTACTCCTATTAGGTATACTGATCATCATCTTGCCCATGCTGCTGCCGGCTATTATACTAGTCGCTTTACAGAAGCCTGCTGTGTGGTTATCGACAGCATTGGAGAATTTAAGACTCTTAGTACTTGGATGGCAAAGGGTACTGAAATTAAAGAAACATTTAGTCAGTCGTACCCACATTCCGTTGGGCTATGGTATTCCGCGATCACGCAAAGAATTGGACTAAAGCCACAAGAAGATGAGTACATACTAATGGGTATGGCAGCATATGGCGATCCAAATAGATTGTATGCTGATATTAAAAACGACTTCTTTGGTAACGGAAAGGCTCTGATAAATTTTAAACGTAACTTACACCGAGGCTGTTTAGATTGGAGACCTGAACTTAATAGTATGCAGGATTTATTTGACATTGCAGCAGCAACGCAAAAGATTTACGAAGAAGTATTAGATGACATACTAAGACACGCTAAAGCAAATACTACTTCAAATAATTTAGTATTAATGGGAGGCTGTGCGTTAAATTGTTCAGCTAATCATATAGCATACAAACATTTTGGTAACGTATGGATAATGCCTAACCCGGGTGATTCAGGTAGTGCTATCGGTTGTGTGCTTGCACATAAAAAAGAACATATGCCTATGGGACATGTGTTTACAGGATATAACATAGAAGGAGAGTACCCAGTTGAAGAAACAATCAAAGAACTTGCCCAAACTGGCATCTGCGGAGTCGCGTCGGGTAGGGCAGAATTTGGCCCGCGGGCTTTTGGTAATCGGTCTTTGCTTGCTGATCCTCGTGGCAATGACATCAAAGACAGAGTCAATGTCATTAAACAACGACAACAGTTCAGACCTTTTGCTCCAGTAGTACTTAGAGAATACGCAGAAGATAATTTTGACGGATATACAAATAGTTTTATGCAGTTTACTTCAATCTGCAAACACCCAGATCGATACCCTGCAATTTGCCACGCAGACGGAACAAGCAGAGTACAAACAGTAGGTCCGAACGGAAGTGGTATACGACGACTATTAGAAGCATGGTATGAGCACACAGGATGTCCTATGCTACTTAATACAAGTTTAAATATCAAAGGTAAGCCTATTGTAAATGACTTGACAGATGCTAAAAACTTTGCTACAATGTACAACATAAAGGTGTGTTCATGACTAGACAAAATACAGACTATGGGTATGAGATACAGAAGGTGTATCTTGAAATGATGATGACAGACGCTGAGTCGTTTGTTAGAGCCCAAGCGGTATTTGATCCTAGTAACTTTGATAGGCGCTTGCAAGATACTGCAACGTTTCTAAATGACTATGTTATTGAGCATAACGCATTGCCCACGTTCGATATGATTAATGCAGCCACTGACGGGCAGTTGAAACACCCAGGCGACTTACAAGAGAATCACTACGATTGGCTACTACAAGAGTTTGAAACATTTTCAAAACACAAAGCACTAGAAGCAGCAATCCTTAAGAGTGCTGACTTGTTAGAGTCAGGTGAGTATGGAGCATGTGAGGACCTAGTAAAGAAGGCTGTACAGATTGGCTTACAAAAAGACTTGGGTACAGACTACTGGGCCGACCCAAGAGGTAGACTAGAAGCAATCAAAGACAAGAACGGACAGATAAGCACAGGCTGGCCAAGTTTAGATAAGAAATTATTCGGTGGGTTCAACAGAGGTGAACTTAATATCTTTGCAGGTGGTTCAGGGTCTGGTAAGAGTTTGTTCTTAGCCAACATGGGAGTGAACTGGGCTCTATCAGGTCTTAACGTAGTTTATTTAACGTTTGAGCTTTCAGAGAACTTGGTTAGTATGAGGGTCGACTCAATGACCACAGACATCCCCAGCAGAGATGTATTCAAAAGCATTGATGATGTTGAGATGAAGGTTAAGATGATTGGTAAGAAGTCGGGGGCCTTTCAAGTTAAGTATATGCCCACTGGTAAGAATGCCAATGACATCCGTTCATATTTAAAAGAGTATGAAATAAAAACAGGCAAAAAGGTAGACGTATTGCTGGTGGATTATTTAGATTTGATGCACCCTATTGCTGCAAAGATATCCGCAGAGAATCTATTTGTGAAAGACAAGTACGTGTCAGAAGAACTACGTAACTTGGCAATGGAACTACAGTGTATCTTTGTTACAGCATCACAGTTGAACAGAAGTTCAGTAGAAGAAATTGAATTTGATCACTCGCACATATCGGGTGGTATATCTAAGATCAATACAGCAGACAACTTGATTGGTATCTTTACATCAAGAGCAATGCGTGAGCGTGGACGTTATCAGATACAGTTGATGAAGACACGTTCATCAAGTGGTGTAGGACAAAAGATTGATCTAGAATTTGATCTAGACAGTTTGCGCATACGTGATCTAGACGAAGACGAAGACACGTATAACTCTGCTGGATCACAAACAGGATCTAACATACTAGACGCATTAAAGCGTAACCCAACTACATCAGGATCTACAGGCACTGTGTCAAGTGATCCAAGCGACGGTGAACCTGTGCGTAAGATCACAGCTGAAACTGACTCGACTAAACTTCGCAGTTTTATTAACAATCTAGGAGGTGACTGATGCTACAGCGTTTAGAAATGAGTGTAATCGAATCAATAATCAAAGACGACCCTGTACGTCCTCATATCTCTGCTGCGTGGAGAGACAGCAAAGGCTCGGAAGTATTTGGTCTATGGGATGAAGACTGTACACGCATTCGATCAGTGGTTTGTGTACGCTACATGGACACTGTGCCTGCGTGTGAAGAGAGTATGATCACACCGGGTGACACTATTGCTGTATTCTACACAGTATGGAGTTACGATCGAGGTGCTGGCAGAGAAATTATTTTTTGTACAGCAGATCACATCAAGCAAACTCGCCCCACAGTCAACAGATACGTAACACTATCACCTCTTACTGAAATGGCAGAACAATTCCATCTTCGCAACGGGGCTAAGTTAATAGCCCGACACGAGTACTGCCAAAACTTCGAGTATACGCTATGACTCCGTTTGAATCACTCCAACTGCACCTACAAGAACTTGATCGATTAACTTCGTGGCGGTTCCTTGATGTTGGCGCCCATCTAGGCAACTTCTATGCAGGTATGTTAGCGACATTTCCCAAAGCCGTGGGCGTGTGCATAGAACCAAATCCACACAGCCGCAGACGACTAGAGCACGATCATCACATACGAGCATATGCATGGGCAGCTTCAGATCAATACAAAACCACAACCATGTACACACAACACGACAAACTAGATTCAAGTGGTGCTAGTTTATATCGAGAGAATCGTGCCAATTGGTTAGATCCCAGTCGTGTAAAAGAATTTCGTGTGGAAGCATATCCGCTTGATTGGTTCTTTGCTCGAGAACGATTTGAACTTGTAAAACTGGACACACAAGGAAGTGAACTCGACTGTATTCGAGGCGGTGAACAAACTATCCGTAACTGCACATACCTGCTAGTAGAAACACAACTAGTAGAGTATAACCAAGGCGCCCCATTCCAACAAGAAGTTGTGAAAGCTATTCAAGACCTTGGCTTTGAACAAGTGGCACTAGTGGAAGATCACTGGGACAAGCAAAACACGCTAGTACAGCAGGACCTGCTATTCCGGAACACCATCTAGCATATGCCAACAAGCAACGAAGTTGTTTGCTGCAAAAATTTTTTGCACTTTATATACACAGTTAACTAACGTTCCAGTACACAGTTACACAGTATCAATATAGAAAACAAAATGTATCTACCATAGCGACAGACTATTTGCAGCGTGTTGCTTTTGCCCTTAAACAACGATTTACGAAAAGATGAGTCTTTAATCGAGATACTCGAACCCGTTGTACTGTAATTTTAGTGCAGCAAATGCTCTTGAGCCCGCAGTCTCAAACACTAGTACATCACAGTCTGACTGATACGAATCTATCCCATGGTTTATCAACAGTTCTAATACTAGTGCTTGAGTACGAGCATTCTGACTGGGCGTACTAGAATATGAAGGATATTTGATTCTTAACTTGTACATAGTTGATCCTTGAGCGCACACAGCGTGTCAGCAAGTTTGCTTATTATATAACTGTTATACAGCGAGTGTTGAGTGTTCAAACTGTGAGTAAGCACTGTGCGCAAGATATTTAGCGCCACAGTTGAGAGAACCTTGCGTAACCGAACAAGTTCAGTTAACTGCAAGCAGTTTTTCTAGTATGTCACGTAGTTGTTTTCGTTGTGTGTGCGTTAGACTAGAATTGGAATCTAACTCTTCTCTTATACGCTGTACTAGACCGTCTACTGCATCTGGGTGTACGTTGATGACCACTGTGAGATGCTGTATGAGATAGTCTATAAACATCAGTGTAGTCCCATGCTCCACATCCACGCAGGAATGATTATAAAGTGGAACAGTACACACGTAAAGATCATTAGTTTGACTGTGCGTGGACCTTGAGGATGATTGTTACCGTGCAAAGAATGAATTCCCTTCATACAGTTACTTATGTGAAAATGGGTTTTTGAGTGAAAAAAAATTGCTGCGCGGATTTTTTAGGTGAAGTACTTACAGAAGTGAGGTGGTGATTTTGCATCACTCCATTTTTTAGCTTTGCGCTGTGTAAGTTATTGTTTTAATTATATTTTATATACCCCGACCCCCCTCGAGAAAATTTTTTTTTCTCGCCGACCGATGGATAAAAAAATGAGCGACCGTTTCCGATCGCTCATCGCTTGTAGTTGTGTTCTAGGATCACCTGACTCCCTACGAGTCTCGGCTAGCCCCTAGTGGCTATTAAAATACTATGCGTTCTACTGTACGCTCTACGATGTTAGCTGCTGCTGCACTGTCCACACGTAGCTCAGTGGGTACTGGTGTGCCCATAAACACGTAAGGCTTGTTCCATGCTCCTACCTCTATGTCTGTGTAGTGGCTGCGACTGAAGTAGTCTGTCATAGCATCATCATCGTTAAAGTACTCGTCACCTTTCATAGCGTCTAACAGTTCGTTTAAGAAGTCACGTGCTACTCCGCGGTAGTGTGAGTCGATCCAGTACACGTTCACATCAATGTGTGTGTCTCTGGCGTGCATGTAAGGTGAAAAGTCAATGCGTCCTGAGCGCAGCTTTACAACTAGAGTGCGATGGTTGCGCACTGCAATAGTTCCCTTCATGTCGTACTTTTTGAGCACAGCTTTGATGCCTGGTGCTAAACGTTTCTTGTCTGCTTGTGATACATATGCCATTGTGT
>Ga0075480_10001957_pt1 | contig 13151 bp, 10 predicted proteins | sample DEB08_DNA_7_FD_81590 | JGI IMG/M metagenome (GOLD analysis project Ga0075480, IMG submission 81590) | Aqueous microbial communities from the Delaware River and Bay under freshwater to marine salinity gradient to study organic matter... | ecosystem: Environmental > Aquatic > Marine > Coastal ... | reverse complement strand
ATGGGGCTAAAGCTTATTTTATGAGTAGAAGTAAACTTGATCTCATTAAGTTAAAAGATGGATCTGTAATTAAAACATTTGAGCATGGCCACTCATGTACCTTAGCGCAAGATCAAAATCATTTGATAATAGAAGGAATGTGGGGAAAGTTTAAAGTAGTCAATATCGAAACTGGTAAAGTAGTAAATGACTTAAAATTTAAACTCGGCTATAAAAACCTTAAAGGGTTTAACAAGCTCCAAAACTTTTTAAGTCCTACCTTTAATAGTGGTTTTAACAGCATTATTATTTACAATAAAGATGGCTCGGTAAAATCTGAACTTGGACCTACAGTAGAACCTGGAACTCCAGTCTTTCATGCCAATGGCAAAATATTCAGTGTAGAGTATAGGTCGGATAAGATTTTAGTTTGGGATCTTGATAAAATTAAGTAAAAGCCTTTTGAAGCTTCATTTTAGAAATGTGAAATGAAGCTTTTTCTCAAATTAAGATGGTTACCTAATCGAAGTTGAAGTCCCTAAGTTTCTTGCTTTCCATTGTTGGAATAACATGTAGGTGGATGTGTTAGGCTTTGTTGTAAGTGTCAGCTTTTTGACAATCGTTTCGCCTTTGGATGTCTTAAGGGTGAGTTCAATTGGAGTGCCAGCAGTCAGAGTTTGTAAATGAGCTCTGAATGTGACTAAGTCCGATTTTTCAAAGTTTTCTTTGTTTAGCTTCAGGATTTGACAATTATCAGGTACTCCTGCTTTTGCTGCAGGTGTATTTGGGACAGTTTTATTGATCATTACCTTTTTGATATCGTTACTTCTGTCTTCTGAGAGATGTACGCCAATGTAGCCTGCTTGTTTGCCAAGGTCAGCAATTTTGACTTTGATGATATCTAAAAATCCTATTTTGATCTCAGAGTCATCTGATAATTTGTATATTTCCAAGCCAATAGTTTCTATCTTTTGAGATAGAGAAGAAGGGAGAGCAATTAAAGTTTTTTTAGCCTTATCTTTCTCTTCGAAAGATTCTGCGCCTAGTCTATTAATTAAACTCTTGATAGTTGCATCAAATTTAACATCTTTAGTGGAGTTTACGATTTGAGAGCTTTCTTTGGCAAGTTCTTTATTTTCTGAAGTGAGTGAATCTACGATAACCTCCAGTGCTTTTTCATTGCCTTTGTTTAATTGTTCCTTTGCAACTTTAAACCTAAATGGTTCGGATTTTGAAGCGAGAGCTTTATCAACGTCTGCTTTGTTTAACTTCTCACTGACAGCTTCATATAAAATGATTTTAGTGTCGTCTTTAGATTCTTTGTAAATTTTGAGTAAACCTTCTTTGTCTGAGTTTTTAGCAAAGGCTGTTTCTAAGCTTGGGATTAGTTTTGGGGACTTGTTTCTTTTAACGATTTCTAGTAAGTGTTTTGTTGGAGTATCACTTTTACTGAGTTTTTCCGTAAGTGCAGCTAATGCTAGTTGTGTCCAATCTTCATAAGTTGGTTTGTTCACAGCAGACATAATTATCTTCTTTAAATTAGCTCGAGTTTCTTTATCTTTCTCATTTAGCAGAGCCTGTACCAGGAGTTCTGAAGGCGCTGAAGGTAAGTCGAGAAAATACTTCATACTCTCTGCACGTTCTTCTTTGTCTTTGCCCTTAAGCTTTTTGAGTTGCTCGGTGGCATCTTCTTTATATTTATCTATGTGTTTAAATACTGCTTTAGGTTCAAAATCTGTAAAGCCAAGCTTACTCAAACTCTCACTAGCGTTAAGAGCAGCAGTAAAAATTATAAATATAATAAAAAATCTCATTCGTCTTCCCAATCCAACATTTCTAAAAGCGCTATTGCTTGAAAGCAATAAATACTAAGAATGTAAAAATGTAAATATGTTCCTCATAAAGGTAACATTAATGGGACTTTTGACTTATGAAATGAAGTCGTTGAAACAATTAAATAATTAACTTGAGAGAATCGTCAATTCCAAGCATTTTGCCACCTTGCCATGCTGGCGTTGCAATACCATTTGTGACCCTTGAACAACGATAGATCATTGCGAAATTACAATCGGGAGCTTTGCCTCCTTGGCCGCCCACAACTTCTGCTCCGCGAGTTACATTATCTAACATTCTTGCTGGGTGATTTACATGATAAGGGTTTCTTTCAACTTCACCAGTGTGAGCTGAAAGTGCGAAGATTAATTTGGCTTCATCTTCATCTGAAATTGCAACCATTAAGTTAGGCTCTTCCATCATGTGCCAAAATTCAGTTTCAAAGATCAGAGGTTGCCAATCAGATTTACTTTTTTGAACCTCTCCAATGGCTTCCATGATTAAATAGTGAACGCCAATGTGAGTTGAGTTATAGTCATTGTTGTGAGGGAAAAATAGAATTTCAGGTAGCTCTTGTTCAATAATTTCTTTGATTACCCGCACATTTGCTAACCATAGTTCAGCATTAGTTTCTTTTGTGCCTAGGTTAACTCCATCAAGAGCTTCTTCACCAGGAACTAAAAGGTCAAAATTAAGAGTCTCACAAGCTTTTGTAAGCTCAGCAAGCCTTCCTTGTTTGCGATCTTTATTGCTCCCAAGAGTTACAGCAAGATTAATAACATTTGCCTCTAGCTCTTTCTGCATACGAAGAGGAAGAGCGCCAACTACACATTCGTCATCTGGATGAGGCGAACAGACCATTATCTTAGGCCCAGTTTTATCACTAGTATTTTTGGGAGTGAATTCACCGAGTGAAATTTGGGCTGCCTCTTTATGTAGTTTTGTGAAGTTTTTTACAAATTCTAAATATTGTTCAAATGCTGTACTCATATGTCTCTAAAGTAAATAGTTATCATATATGTTAAATAAATACATCTAAGTTTTGATTTTTAAAAGTAAATCAGCAATTAACTCTATTCTTTTTTGACGATAGGGTTAAGGCTTATTTGCCAAAGTAGATGTTTAAAAATGGTGCCGCAAATCTCTAAACTTTTGGGACTCAATTTGTCAATAGTGTCTTTGTCGGTATGCCAATAAGCACCTCCAACACTATCCGGGCTTGGGGGGCCATACTCAAAATCGATTAGATCTATAGCTGAAACACCAGCCTGAAGAAAAGGTAGATGGTCATCTACAAATCCATCAGCTTGTAGCTCGCTGACATACTGTGAAAGTCCAAGTTGCTTTGCTATCTGTTTGGTTTTGTCTACCAGCCAGTCTGTGCTATTAGAAGGAATTGTTAACTTAAAATCCTTATCCCCAACCATGTCTAACAGAAGCATTCCACGGCATCTAGTGTTATCACCTTTCATGTACATGTTTCTGACAAAGCGTCTACTACCATTGAGTCCATCTGTATTGGTATTTTCTAAAGATGAGTAATGTCCAGTGAATTCCACAAGAGCTTCTTCGCCATCAAAGAATACAAACTGGATGGTACAGTGTTCGTTCCAATTTTTTGATTTAGCGATTTGCTCCATTACATGCATCAAGAGCCCTGTTGAGGAGGCTCCATCATTTGCTCCTTGAAACTTAGGAAAATCTTTCAAAGCTTTTGTATCATAGTGGCTGCCGCAAACAACGCTCTGAGTTCCTTTTCCTTTTTTTGTGCAAATAACATTGCGAAATACACGACTGTTTTTTCCACTTCCTTCACTCCAGATATCAATCTTAACATCATAGCCAAGTTTACGTCCAAAATCAGCAATGAAATTTGTACATTTTTCAGCTGCTTCAGAGTTGAGGTGACGAGGACCAAAGTCGATTTGCTTTTGAACTAGTTTCATGGCGGCTTCACCATCGACCTTGCTTAGAGTAGGAAGTTTTAAGTCTTCTACCTTTGTTTGAGACTTATCGGGAGTGCAGCCAATCAGCACCATTAAGCAAATGATAGAAAAAAAATTCATTAGGCATCTCCGATATCGAGAGAAAGTCCTTGGCGTAAGTAGGTAGGTATATCTAAGTTTTGTCCATGATATAAAGTAGGGCTGAGATTTTCGAAGACACCACTAGTAAGTTCTTGGAGTGGAAGCTCGCCCTGGATATTGTAGACAGTTTCAGCTTCTTTCTTTTTAGTTTTTCTTCTGCGAGGTTTAAATGTATCAGTTTCATGAACTGGTTCCTCTTTAACTTCAGCTTTTCTATTGCGGATAGTTAAAGCGGTTAACTGCAAGAAGTTTTGTCTGTTGTCAGAAGTTGATACACCAATATTAAGTTCTATGTCTTCAGAGAAAAGCTCTTTAACCTTACTAATGCAATCGTTGATTTCTTCCATGGACAAGTCTGAACCAGACATAAGAGTCACAATAGCTGCATTACTATTATTAAGAGTTTCAGAACCACCTAAAGTAGGGGATAATAGTAATTCGTTTATTGCACTGGTGATTCTATCTTCACCATATGCTTGGCCAATTCCAATGTGGCAGTCTGAATCTTTTTCCTTTAAAAGCTGCTTAACGTGAACAAAGTCAATTTTGATGAGTCCGTCAGTAAAGATCATTTCAGAAACACCAGCAACACATTCTGCCAATGTTCTATCAGCAGATTGGAAATCGGAATTGAAGTTGCCGCTCATATTTTTGAAGAGGACGTCATTTTCTATACAGATAACTGCATCAGCTGACTTCAAAAGTTTTCCCATTGCCTTCTCTGAATTTTTGAAACGTAGATTCCCTTCAAATGAGAAAGGGCGTGTTACGAAACAGAGTGAAAGAATTTTTAAACGTCTAGCAAGAGATGCTATAATTGCTGCGGCTCCACTTCCTGTACCACCGCCAAGAGGGCTAACGAGAATGAGCATTTCAGCTCCTTTGAGGATTTTAGTTAACTCATTAGATGATGCTCCTGCAGCTTTTTCTCCCCGGTTCATATCGCCACCACAGCCTTGTCTGTCAGTCCAGTCACTGCCAATGACAACAGTATTAAATTCGGGGTAACATTCTAAGGCTTTTTCGTCGGTGTCAACTAAGCATATTTGCAGTCGCGAAGCACTGCTGGAAGAGGCTAGTTCAGCGGCTATTCTGCAGCCACCAGTTCCTATTCCTAGAACTACAACTTTGGAAGAAGAGTTGGTTTCCGACATAGAAGTTTGATTTCCTGAGTTTATTTTAAATTAACTTCGAAGTGAGTGTTGGCAATCCAAGGGTTCTCATAAGTGCGCAATTTTTACGTATTATTTATTTATCAGCTTATTTTTGGCTTTCTCTTCTCTACTGTAGATCTTTGTGCAGGTAAAAAGGTCAAAGTGAGAATTTTATCGACAACTGATATGCATCACTATATAGAAGAAGGGGATGAAAAAGGAGCTGGAGGTTTACTAAGAATTGCTTCTTTGATCAAAAAGCATCGTGAAACATTAGGTAAAGAAAAAGTTCTGCTGCTTGATAGTGGCGATACTATTCAAGGTTCAGTTTCAGGACTTGCGACTAAAGGTGAAGCAATAGTAGATCTTATAAATCACTTAGAATATGACGCTTGGATTTTGGGTAACCATGAGTTGGATTTTGGAATTCCTCAACTTTATAAGTTATTAAACAAAACACAGGTTTCCGTTCTAGCTGGGAATTTTCGAATGACGAAGCCTTATGAGAAGCATTTTAAGTCCTGGAAAATTTTCAATAAGAATGGTGCCAAAATTTGTGTACTCGGCATGCAAGCAAGTTATCTCAATCAATGGTTTAAAGGTCGCTTGTTCGAGAAGTATGAAGTTGATAAAGCCTATGATCATATCATGAAAGAAATGCCTCTCATACTCAAAGAAAAACCACACATGATTATTCTCGTCATTCATCATGGTTTCTTGTTTAAAGACAATCGAGGAGTCAATGAGGTTAAAGAAATAGCTAAGCGTTTTCCGCAAATTGATTTAATCCTTGGAGGACATACTCACCAAGCTCACCCTGGCCGAAATGTATTTGGTGTTTACTATGCTCAGGCAGCGTATCATTGTTCTCATTTAGGAATTGTAGATGCAGTAATAGATTTAGATAAACATGAAGTGCTTAAGTTGGAGTCATACCTCGAAGAAGCTTCCTCAGAAGTCCTCAAAGACGTAGACGCTGTAAAGGTCTATCAAAGATGGAGTCAGAGAGTAAAAGATTTTTCTAACAAGCCAATTGTTAAATTGAAAAATGAAATTACGAGCCGAGGAACTCCCGGTAAAACCTGTGCTATGTCTTCATTAATCGCACAAAGTATTAAGGCTGAATCGAAAGCTGACTTTTCTATTCATGGTCGTTTTTCCACAAAGGCTCTATCTGGTGAGGTTACTGAAAGGGATCTATATGGCGTGGTACCATACGAAAATTTTATTTATGTCCTCACCGTGACGAAAGATCAATTACACAAAATTATGGAAGAGCAGATTAAATATTTGTCTTCTCGATCCTTTAATGGTCCAGAAGGTTTTGAGCTTATTTTGGACAAGACAAAAACTAAAATTCTAAAATTAAATCTGCCCTTTGAAAAAGAGAAATACACCTTAGCCGTAAATAGTAGGGTTGCAGCTGGTGGGGGAGGTCGATATATTTGGTTGAGAGATCAAATAAAATCTGGTTCGATTCCATACAAGGAAATTGAAGTTAACTCCAGACAGGCAGTTAGAAACTTCTTGGAAAAATCAAATGGAAATTTTGATTTTCAGGCATTCATAAAAGAGATCAAATAGTTATTTCTAATATTTCATATCAGATATTTTTATATCCTTATCACTCAATAATTCCCCTCTCAGTATTGTAAATTATGAAAAAGGTTCTATGTAAGGCAGATAATTTTTTACCTAAGGAAATAAGATGGCTAACAAAGAAGAGAAACATAAAGATAACATTGCCGGTGCTTGGTACTGTACTGATCCTGATGATTCCGGTGGTGAAGGTTGTATCGCATGCGGACTTTGCTACGGTTCAGCCCCAGAGTTTTTTGAAGAAGATGAAGACGGAAATGCTTTTATCGTTCGTCAGCCAGAGGGTGATGATGAGATTGCTCTTTGTCAAGAACAGTTAGATGACTGTCCTGTAAGTAGTATCGGAAGTGATGGATAAAACCACCTTCAAATAAATTTCTTAATGCCGCACATTTGTGCGGCATTTTTTTTGTACTTTTTAGTTAATTTTTTGTTTGCCAGTCATTATCCATTTTTGCATGCGTTTCATCTAATTAACCGATGTTTAGAGAGGGATACACCCAAATTTTATGAAAGTTAGTCTGACAGTTTTATTGTTGTTTCTTGTAAATTCCTGCGCAATTCAAGAAATGAAACAGTATTCATTTTCTGCTAAGAAAATGGGGGTGGATTTTAGAATTGATCTTTTTGCAGCGGATAAAGAATTAGCTGAGCAAGCTGTAGAAAAAGCTTTCCAAAGAATTGATGATATAAATTCTAAAATGAGTGATTATATAGTTGACTCTGAGTTATGGAAAATCTCTGAGAGCTCTGGAAAAGAAGTCAATTTTAAAGTCAGCGAAGATATGTGGAATGTTCTCACATATTCACAGAAAATTCATCAATTATCTAATGGCGCTTTCGATGTTACAGCAGGCCCTTTCATCTTAATGTGGCGAAAAGCCCGTGTCATAAAAAGATTTCCTTCTGAGAGATCTATGGTCCGCGCTGCGAATAAGGTGGGTATGAGCAAGATTAAGTTTGACTCCAAAGCTAAAACAGTGCAGTTAGTAGCCGATAAAATGAGACTCGATTTAGGTGGAATTGCCAAAGGTTATGTAGCGGATGAAGCTTTAAAAGTCTTGAAGGAATGTGGAATTAAGTATGCAATGGTAGATGGCAGTGGTGATATATCACTAGCGGATCATCCCAATGGTACTTGGAAGGTTTTTATATCAGACCAAAAAGACAGTACTCAGGCTTATGTAAAAATTTCAGATGTGGCGATAGCTACGTCAGGGGATACATATCAAAATGTCATTATAGATGGCAAAAAGTATTCTCATATTGTCGACCCAAAGACAGGTGTTGGCATAGTAGGAAGCTACAGGGTAACAGTTGTAGCAGAAAATGGTAAACAGGCAGACTCCTTGGCTTCTGCACTAACAGTGATGGGACCAGAAAAAGGTTTGAGGCTTGTAGAAAATTTAGACGGAGTGGAAGCTCTGGTTGAGAAAAGTGAAAATGGGAAAGTAGTGACATTTAAGTCATCAGGATTTCCCAAAGTGTATTTTAAATAATTAATGTGGAGACGAAATGATTAGAAAAACATTATTATCATTATGTGCATTATTTAGCACGTCATCACTGATCGCAGAAGAGAAAGTGGATTTTATGCGAGATGTGAAGCCAGTTCTTGAGTTTAACTGTGTTAGCTGTCATCAGGAAACCAAAGCTAAAGGTAAGCTGCGTTTAGATACTTACGAGCAAATGATGAAAGGCGCTGGTGGAGATGCTGTTACTGTGCCTGGAAAGCCAGATGAAAGTACTCTATACACTACAACGATTCTTGATAAAGATGATGATGATGTCATGCCTCCAATCAAGCACGACACTGATTATGTAATGACAAAACACGAGACTGAGATTCTTAGAAAGTGGATTCTCGATGGCGCAAAATGGCCTAAAGGAGTTTCACTTAAAGCTCAGAAAAGACGTCTACCGGAGAAGGTTGATTTCGTTAAAGATATCCAGCCAATTCTCGAATATAACTGTATCTCATGTCACGGACCAACTAAAGATAAAGGCGACCTAAGACTAGATACTCTTGAGTGGACCAAAAAAGGCGGAGACAATGGCGAGTGCTTAGTTCCTGGTAAGCCTCTAAAAAGTTCTCTGTACACATTAACAATCCTTGATGAAGATCATGATGATGTTATGCCTCCTGCTAAAGCTATGAAAAAAGGTCAAGTAGTCACTTACAAAGAAAAGGCTTTACTTAGAAGATGGATTGAGGATGGCGCTGCATGGCCGACAGACGCGGTGTTAAAGCCTAAAAAGCGTCCTTCTAAAGCTCCTGTAAGAACAATGATCCTGCCATCTGAATTATACAAACAACTTGGTTTCGATAAACAAGCAGGCAAAGTTCAAAAAGTTGCAGCCTACACAAACACTATTCCTGGAACTGATGTTAAATATGAAATGCTTCCAATCCCAGGCGGAAAATTCAAGCGTGGTGGCGAAGAGGCAGATGAAAAGCCAGTTCGTGAAATTAATATCGACCCATTCTGGATGCAGAAGTTTGAAATGAAATGGACTCAGTATGAAATTTGGCAGTTTGATCTAGATGTTGCTCGCAGAGATAAAGCTACTTACAAGTCAAATGATTTAGATAAACTAGCTGATGTTGTATCGCGTCCGACAGGGCCTTACTTAGATATGAGTTTCGGAATGGGTAAGAAAAACCGTCCAGTAATTTCTATGACTCAGCTTGCTGCCAAATGTTACGCTATGTGGCTTTCTGCTAAAACAGGACATTTCTATAGACTTCCAACTGAAGCTGAATGGGAATATGCATGTAGAGCTGGTACTACGACTAAGTATCATTTCGGCGATGACGACTCTAAGTTAGGTGAATATGCATGGTACTATGATAATGCGGATGAAAAGTATCAGGAAAGAGGAAAGAAGAAGCCAAACCCATGGGGCCTTTACGACATGCACGGAAATGTTTCAGAGTGGTGTCTTGATGCTTATACAAAAGATTTCTACAAAAATGGTACGAATGATAATCCAGTTAATATTCCAGGACCTGCAAAAGAGCAAAACCCTCCAGTGGAATCTCCATGGCCAACAAAACTATATGAAAGAATAGTTCGTGGTGGTAGCTGGGATGACGATCCAGAAGACCTTCGTAGTGCAAAAAGAATTCCTTCAATTCCAGAGTGGAAAATACAAGACCCACAGCTACCAAAATCTGTTTGGTATCACACTGATGCTATATTTGTTGGATTTAGATTAGTTCGTGCGGCGAAAATTCCACCACTTTCAGAGCTGCACAAATACTGGCCAACAGATGAAGAGATTAAGGCAATCCCAAAGCGTTAATCACTGAAAAAATAAGTTTTCAAAAGGAGAGTTTGCTTAGCAACTCTCCTTTTTTTTTGCCAAGCACAGTTCAAAGCTAAATCCAAAATGAAATCAAATTAACTTAGACCCTTGCAGAGCACTTCAAAAAATGTATAATTTATGGGGAAAGCGTTACAACAAATAATTATTGTATAAGAAAAATATGTCGGATAGTACTCAAAAGAATCGAAAATATGCTGTCTCTGGGATAGTTCTGTCACTTGTTTTTGGTGTCGCCACTCTTTTTATAGCAGGTTGGACAAAAGTTTATACAAGTCAGCTGCTTTTCTTTGCAGGGTTTAATACTTTTCTGTTTTCACTTTTTATCTACAATTACTACAGACTCAAGTATAAGTCTGAGGTTGAGGAAGAAGAACAAGAAGAAGTTCGTAAGAGTGCTGGAGCCTCAAAAGAACTTTTTGATGATTCCGATGAAGCTCTCATGCTTTCGTCTCGAGCTTTAAAGACTTGGAGTAAGTACGTTCTTCCAACAGTTACTCTAATATACGGATTGGGGGCTCTTGTTTATTTGGTAATGAACTGGATGGCTTGGGTAAGTCACATTCCTGTAAATCCAAAGTCGCAAATGGCAGCTGCTGCCTGTGCGGGCGCCTTGGGAGTTTGTTACTTTTTAATAGGTGCCTTTTTTGGTGGAGCCTCAAAACAGAAGGGCGGCTTAGGCTTAAGGGCATTCTCGGCCTGGTCTTACTTTACAGCAATTCTCTGTGTAGCTGTTATGGTCGTCATGTTCTACTCAAGTAAAGAGTACCAAGAGTTAGATAAGATTGTAGCTCGGGTTTTCCTGGTGATTTTCATGGTTTTGGCTTTTGAGCTTTCAGTCAATTTCCTAGTCGACATGTACAGACCAAGATTTCATACCGAAGAAAAATCAATTCTTGAAAGTCGCCTTCTATCAATTTTTACGGATTCTGGCAGTATAGCTTCCAATATAGCTCATGCACTTGATTATCAGTTTGGTCTTAAAGTAACAGAAGATGGCTTCTATCGATTCTTCAAAAAGGTTCTACTGCCTCTTGTAGTGATACAAGTATTAGCACTTTATCTTCTTAGTTGTTTTACCTTAATCGAAACAGGTCATAGAGGTTTGAAAGAAAGCTTTGGTAAAATAGATCCAAATCAGGAGTTGGGTCCTAGTTTACAGTTTCACTTACCTTATCCAATGCAAAAGATTCACACCTTTCCAGCAGATAGAATTTCTTCCATTGAGGTTGGTCAAAAACCTAAGTTAGAAGAGCCAATGCCAGAAGAACCAGGAGAAGAGCAGGAAGCAGTTTCCGTTACTGAAGATATCGTTCTTTGGAGTAAGCCTGGTCATCATACGAAAGGCATGGAAGATATTAAGTACTTAATTACCACTAAGTCTGCTAATCCATCAGAAACAGTTAAAACAAATGAAGTTAACTTAATTACTGTAGTTGTCCCAATTCACTACAAAATTAAGCCTCATGAAGAAGGAAAACCATCACCACTTTATGATTATTTATTTAAGCATGCCGATGCAGAAAGTATGCTTGGAGCGATTTCTTCAGAAGTTGTTATGAAATATTTATCTAAATCTGACTACTACGATTTCATGGGTAAAGACCGTCAATTGGCAGCAGACAACCTAACGAAAGAAATTCAGGCTCAAGCGGACAAGCTTGAATTAGGTGTAGATATCGTTGCTTTAGCATTAGAGTTTACTCATCCACCAGGAGAAGTAAGTAAATCTTATGACGATGTAATTGCTGCCTTATATGATAAGGACAAGCTTAGCTTTGAAGCAAAAGTAAAAGAGGTGAATATCATCTCAGAGGCTACGATAAAAGAAAAAGACATTGTTGCAGCAGCTGAAGGTGAAACAGCCTTAATTGATTATAAGTCAGCGGATGGGAAAGTTGAAAAAGTGCCTATGAAATTGGCTCTTGCTAAAGAAAAAGCCGTTCGCCTTCAGACTCAACAGGAAAGTTTTAAAACTCAGCCTTATCTGTTCACACTCATTAATTACCTGTCAGTACTTGAGCATAGTCTTAAGGACTCTAAACTGATTATCATCGATAGTAACAAGGCTGATTATAACTTTAGATTTGATTTGAAACCAAAAATTATTCAGGACTTTGAAGGTCTTGAAATCCCTGAAGCCAATTAAGAGGGTAAATAAAAATGTCAGACAAAAATAAAAAGAGACATTGGCCAGCGATCATTATAGTTGGAGCTTGTGCACTAGTATTTATTATTTCTTCAATGACCTACACTGTTTCAAACAGTGAGCATGTCATCGTTACTCAATTTGGAGCATACAAAAAAACTGCTGAAGATGGCTTAAACTTTAAGTTCCCTTATCCAATAGATAACGTCATTCGTATTGATAGCCGACTTCAACATTTTGAGCGTCCTTTAACTCAAACAGCTCTGAAAGATGTCAAAAACATTCTTGTCTCTATTTCCGCTGGTTGGAGAGTAAATGACCCAGAAAAGTTTTTAAAGACAGTAAATAGCATCAAGAGTGCAGAGACTGTAATGAAAAATGTAGTCGGAACACCAACTGGTAATGTTTTTCCTAAATATACTATGGATGAAATTTTTACTACCGATCCAAAACAGCACAAAGTTGATGTGATCAGAGATCAAATACTCGTTGGTGCTAAAAAGTTTGCATCAAAATATGGAATTGAAGTTACCTACATCGGCTTCTCTCAAATCGCTTTTGCACCTTCTGCAACTAAGTCAGTTATGGATAGAATGAAGAGTGACAGAAAAGTTATTGCCGAGACTATTCGTAATAAAGGTAAAGAAGACGCTCAAGAGATCATCCGAAAAGCAAAACAAGAAGCTCAGAGTAAAGAAGCGACTGCAAGTATCCAAGCTGAAACCATTCGTCGTAAAGGTGAAATTGATGCTCAAAAGATTTTCAAACAGTTCGAAAACCCAGAGCTAGTTGCATTCTTGAGGCAGCTAGAATCTCTTGAAAAACTACTTAACGACAAAACTCAAATGGTCATTGACCTAAATACTCCACCATTCAATCTTTTGAAGGGTGAGTTTTTTGAAGAGCTAAAGAAAAAGTCAAAGAATAATAAATAATGGCCGAACATTCTCATAATAACGATCACGACCATGATCATAACCATCATGAACCGGATATTCCGATTAATGAAGGTGCAGAATCACT
>Ga0075480_10001956_pt1 | contig 13155 bp, 10 predicted proteins | sample DEB08_DNA_7_FD_81590 | JGI IMG/M metagenome (GOLD analysis project Ga0075480, IMG submission 81590) | Aqueous microbial communities from the Delaware River and Bay under freshwater to marine salinity gradient to study organic matter... | ecosystem: Environmental > Aquatic > Marine > Coastal ... | reverse complement strand
TACCGCCCGAGCGGAAGGTCTGCATTTCCAGGTTGTCAGGGCGAATGTCCACTTCAATCGTGTCATCGATTTCCGGGTAGACAAATACGCTGGAAAAGGAGGTGTGACGGCGTCCTGATGAATCAAAGGGCGAAATCCGTACGAGGCGATGCACACCGGACTCGGATTTCAGGTAGCCGTACGCATACTCCCCCCGAATGGCAAGCGAAGCGCTTTTGATACCTGCCACCTCTCCGTCCTGATACTCAAGCAGTTGGACGGTATAGCCATTTCGCTCTCCCCATCGGGTGTACATGCGAACCAGCATGTCGGCCCAGTCTTGACTCTCGGTACCACCTGCACCCGGATTGATGGTAACAATGGCATCCCTGTGGTCATCCGGAGAGCTCAGCAGGCTCTTCAGCTCAAGCTCGTCCACGAGTGGTTCGAGCAGGCGTACCTCCGCCTCTATTTCCGCTGCCAGGTCCGTCTCCTCTTCCGAAGCCATCAACCGGAGCGTTTCGACATTCTCTACATGGGTCCGGATCTTATCCCAAGCATCCAGCCACCCTTTCTCCACGGCAATCTCCTTTTCGGTGATCTGAGCTGCGTCGGGATCATCCCAGTAGGTTGGCTCAAGCCGCTTCTGTTCCAGTTCCTCTTTACGTTTGGCACGACGCTCGGAATCGAGGAAGCTCCCCAACGAACGTGTGCGTTGCAGCAGGCTTTGAATCTGCTCCTTCTCCATAATACTCTTTTCGAGATCTTTGATGACGTCGACCGATCGGTCAGGACGCTTTTTCAGGCTTTATCGAACTGCCCAGGCCGCCTGCAGCCAGGCCAAGGGCGAAAGAGACCAACAAACCGGCCACCGGAACGATAAAACCGGGCATACCACCCAGCAAGGCCCCTGTAGTTTCCATCATGTTCAAACTTTCTTCAAAGGCAAACAGGAGGTTCCAGGCCATCAGGACGGCCCATGCCGTCGCTAACGTGAGGCCACCATACCATTGCCCTCTTCTTCCGATCAAAAGGCCCGCTAAAAGCGGTCCTGACAGGCTTCCCATCCAACCCAGGACCACATGGGTGCCCACGGAGACGGCAACGGAAAGTCCCACACTCACTACCTTGAGCTTCATATCCACGTCTACCCTTTCAGTCGCTCCGTGAACCGCTTTATGCGACGTACGGCCTCCTCGATGTTATCCATGGAGTTGGCATAGGAGCACCGGACATACCCACTCCCGCTTGGTCCAAACGCATCTCCGGGGACAACAGCCACATGTTCAGCCTGCAGCAATTCCTGGGCAAACTGCTCGGATGTGAGTCCCGTCGAGGAGATGTCCGGGAAGCAATAAAAGGCTCCTTCTGGCTCGAAGGTTGGCAGACCAGCAGACCTGAAACCGTCGACAATGTGCCTGCGGCGCGCATCATAAGCCGTGCGCATCCGCTCCACGTCGTCTTGGCACTCGGTAAGTGCTGCCAAAGCTCCCCACTGGCCCGCTGTAGGGGCCGACATGATGATGTACTGGTGCAACTTGTACATCGCGTCATAGATCGGCTTGGGTGCGCAGGCATACCCAACACGCCACCCGGTCATGGCATAGGCCTTGGAGAAGCCGCCGAGTAGAATGGTCCGATCCCTGAGCGCGGCGATTGAAGGAAGACAGGTGTGACCCCGCTCAAAGGCATCACCATAGATCAACCGATCATAAATCTCGTCCGAGAGCACCAGGAGGTCATGCTTTACGACAACCTCTGCGATCTCTTCGAGAACTTCACGTCGCAATACGGCCCCGGTTGGGTTGGACGGGTATGCGAGAAACAGGACCTTGGTTCGAGGGGTGATACGCGCCTCGATATCAGCCGCAGTCACCTGAAAATCATTCTCAACCGACGTGGGAACGTATCTGACCGTACCACCGGCAAAGATGGACGCAGGTCCGTAGGACACGAAACAGGGTTCCGGAATCAGGATCTCATCGCCTGGATCCAAAAGAGCAAGCATGGCCAGCTGAACGGCTTCGCTGACGCCAACTGTAACAAGGATTTCGCTTCCCGGATCGTACGTTACGCCGTAGAGCCGTTCCAACTCGTCGGAAATAGCCTCCCGCAATGGGGCTATCCCTGCATTCGAGGTATACCCTGTTTTTCCCTCCTTCATTGACCGCTCTGCCGCGGCAAGAACCGGGTCAGGCGAGACGAAATCAGGCTCCCCAATGCCGAGGGTGATGACCTCATCCATGGTGGCCGCGATCTCGAAGAAGCGCCTGATACCTGAGGGCGGTACAGATGTAACCCGCTGTGACAGTCTACTTTCGAGGAATGACATGAAGGACTGAGCTGATCGAGTGAAAGGGACAGTTGACAATATAAGCCGAACTTCTCGGGATGAGGCTGTGCATCCACGCAGAATCTTAGTTTGTCAGCGCTGGGTGAGCATCCTACTTTCAGGCATCTAGAACGTCCTTTTTGTCTTCAACCCTTCGCCATGTCTGACGTACTCAACAAGAACTTCATCAACGGTGTCTGGCAGGATGCAACCGCAGGTGCCGTCTTCAAGGACATAAACCCCGCTATCCATTCCGACGTCATCGGGCACTTCCCTGAGTCTGGTGTGGAGGATGTAGATGATGCCGTTCGGGCTGCCCGCGCCGCATTCCGTGCCTGGAGCAAAATGCCGGCACCGGCCCGCGGTGACATCTTGCGTCGCATCGGCGACATCCTGACGGAGCGCAAAAGCGAACTCGCTTTTCAGATGACCCGTGAGATGGGTAAGCCGTTTTTCGAAACGAAGGGCGATGTTCAGGAAGCCATCGACACGGCCTACTACGCCGCCTCCGAAACCCGCCGTTTGTTCGGACACACGGTACCGAGCGAGATGCCGAACAAATTCAACATGTCCATTCGCAGGCCGATTGGTGTGTGTGGGGTGATAACAGCGTGGAATTTCCCTGTCGCTGTTCCGACGTGGAAGATGTTTCCCGCCCTTGCGGCCGGTAATACGGTTGTGTTCAAGCCCAGCGAAGATGCGCCGCACAGCGGTGCTTTGCTCGTCAAGGTTTTTGAGGATGCGGGCGTTCCTGCCGGCGTGGTAAACCTGGTACATGGCAGTTCCACTGCGGGACGCGCGTTGGTGGAGCACCCGGATGTGGATGCTGTTTCATTTACCGGTTCGACAGAGACGGGTAGCAAGATCGGGGAAGCATGCGGTCGCCTGCACAAGCGGTTTTCCCTGGAAATGGGTGGCAAGAACCCCATGATCGTGCTGGCCGATGCCGATCTGGATCTGGTTCTGGATGGTCTCCTATGGGGCGCCTTCGGGACTACGGGGCAGCGATGCACAGCCACCTCACGCCTCATAGTGCACGAGGATGTGCACGACGCGCTCGTCAACAAGCTCATCGAGGCCGCGTCGAAACTGACGCTGGGATATGGTAACGAGGATTCAACAGAAATGGGCCCTGTTATCAACCAGAAGGGTCTCGACAAGATTGAATATTACGTGGGCGTTGGCAAAGAGGAAGGCGCAACCGTTGCCCTGGGCGGCAAACGTGCAGTGGGTAACGGATTGGATGATGGTTACTTCTATGAGCCAACCATCTTCACCGGTGTCACACCGAACATGAGGATTGCGAAGGAAGAGATTTTTGGGCCGGTGCTTTCGGTTCTAAAGGTTCGTTCTTACGAGGAAGCCATCCAAGTGGCCAACAACATTCAGTATGGCCTGTCCTCGGCCATCTATACGCGGGATATTGCTACCGCTTTCAATGCCATGCATGATATTGAAGCGGGTATTACCTACGTGAATGGACCGACCATCGGAGCTGAGGCCCACATGCCTTTTGGCGGTGTCAAAGGCACAGGCAACGGGCACCGTGAAGGCGGATGGGAAGTGTTCGAGTTCTACACGGAAACGAAGACCGTCTACGTGGATTACTCGGGTAAGCTGCAGAAGGCTCAGATCGACAACGTCGAAGACTGAGGCCTTACCGAGCCGCTGATCACAGGTTGAGAAGGTTGGCGGGCCGGGCTCCGGAGGGAGCCCGGCCCGCCTGCGTTTTACGAGCGACCTCCAACAGGTGCTGACCACAGCACTTCGAGTCACAGTACCAGCCCGACCTCTTGGATCAGGAGCCGGTGCGCGTCGCTGACGTGTCTATGACAAGCTTCGCCACGAGCCGGATCTGATCGTTCAACCGCTTGGCAACCTCGACAGCATCCGATTCCAGACCCAGTATTCGAACCCTTTCTCCGGAGGAGGCGGACAACTGTGTCAACAGGTGGCTTCGTAAGGCATCCAACTCCAAGCGCAGGGACGACTTGGTACGTTGGACGCGCTTCGCTTTCTGAACATCCCGGTGCTCAAGCGCATCCATTACATCATCCAGATGGCCGTTGACCGTGCGCAACACCGCTGACAGATGATCCGCTGTCGAAGGACTGAACTCTTCCCGGAGCCGGCTGCGATCCATATCGGCATCGGCAAAACGGGTCTCAATTTCGTCTCCCATGTTCTCGAATAATGTAGAGGCGCCGACGTACAGTCTGACTCGCTTCGCTTCGTCTGTCGAAAGTGGTCCAGCAGACACCCTGCCCAGATAGGCATTGATGTTCAGGTACAATCCGTCAAGTTCGTCATCGAGCATCTTCAGCTCCTCGTGACGAGCCCCCGGTTGCGTAACCATGAGCGCCGCACGTTCGATCATCGCGTGCACCCTGCTACCCATGCGCCCGATTTCAAGGCCTACCCTGTCCAGGGCCAAGGTGGGTGTATCGATCAGGGTATCATCCAGGTACTTTGGAATGATGGACGTGGTCGGTAAGCCGGGGCGGTCCCGGACAAGCCGACGCGTAAGGCGCACTATCGGCCCTGTCAACCCGATGAAGAGTAGCGTGTTGACCACGTTGAAGATGGTGTGCGCGTTCGCGATTTCCCTGGGAATGAGAATGCCCACATCCCTGATACCGGAAAGGCCTGCCTCTCTGGTCAACCACGTGGCCAGCATGGCCAACTCATCCGTGAGTCCGATCCATACCGCGACTCCTGCGACATTGAACAGGACATGGATGAGTGCGGCCCGCTTCGCGTCGGTCGCTTTTCCCATGGCTGCTATCCAGGCAGTTATACAGGTACCGATATTGGCCCCAAGAGACAAGATGATACCCTCTTGCAAACCGATAAGCCCCTTGGAGGCCAACACGATGATGATGGCCGTCGTCGCCGATGAGCTTTGCAGAAGCGCCGTAAAGACTGCACCGACGACAATACCGACAATCGGTGATTGGAATGACTGCATGACCTGCAAAAAGGGGTCATGGTGCCGAAGGGGCTGCATCGCTTCCGACATGATCGTCATTCCGTAAAAAATCAGCCCAAGCGCGAAGAGGATGAAAAATGCTGTTCGCCTGCGGTCGCCACTGATCAGGGCATACCCCAATCCCCCGGATGCGACCAATACGAGGGCGGCTGTCGTCACATTGAACGAAATGATCTGGGCCGTTATGGTCGTACCGATATTGGCCCCCATGATGAAGCCTGCGGCCTGCCTCAACTCCATCATCCCAGCCGAGATGAAACCGACGACCAGCACTGTGGAAACAGACGAGGATTGAACCAGCGCGGTTACCAACGCACCGGCAAAAACACCCTTGAACCGATTGGATGTTGTTTTCTGTAGCAACGTCCTCATTGACGTTCCACCGATCCGCTTCAGGCTATCGGTCAGCATCAATAGACCGACGAGGAAGAATGAGAGTCCCGCAAGGAGGGAGATGCCAAGCAATGTCAGGTTTTGGTTCAACATGGATTACCACTCAGCGGTCATGTACTCGTACCTTCCATCGTCTCTTGAAGGACGCCCTATTGCTTAGACGTAAATGAGCCCGTTCAGATGCACCCGACGGAACTGCCCCGATTCGTGCATTCAATTGTCCATCTCACTATGAAACCCTCCCTCCGTCTCCTGTTTGTCTGCTTCGTTTTCATGGCGCAACTCACCTCCGGCGCGCGAGCGCAGGATTCGTGGCGATTCAGCGGTCAGTTTTTCGGCGATTATGCGATAAGCCGGCTCTCTGCTGAACCTGACGGTGATCTGGATCATGCCTTTCAGATACGACGTATTTTCTTTACCGCGGACTTCCCTGTCGCTTCCTCAATGGATGGACGCTTCCGTGTGGAGTCGACCAACAGGAATACGCTGGATGGCACCCGCTCGACGCCATTTTTGAAGGATGCCTACCTGCGCTGGAAGGATGCGCTGGGGCCAGGGCATATGATTGTCTTCGGGCTGAGCGCACCTCCGATGTGGCAAGTTTCCCAGCGTTTCTGGTCCTACCGCGCCTTGGCCAGGACCATACAGCACCGAGCGGGTCTGGCCGGTCCTCGGGATACCGGGATTGCCCTGTACGGTCCCCTCGGTTCGTCCGGACGGAATAGATATGGACTCATGGTCGGCAATGACAACATCGGCGCCGGAGATACGGACAACGCCAAGCATCTGTATGCGCAAATCGATAGCGATCTGTCAGACCAATGGACAGGAGCGTTCGGCCTCGACTACCGGCCCTCTGCTAGTGGGCAATCCGTGAATAGCAGTCTATTCCTGGGTTGGAAGCATGCATCCAGGAAACGAATTGCCACTGAGCTGTTCTATATGAAGACACAGGGGGACGAAGGCCATGACGATGCGTTTATGGTGGGCGCCTCCTTGTTCGGCTGGTATCATCTGTCCGACCACGCACGCCTCATTCTCCGGGTTGATCGAACCCATCTCGAATCAGGCGCGATGACCGTGGGTAAAACCTTCGCCCTTGCAGGCATCAGTTTTCGACCCGAAAACACGATCGAGATCATCCCGAACATCGGAATCGAGGACGATGAACGGCAGGAGCATGCCGATCTCACTGCACGAGTGACCATCTACGCAACATTCTGATGCACCCTGTTCCTTACCTGACCGACAACGACGTATCCAGCCTGCTCGATCCTGTTTCGCTCGTCGATGCGCTGCGTGCAGGATTTGAAGGTGGGATAGAAGCGCCGCCCAGAGCCCACTATACCATGCAGGGCACCACTGGCAAGACACCGGCCACCATGTTGGTGATGCCGGCGTGGAATCGGCATTATCTGGGTTTGAAGGTGGCAACCATCCATCCCTCGAACATTGCCTTGTCGTTACCTGCGGTGCATGCGTCGTATCTGCTCAAGGAGGCGGACACTGGACGGGATCTGGCCTACATGGACGGCGCTGCCTTGACACGATTGCGTACCGCAGCTTCCTCCGCACTTGCCTCGACCTATTTGTCCCGTCCCGATGCCACTACGCTGCTGATGATCGGGGCCGGGAGTCTTGCCGCTCCACTGATTCACGCCCACAAAGCGGTCCGTCCGATCCACAGGGTGTTGGTGTGGAACCGTAGTACGGAGCGCTTGGACGCTTTGGAGAGCGTGCTGGACGTTCCCTTCGAACGGGTCTCCGATATGAGAACAGCCGTTTCAGAAGCGGACATCATCTCATGTGCGACCCTATCACAGACCCCGCTTTTCGAGACGTCGGACGTACCCCCGGGGACGCATATTGACCTGGTTGGCGCTTATCGTCCCGATATGAGGGAATGCGATGCCCACCTCGTCGAGCGCTCTCGTGTTTTCGTGGATACATATGCCGGCGCACGCGATGAAGCCGGGGATTTGATCCAAGCCTCGCGCGAGGGTGATTGGTCCATGGAGTGTATAGAATCAGACCTGGCAGGGCTGTGCCGAGGCGCTCATGCCGGGCGTCAGGATTATGACGATGTCACCTTGTTCAAATCCGTTGGAGCATCACTCGAGGACCTTGCAGCCGCGGCATTGGTCTGGGAGCGTTACCAAGCACGACACTGAGGAAAGGAAGCCCCGCAGCGGTTTCTTCCTATTTCAGGTACATCCGCGGGGCTTGTCCCGATATAAGCGCTTCTATCTCCAGATGCTTCATCACAGGTGATGCCTTCACCTTGGTCATCAACACCTCTTCGATCTGAAAAAGACCCGTGGCATTATCCATCTGTATGGAAATGCGTATCGGCTTGATGGTCCCTTTCTTGATCTCGACCCGTGTTATCGTATTGGCCGAGAAGCGATGCATGTCACCTACTTCAGGTTCAAACTGCATGTTGAAGGCAATGACGGAGCGGCCCTTGGTCATGTCCGTACCATCGGCCACGAGCACCGTTCCGGCCTCGATTGAATGTATAGGTACCTTTGCCATGTGCCCGACGATTACCTCGTGGATCATGGCGCGCACGACCACCTGCTTGTCCAATTGGTCGGGGTACAACCAGGCCAGGTACTCCCTGATAATGGGATCGACCAGGTTGATCCCATGCCATTCATGGTCATGACGTGTTACTCCCATTCCTATGTCGTGAAGGAAGCATCCTAATGCCACAGCAACCTGCGATTCCTCGAAGGAGGCCACCTGTTCCGCCTCCAGACTGGTCGGTATACCGCCCGCACGCAACAAATCCAGCATGCGCAAGGCGTTCATCGTGGTGATACGTGCATGCACCGGGCCGTGATCATTGTAACCCAAACGCCTGACGGATACGACGTTGCCATAACTATGGTAGAGATTGATCTCTTTGTCTGTTAACAACCGCTCCATCAGCGTGGCGACCTTGCCAGAAGTACGTCGAAGAAGCGTCGCATTCAGACTGGCCTCTTTGGGCGTCGACTCCCTCCAGTCGGGAATCGTTGATGTGATGTCCTTTTCCATATACGGCATGCGTCCCTGTTCTACCATCGCGCTGTGCGAGTATATACGAAGGGGGGCGGCACATTGTGCCGCCCCCCTTACGATTCCAACCAGGCAACGCCCTTTCGGATCAGTTGTCAGACGTTTCCTCGTCCGCCGCGTCCGAAGCATCGTCGTCACCATCAGAGGTGGCCTCCTCGGCTGCTTCATCGCTTGGGCTCTCGGATTCTGCCTTCTTGGCTTTGGCTTTTGACTTCGAAGCCTTCTTCTTGGGCTCCTCAGCCTCCTCTGAAGCGTCTTCAGCCGATGCATCGGCCTCCGTCTGCTCCATCTGGGCCTTGAGTTCCGCCAATCCACTCAGCTCACCAAGCGTTGTAGGGCCAGAGGCACCTTCACGTTCGATGAACTGCTGTACCGAAGCCTGCTCCTCACGCCGCTCTGCGTCGCGCTGCCGCTTTTCGGCGGCACGCTCTGCACGTTCCTGGGAACGAGCCTGCTCGGTTGCACTGAGGATGATCTCCTTCTGATTGGCATCAAAGCGGATAACGAAGAGATCCTGAATCTCCTCTCCAACTTTGTAATCAGCCATGGTCTTGCCCTGTTCGATCTCGCCTTCCGGCAAGAACGCTTCCACTTCGAGGGGCAGTTCGACCACGAGACCCTTGTCTTCGGCCCTGACAACTTTCGCGCTGGATGTAGAGCCTTCAGCGTACACCTGCCCGAACTGATTCCAGGGGTTGGTGTCGACCTGTTTGTGGCCCAGCGAAATCCGACGCTCGCTGGTGTCGATGTTCAGGACTACAACGTCAAGCTCCTGGCCCTTCTTGACCATGTCCGACGGATGCTTGATCCGCTTCGTCCATGAGAGATCGGAAATATGGACCAGGCCGTCGATGCCCGGCTCAATCTCAACAAAAACACCGAAGTTGGTGATATTGCGGACCTTGCCACGCATGACCGTTCCGGGGGGATACCGCTCCGCGATGTTCTCCCATGGATCCGGCTCCAGCTGCTTCATGCCGAGGGAAATCTTCTTGCCTTCGGAATCCACATTGAGGATCTTGACATTCACAACCTGCCCGAGAGAAACCGTTTGGGATGGGTGGCGGATGTGCTCCGTCCAGCTCATCTCGGAGATGTGGACCAGGCCTTCGATGCCTTTTTCAAGCTCCACGAAGGCGCCATAATCGGTAATGGAAACGACCTTACCCTCGACTACCTGACCTTTGGCCAGTTTCTCTTGGATATCATCCCATGGATGTTTCTGGAGCTGCTTGAGGCCAAGAGAGATACGCTGGCGCTCCTTGTCGTAGTCCAGAACGACCACATTCATCTTCTCGTCGAGATTGACCAGCTCCGATGGGTGGGAAACACGACCCCATGAAAGGTCTGTGATGTGGAGCAGGCCGTCCACGCCTCCGAGGTCGATGAACACACCGAAATCGGTGATGTTCTTGACAATTCCCTCGAGGATCTGTCCGGGCTCCATGGTGGCCAGGATGTTCTCGCGCTGGGCGACCAGGTCCTTCTCGATGAGTGCCTTGTGGGAGACGACAATGTTCTCGTTGGCAGGATTCAGCTTGACAATCTTGAATTCCATGCGCTTCTCGAGGTAGGCATCGAAATCACGCACCGGACGTACGTCGATTTGCGAACCGGGGAGGAACGCCTCCATGCCATCGAGCAACTCGACGATCATACCGCCTTTGATGCGTCGTACAATCGTGCCCTCAAGGACTTCTTCATTGTCGAAGGCGTCCTCGATACGACGCCAGCGACGGACCGTGTCGGCCTTCGTCTTGGACAGGACCAGCTGCCCGTGATAGTCCTCGATGCGCTCGAGGAATACCTCGACCTCCTCACCGGCTGCCAGCTCGGCTCCGAATTCGCTGCGCGAAACGATCCCGTCTGATTTGAAGCCGATGTCGATGACAACGTCCTTTTCACCGATGGAGATAACCTTACCGGCAACGATCTCGTTTTCGGTTACGTCGGTGAGCGTGTTTTCTACCAGCTTTCTCAGATCGTCGAGACCAACATTGGGGTCTTCTTCGTCTGTGATGTTCTCGAGGTCCTCGAGTTTGAACACCTCTCCGGAAATTTCTCCGGTGTAACCAATCATACCGGTAGCCTGAACGAGGGCATCTTCCTTGGAGATTGCTGGCTCGTTCGATGACGATTCTTCAGCTACCGGCTCTGCAGGCGCTGCTTCCTCTTCGGTTGACTGCTCTTCTTCGCTGTCGGCTGCAGCTTCTTCCGATGCCGATTGGGCCTCGGCTGCATCGTCCGACGCTACGCTGGCGTCTTCTTCTGGTGCTTGCTCTTTTTCTGCGGCGGGTTCCTCTTCGGAGGTAGCCTCGGCAGGAGTATCCTGGGCTGCGCTTTCGGCTTCTACTGCATCTGCAGGTTCTTCTGCCTTCTGGGCAGTAGCCTCATCGCCCGCTTCGGTCGAGGTCGTTTCTGGAGTCTGGGTTTCCTCAGCCGCCTCCTGGGCGCTGGTCTCTTCCTGCTCCTGACCTTCCTTGTGCTGATCTTCAGCCATGGGGGTCCACATGTGAGCGCCATCCAGCCATGACACGTTGGGAAGGCTGGTCGCTCTGGTCTAGTTCATTGAATCCAACGGGGCTCCCGAACCCGATCGGACCGACCCACCTAGGGCCGGACATGCACCAACGACCGTCAGCCAGCCGCGTTCCCGGCTATGACATGCAAGATGGTTTCCACCTGATCTTCAAACGAGCGCTCCGAGGTGTCGATACGAATGGCATCTTCGGCCTGTACAAGGGGCGCCACGGCCCTCTCCGAATCTCTGGCATCCCGTTGTGTGAGTTCGCGCAGCAGAATCTCCATATCAACCGCCTCTCCTCGCTGCCTGAGTTCCCTGGCCCGGCGTTCTGCTCGAATCTCCGGGCTAGCCGTGACAAAAAACTTGAAGTCCGCGTTGGGAAACACCACCGATCCAATGTCCCGACCTTCCATCACGACCGTACCACCCTGCGTGACATGCTCGTGGGCGACGCGCCGCTGCAATGCAACCATTCGATCCCGGACGTCCGGCCGACGACTGACCCTGGAGGCCATGCGGGAGACCTCTTCCGTTCGAATGCGGCTCGTGACATCTTCGCCATCCAGGATAACCAAGGTACCGCCATCGTGCGTGATGAGACCGACCTCTGTGCCCTCGAGAAGCGCTCCGAACGCCGGTGAATCCGGATCGATTCCGGACGCAATGGACTTCAGCGCCACCGCCCGGTACATGGCCCCGGTGTCGATGAACAGCGCGCCAAGGCGCCGGGCCACCTCTCGGGCCGTCGAACTTTTTCCAGAGCCAGCAGGCCCGTCAATAGCTATGATCACCGTTCCATTCTCCCGGGATACGTTCAGGGGCACAGGTTCTCCAAGATACTGGATGAAAGTGTTGCCATCCCTCGGTGTACGCCGTAGCTCAAAATGGTATTGGGTGAATTTGCGACTACCTTGCCTGTTGGTATCATGGTTTCTGGCAGTCATCTTCCTGTTGGATCCGAACGGTGGATCTTTATGCCATCTACCGGGATACGGAATCCCTGCCCAACTCCGGACATGATGACGTTCGTCCGGAGGCACCATCTGTGCCTATCCGCTCCGCATCACGTGCAGCAACTCCCACATCTCACCATACCCCGCCTGCAACCGGAAGACATGGATTCCACCGGTCGTCACCCCGTGCGAATCGTGTTGGACAATATCCGTTCTGCCCACAACGTCGGATCCATCCTGCGTACGGCGGATGGTCTGCTCATTGATCAAGTCGTCATGGCTGGCTTTACGCCGGATGGCTCGCATCGCGGAGTCCACAAGGCAGCGCTCGGAGCCCAGGATTTCGTGCCGTGGCGTACAGCAGAGAACACATGCGACGTCCTTCTAGCCATGAAAGCAGACGGCTGGACTATTGCCGCGTTGGAAATTACCGATGAGCCTACCTTGTGTGAGCAGCTCACGATAGACCTCTTTCCGTTGGTCATCGTCGCTGGGAATGAGGTGAGCGGGGTTTCGCCCGATGTCCTCGCCCTGTGTGATCTGGCACTGGAATTGCCCCAGTATGGAGCCAAACAGTCTCTGAACGTAGCGGTGTCGGCTGGCATCCTCTGTTACGATGTCATTCGCCATTACCGTGCCCTGAATACGATGCCCCTCTTTCCAGCATACGATAAGCGATCATGACGGAGAAGTATCCAGACTGGATGAAGCGGATCCTTGATTTCCCGGGGACAAGCCTTTCGTACGATGATCTTCTTTGGCACGCAGATAATGCAGTGGCAGTGCCGGCTCAGAGCTTCCCGCACCGCCGCCTACCCCCGATCCGTACCGGCGCAGGCGCCTATGCCGGATCGGACTCCATCAGGACGGGTAACGGTCCGCTGTTGGAATTCTGGTCTGTCCTAGCTGCCTCCACTCCGTC
>Ga0075480_10001952_pt1 | contig 13169 bp, 13 predicted proteins | sample DEB08_DNA_7_FD_81590 | JGI IMG/M metagenome (GOLD analysis project Ga0075480, IMG submission 81590) | Aqueous microbial communities from the Delaware River and Bay under freshwater to marine salinity gradient to study organic matter... | ecosystem: Environmental > Aquatic > Marine > Coastal ... | reverse complement strand
TTTTGATCCATCCACTGTTTTCTTCCTGTGAATCTAACTTTAGTACAATTTGAAGCACCTGCCATCGAAGGAAATAACAAATAAAAATTATCAGTTAAGTAATCAGAATAGATTGGTAAGCCTTCTTGTGAGTAAGAATTTGTATTGAAAATTAAAAATACAAATAATGATAAAACGAGATGTTTAAATTTCATGTACATGATTTAAAGCAACAATAACTATACCGTTAAGATACAAGTCGGTCAAATATATAAATTTTAATAGACATATCTTATCAAATATTTTAGTAAAGGCTCATATTTACTATTTTTGCACAAACAACTTAAGAAGATGAACTATATTGTTAAGATTGAAAGAACACAAAATAAATTTATTAATAAATTTGAAGTTAATAGGTTTATTACAAATCATTTAAGTTTTGAGTATAATAATATTGATGACGCAAAAAATTCTAAACTTGCGCAAGAATTATTTTATCTCCCATTTGTGAAAAAAGTATATATAACCCCTTCTTTTATTTCTATCGAGAGATTTAATATTGTTGAATGGGATGATGTTGAAGATGAGGTGAAAAAATTAATTGAAAATTACTTAAATAGTGATCAAGAAGTAATTACTAAAGAAGCAAAAGAAAAAACCAATCCTATCTCTATCTATACCGAAAGTACTCCCAACCCTTCTGTTTTAAAATTTGTTTCAAATAAATTAATTGTTGAGGATAGTTTTGAATTTAATAATATAGACGAAGCTCAAGAAATGGAGTTTGCAAAAAAACTATTTGAATTTCCATATATAAAAAGTATTTACATATCAAAAAATTTTGTTTCTATTACCAAGTATGATTTAAAGAATTGGGATGAGGTTACTTTGGAATTGAGGAATTTTATTAAAAATTATTTAGAAAATAATAAAATTGATTTTAAGACAAAAAAAGTTGAAGTAAAAGAAATACAACTTGATGATACATCAAAACAAATAATATCAATTCTTGATGAATACATAAAACCTGCTGTTTCGTCCGATGGTGGGAATATTCTTTTTGATTCATATGATCCAGACAAAAAATTGGTAAAAGTTGTTCTTCAGGGTGCGTGTAGTGGATGTCCTTCTTCAACGGTAACATTAAAAAATGGTATTGAAAATATGCTTAAAGAAATGTTATCAGATAAAGTTCAAACTGTAGAAGCAATAAACGGATAAAATCTAATCATTTTGTACTTTTGATTTGATGAGAAATAGTTTATTAAAAATTTTCTTTCTAACATTTATTATTATTTCATGCAGTGACGATATGAAAAACGGTAACAATTTAAGAAATGAGACTAGCCCATATCTACTTCAGCATGTAGAAAATCCTGTCGATTGGAATCCATGGGATAAACAATATCTAAAACAAGCTGAAAAAGAAAAAAAACTAGTTGTCATCAGTATTGGTTATGCGTCATGTCATTGGTGTCATGTAATGGAAAGAGAGAGTTTTCAGGACTCAACAGTTGCTGAGTTAATGAACGCTAAATTTATTTCTATAAAGGTAGACAGAGAAGAAAGACCTGATATTGATCAAGTGTATATGAACGCAATACAATTAATCACAGGTAGCGGGGGTTGGCCACTAAATGTGATTACATTACCCGATGGAAGACCAATATGGGGTGGCACATATTTTACAAAGGAACAATGGACTTCCGCGTTAAAACAAATTTCTGAAATGTATGAAGAAGAACCAGAAAAATTTATTTCGTATGCGGATAGAGTTCAAGAAGGAATTAATTCACTAAACATAGTCGAATCAAATACAAATAACTTTGATAATATTGATTTAGATAAGTATTCAAAATCTTTATTTGAAAGTATTGATGAAGAATTTGGAGGCTTTAAAGGAGCTCCAAAATTTATGATGCCAAATAATTTAGAATTTTTATTAAGGTATAGCTTTCAAGAAAACCTTGAAGACCCAAAAAATAAAATACTTAAGTCTCTAGATATGATGGCATACGGTGGAATTTTTGACCATGTTGAAGGAGGTTTTTCAAGATATTCTACAGATGAAAGGTGGCATGTGCCACATTTTGAAAAAATGTTATATGACAACGGTCAATTAATGAGTCTTTATGCCGCAGGTTATAAAATTTCAAAAAATGATTTATATAAACAAACTATTTATAAAATTCATGAATACATAAACTCTGAAATGAAAGATACTTCTGGAGGATACTATTCTTCTCTTGATGCTGATAGTAAACTTGAAGATGGCAGCTATGCTGAAGGTGAATACTATACTTGGAGAAAAACAGAGCTAAAAAAAATTATTGGGGAGAACTTTGATTTATTTGTAGATTATTTTAACGTAAATGACTATGGATTCTGGGAAGAAGAAAATAAATATATATTAACAAGAGTCAGTTCTGATAAAGAATTCATCAAGAAAAATAAGCTTGATGAAAAAACATTCATAAATATTAAATTCAACTGGCTAAGTAAGCTAAAGTTAGCTAGAAAAGATAAAAAGAAACCCAGTCTTGATTATAAAATAATCACATCATGGAATGGGCTTATGATAAGTGGATATGTTGATGCATATAAGGCTATCAATGACGATATTTTTAAAGATGAAGCAATCAACGCTGGTGAATTCATCTATTTAAATCTATTAAGAAGAGATGGAGGTTTATACCATAATTATGTTAACGGTAAAAGCAAGATTAACGGATATCTGGAAGATTATGCTACTGTGATACAAGCAAGTCTAGATTTATATGAAATCACCCTTAATCAGTTATGGATTGAAAGAGCTTTAGAATTATCTAAATATGTTTTTGATAATTTTTCCTCAAGTGAGTCAGAATTATTTTATTTTACTTCAAATAAAGATGAAGATCTAATATCAAGATCTATTGAATTCAGAGATAATGTGATCCCTTCTAGTAATTCAATTATGGCGAAAAACTTATTTAAGTTATATCATTACTTTGATAAAGAAGATTATTATGAGAAAGCTAAACAAATGAGTTTGTCAGTTTCTAAGGAGTTTGAAGCATACCCTAGTGGTTATTCAAATTGGTTTGATTTAATTTACAGTTTAAAATCTAATTACTACGAAGTAGCTGTAGTAGGTGAAAATGCTATTGAAAAAGTTAAAAAAATTAATTCAAGATATATACCTAATAAATTAATAATCGGATCGAAATCTGAAAATAATCTTCCATTACTAAGGAACAGATATATTGAAGGAAAAACCCTTATTTATGTTTGTGTAAACAAGGCTTGTAAAATGCCTACCGAAAATATTGAAGAATCAATTTCAATGATCAAGTAATTATTTTCTTTCCTCCAAAATCTTTTAAATATTTTGGTTGAAATTCTGAAACATCCACAAATTCTTTTTTTGTGTAATTTAAGTTAGACAAGATACCCATATCATTTGCTGAGGGAAGCATGAAATCAGAGAAAATAATATTTTCATGATTTAAAAAATCCATGATCTTTTCATTACAATTTCCAACAAAGTTTACGGTTGATGATTTAAAATAATTCATAAATGAATCAGTGGTTAAAATAATCGAATTAGTTTCTTCTACTAATTCAGGGATTTTACAATTATTAGATTTAAATATCGAATAATAGATCTCGTCTCTTCTCGCATCCATAGCTGGAATAATATATCCTTCACTACACTCAATTCTTCTAGATAAAATATGCATAGTGTCTAACGATATAAGAGGTATATCTAGTGCAAAACACATTCCTTTTGCTGCAGAAGCTCCAATTCTTAAGCCAGTATAAGAACCTGGCCCCTCTGAAATTGCTACAGCTGATAAATCAGCGGGAGATAATTTTGTTTTTTTAAACAGATTATCTATAAATACATGAAGGGATTTTGAATGTGAATATTTTTCAAAATATTGCTCTTCTAATCCTACAGTTTTCCCATTTTTAGAAATGGAAACCGAACAATTTTTACTTGATGTTTCTATATTTAAAATTATGGACACAAAAATTATCTTTTACCCAAATAGTAATCTAATACTTTTGTTTTAAATATAAAATCAAATTTTGCATTTATCGATGACGATAAGGCATTTAATAATCTAATTCTTGATTGTTCTAAATCAAATGAATTTAAAGCTCCTAAGACGAATCTTTCTTGGGAATTATTAAAAGCTAACTCCTGTGATTTTAAAGATAGCTGTGCTGCTTCAAATGCCTTAAGTGCAGCTTTTGCATCTGTGAAAGCTCTCTGAATTGTTGATTCAAGATTTATTTTTACCTGATCAAGAGCTAAACTTCTTGTTTCTTCTTGAATTTTAGATTTTTTAACCTGAGCTTTTGTTTGATTTCTATTAAAGATAGGTATCGAAACATTCATATTAATTGAATGACCTTTATTATCATTTAATTGGTCAAGAAATTGATCATCTTCGGTTAAATTGGAAAAGTTAGCCGATGCATTAAATCCATAACCCATAGATACATTTGGCAAGTAAGCACTTTTGGAAATCTTAGTTCCTAATTTTGCCAGTTCAATATCACTTTCAGCTACTTTAATTTCGTTTCTGTTTTGCATAGCATAATTTAATATTGGTGTAATATCATCATACATTAAATTTGCAGAGGGTGTATCAATTTCAATAACTTCTACATCAAAATTTTCATAAGGCAATTGTAATAATTGTGCTAAACTCAACAAAGCTAAGTCATGGTTGTTTTCAGCAATAGTTAAATTCTGAATATCTCTACTATATGTTGCCTGAGTTTCAATTAATGTAGAATTTGGTTCTGATCCAGCTTCAACTAATGTTTTTACCTGTTCCACTTGGAATTTTGAAAACTCAACTTGCAATTTAGCTAAGTCTAAATTTTCTTTGTTAAAAAGAACATTTAAATATGTATTTGCAACATTAAGAGATATATCATCCTTTAGCTTTTCTACTTCAAATTGATTTCGCTCTAAACTAAGCTTACTTTGGTTTAATAAATTTATATTTCTAAATCCATTAAAAACACTTTGTGAAAAACCAATACCTACAGATGTAGAATAAAACTCTCTGTCCCTAAATTCTCCAGGAAATACTTCGATATTACCTAGACTTGCACCTCCACTAATATTAGAGCTAACAGCTGGCAAGAAATTACCCTTAGCGCTTACAATATCTTGTTCAGATGATAGCAAACTATTTTCTGCCTGCATAATTGATATATTATTTTCTAATGCATGATCAACACATTGCTCTAAAGTCCATATTTTATTTTGGGCAAAAGATATACTTGTTATTAATAAACAAATCTTAAATATTTTAATTTTTTTCATAGTCTTATAATAATTTAATCTGTATCGCCAGGGCCTGCTCCCTCTCTTCTTGTATCTTCTTCATCTCCATCCTCTTCGATAGAATTCCAAATTTTAATTTTATCACCCTCTTTTACTCCTTTTAATATCTCAACATTAATTCCGTCAGATATTCCAACTTCTACTTCTTGCGTATAGAATGAACCATCATCTTTAAGGATTTCTACAAAAGGTTTGTCAGTAATTCTATTAAACTGCAAAAGAGATTCATTAATACATAAAATATTTTCTTTTTGACCGATAGACATTATTGCGTTTGCACTGTAACCAGCTCTTACGTTCACACTTTCAGGAATTTTGACATCAGCTTTTATTTTAAACTGTACCGCTCCACCAAGTTCAATTCCTTTTGGAGCAACAAAAGTTAACTTTGCATCAAATTTGTCTTTCTCTAGTGCACCAAGAATTACTTTTATTTCTGATCCTTCAGCAAGTTTAGAAACTTCTGTTTCATCAACTTGTCCTTCAAAAATCATTTTTGTCATATCAGCAACCGTAGCAATAGTAGTACCAGAACTAAAGGTATTACTCTCAGTGATTGGACTACCCTCTCTAATTGGAATTTCAAGAATGGTTCCAGAAATTTGAGATAAAACGTTAGTATTAGCAGTACTACCTCCGGTTAAGGTTCCTTGTTTTATAATTTTAAAATCATTTTCAGCTTGTCTTAACGATTCCATATTTTGTTCCATTGACAATTGACTGTTTTCAAAATCCTGTTTTGAAATAACCCCCTTTTCGAATAGCTTTTTACTTCTATCAAATAATTTTTTTGCATTATTAAATGATAATTTTGCTGAGTTTATTCTACTATTAGCACTTAGTAACGCCTGTTCATTAGGAACAACTCTAATATTTGCAATTAAGTCTCCTTTCATAACAATATCACCTTCTTCAACAAAAATCTTATCAATAATTCCGCTTACTTGTGGTTTCAATTCAATTTCATCCTCAGGATTTAATTTACCTGTAGCTACAACTTCTTTTTCAATTGAAGTGTAGAAAGGCTGTTCAGTTTCATAATCAATAATTGAAGCTGAATTAGCATTTTTAAAATAATTTAATACGTATAAAAGTGACCCTATAATTAGGATTATAACTACATACTTTACTTGATTTTTCATTTATTTAAAATTTAATTTATTATTCTTCTCTTAGGGCATCTATAGGCTTTATACTTGTTGCTCTATTTGCCGGAATAAGACCTATAAGTGTACCAAATACTACTAAAATAATTACAGCAATAAATACAACAAATATGGGCACCGATGCATTAATTAAAACCGAGTCAGGTCCACTACCAAATGCAGAATCCATCGCGATTAAAATCCAACCGCCACTGATAATTCCGAATATTCCTGCTATAATTGTTAAGAAAATTGACTCAATAACAATTTGTCTTTTTATTTCAAATGGAGTAGCTCCTATTGCTCTTCTGATACCAATTTCCTTAGTTCTTTCCTTAACTGTGATTAGTAAGATATTTCCAATAGCAAATACTCCTGCTATTAATGTAGCTATTCCAACAAACCAAGTTAAAAATTGCATTCCCATTAAAAAACCTTCAAATCGATCAAAAAGTTCACCCAAATTAAAACTTCCAAATGCCCGATTATCATCAGGATGGACATAGTTTAAATTCTTTAAAACTAATTTAACATCTTTCTCAAGTTGTCTAATGTCAAAACCATCTTCTCCAGTAACCGTAATCCAACCTATATTATCTCCTTGATTATATACTTTTTGAAAAGTTGAAAAAGGTATATGTAATTGGCCTCCAAAATCAAAATCTCCCTGTTCAAAAACCCCAATAACCTTATAACTTATTTCATTGATTTTTATAAAATCTCCAATTGCATCTTCATCAGCGTCGAATAATTGCTTAAAAACATCGTCTGAGATTACAGCAACTTTTTTACTCTCATCAATATCAGATTGATTTATAAATCTACCAGCAGTAAGATTCTTTTTTTGAATTTCATCGAGTAAAGGAAAGTCTCCAGACATTGTAAAACTTGCATATTGAACACCTCTTACAACTTGTGCATCTCTAGCATTTCTAGGGAGCAAAAACTTAATTCCTGGCACCTGATTTTTAATTTTATCTAGATGAGAAAATTTCAGTCTAGGGAATCTTCCTTCTTGATATCCCTTGAATGCTTTACTTGTAGACTGACCCCATATAAAAACACTATTTGTAGCATAGTCTCCAAATTGAACACTAAACTTATTTTCAATTCCTTTTGCAGAACCCAGTAAACCTATTAGTAATAGTATTCCCCACCAAACTCCAATCATGGTAATAACAGTCCTAAGCTTATTTTTTGTTAAGCTTTCCCTTAATTCTTGCCATGTATCAATATCAAATAAAAATTTAAACATGTTATTCGTCTCTAAGTGCTACAATTGGTTTAATACTTGCTGCTCTTTTAGCAGGAATATAACCTGCTAAGGTACCTGCAACAACTAAAGTTATTGTAGCTGCCATAACTAAAGAAGTACTAACTCCAGGATCTGTGATCCAATAATCTTCTAAATCAAAACTATTTAATACACCTCCACCTAACAATAATCCTACATAACCAGCAATCGCAGTTATAAAAATTGATTCTAGTATTATAATGAGAATAATCGAATTTGGGGGTGCTCCCAGTGCTTTTCTTATTCCTATTTCCTTGGTTCTTTCCTTAACAATGAATATCATAATATTACTAATACCAACTACACCTGCTACCAAAGTACCCATACCAATTATTAATACTAGTATTGCTAATACAGCGTTAAATTGTGTTATTTCTTGATTTTCTCGAGCTCTATTTCTAGCTCTTACAGCAGATTGATCATTATCAGCAACAAAGAAAACATCCTTTATTTTATTAACTATATTATTACCGAAAGCAATTGCTTCTTGTTCTGATAAATTAGTATTATATGTTAGATTTATCTGATCTATATAGTCATTGTTTCCATATATCTTTTGAGCTGTAGAAATTGGCATGTAAATGACTCTTGCTTCGTTACTATCTGAGCCTTCTGTCCTTTCAACAAATACCCCAACAACTTTAAATTTAATCTTATTTAGGTCAATATATTTTCCAATAGGATCTACATCACCAAATAAATCTTCAACAACAAGGTTACCTATTACAATATTCTTTGTATTATTTTCTAAATCAAGAGGATTTATAAATCTTCCATATTTCATTTCAGATTTCTCTATAAATTGGTGATCAGGATTTACCGCTCTTACTGAGTAATTACTTTTTTCAGTACCAAAAGTAGCCGTAACATTTTTATATACTCTACCGGTTATAAATTCAATATCATCGCTAAACTCTTCTTTTAAGGTTTCGTATAACGGGTTGTCAAATTGAATTCTTCTTCCTGTTTGATATCCTTCAACTGCCTTGGAGGTGCGACCGGAATAAATAAATATAGAATTATTCGCATCTCCATTAAATTCGTTATTAAATGTATTTTGAAATCCATTGGCTATCCCAAATAAAATTGTAAATAACATTATAGCAAATGCAACAGTGAAGCCAGAAAGGAGTGTTCTCAGCTTATTTTTGTTTAAACTTTGAAATATTTCTCTAAATAAATCAAGATCAATCATTATATCAATCTGTTTTGTTTAACTTTTTTATCTTCCATTATAACTCCGTCTTTCAATCTAACTATTCGTTTACACATCAATGAGATATCCTCCTCATGGGTTACAATTAATATGGTTTTACCTTCATCATTTAGTTGTTGTAAAAACTGCATAATTTCATGAGAAGTAGCTGAATCTAACGCACCAGTTGGCTCATCTGCCAACAGCAATTTAGGTTCAGCGGCAAGTGCTCTTGCTATTGCAACCCTTTGCTTTTGACCACCTGAAAGTTCATTTGGCAAATGTGTTGACCAATCGGCAAGTCCAACTTTTTCTAAATGAAACATTGCTTTTTCTTGTCTTTCCTTTCTTTTTAACCCTTGATAATACAAAGGCAAAGCAACATTTTCAAGAGCATTTTTAAAATTAATCAGATTAAAAGATTGAAATACAAATCCTAAAAACTTGTTCCTGTATTGTGCTGCTTTCTTTTCGGTTAAATCTTTAATCTCAATACCATCCAATGTATACTCACCTGAATCAAGTTCATCTAGAATTCCTATAATATTTAGCAATGTGGATTTTCCTGAGCCGGAAGAACCCATAATAGCTACCATTTCTCCTTTATCAACGTGAAGATCAATACCTTTTAAAACATGGAGACTAGAATCTCCCATTTTATAAGATTTATGAAGTTTATTTATTTTTAACATTTTTTCTTTTATCTAACTCTTCTAATACCAGCACAAAACATAAACTGATTTATTTCATCTACAAAGGTTAATAAAAAGAATACAAATTCTTGTTAATTAGTTGTTAAAAGGAGTACTGTATTTGTTAACGTGAAAATTAAGAATTTACAAGTGTCTACTTTTTAAATTTTTTGTAAACAAAAAAAATCATAACAAAAACAAGTAAATATGGTAGAAAAGCTAAGTATATTATTCCATTATTGATACCTTCTGCCATACCCTCATTTTCACTACTTTCTAAAACTGCTCTACACATGGCGCATTGAGAATAATTGTAGTTGGAAATTGTAAGAAATATGAATATTAATAATTTATTTCTCATTATACATAATATGGTGCAATCATCAAATACACTATTACCCCCGTTACAGCTACATAAAGCCAAATAGGAAAAGTAATTTTTGCAATTTTTTTGTGTCTAACAAAATCACCTGTAATTGCTCTTATGTATGAAAAAAGGACAAAAGGAATTACAGTAATTGAAAGCAATATATGTGAGATTAATATAAAATAATAGAAATATTTAATCAATCCCTCTCCACCAAACGAAGTTGGGTCACTTGTGATATGATAAGCGATGTACAAAACCAGAAATAACAATGATAGAGCAATACATATTTTAATCAATCTTTCATGCAATTTTCTGTTTCCATTTTTTATAGCAATTACTGCAAAAATTAAAAGAACAGCAGTAATCCCATTAGTTGTTGCATAAATAGGAGGTAAAAATTTTAATGGTTCTGCAAATGGTAAATTTTCCAATAATATGATTGGTTCAAAATTCGGGGATCTTAAATCAAATATTAGCTTGTCTGCATTCCACTTTAAGAATAGTAATAATGCTACGACAGCAGGTACAATAAAAGATACTATTAATGTAAGTCTATTGTATAATTTTACTTTTTCTGAACTCATTTTATTCACTTAATAATTTTAAGAGATCTTCTTTCAAAACCGTAATTTCCTCAGACTCACCATTAGAATCTAATTTTTCTTGAAAATTTACAGATCCTTTATAATATATTTTAGGGTTTCCGAATTGATCATTTCTACATCTTATGTAGCCTTTTTTATCTACCAATGCAAAGTATCCAGAATGTTCAAAACCATCAATAAAATCTGAGCTTGCAGCAGTATACAGATTGAATCCGTCATTTGCAAGCTTATAAATGTCATCTCTATCACCTGTCATTAAGTTCCAATTAGAATTTATAATTCCGTTGTCATTTGCATACTGACTTAAAACTTCTACCGTATCATATTCAGGATTAATAGAAAATGATGCTATTCCAAATTCAGGAAAAGCTGTAAAACTATTTTGAATATGGACTAGGTTTGTATTCATTATAGGGCAAATTGTAGTACATGTAGTAAAAAAGAACTCAACAATATAAGCTTTACCGAGATAATCACTATTAGAAATAAGTTCTCCATTTTGATTAATAAATTTAAAATCAGGAACCATTTTTCTTTCATTATTTATTAATAAATAAGGAAGAGACTCGGTATTTTTTTCAAAATTATCAAGCTTTAAGCTCCTGCTTTCACTTCGAGATATGTCGTTATTTTTAACTCGATCAATAACTCTTGGAACAAAAACCAAACCAAAAACAATAATTACTATGCCAATTAAAATATTTCTTTTATTAATCATTTGCATCTAAATTACTTATTCGTCTAATATTAGAATTAAAATTTCCTTTTCTTTTTTGTCTATATTCTGTAAATAAAATTCGTATATCATCATTCATTTTTTTCTTTATTTCAGAAACTATCACAGAATTATAAGAATATAAACCAAATAAATTGATGTTATTTTCAATCTCATCATCATTACGATCATCAATTCTACCTCTTTGATTCCTTTGTTTATCAACTATAAAAACCTGACTTGTATAATTTGAAGAATCTAATTGGGAAGATGATCTAAGTGAATTATAAATTTCTTTTATTTTTTCGTCACTGGCTGTTGCAAAAAACCAATATTTTAGATCATCCGATTTTATTAACTCCTTTTTTACATTTTTTAATGAATTTTCAGAGTTTGTATGACTAATAGAGATAATCTGAAATTTTTTGAAACCTTTAAACTTATCATAAACCAATTCTTTAAGGTTCATGGCTCCTGTAATGTTTTCAAGAGGTTTATTTCCTAAAAAATTGAGAATTGTTATATTTTCTTCAAGAGTTGTTTCGCTCTCATCAATAAAATTTAAAAAATCTATTTCTTTAATATCCTCATTAACGATATCCAGAGTGTTATAATTGTGGGTGGACGGATATAGAAATAGTAAAAAAATAACTGGCAATAAAAAAAGAATTCCCAGGATTATCCATTTTCTATAAAAAGAATTAGTCACGATTCAATTAAAAATTAAAAATCTGTTTTGATATAATTAGATGCATCGTCATATACATCAAAAATATATCCACCTTCTTGAATTAAAATAAATGTCAGATAAAGAATTAGAAAAACAGCTGTCCATACAACAACTCTTCTGAGGATTGAAGTTTCATCACGCATGTGCATGAAATCCCAAGTAATATAATATGCTTTAACGATGGTAAGTATTATAAATACCCAATTTAAAAGTTTAAGATTTAAAAAGTACTCATTTAAAGCAGCTGGTTTATAAATCCCTAATACAACCTCAACTAAAGTAACTATTGAAAGAAGTATTAAAACACCAATTATTTTCTGTGTATTAGACTTAAATTTTATAAGTCCTCTAAAAATTTCCAACTTGTGTGCGTGTTCAGCCATATTATTATACTAAATAGAAAAATGTGAAAACAAAAACCCAAACTAAATCTACAAAATGCCAATAAAGACCAACTTTTTCTACCATTTCATAGCTTTTTCTTTTTTCATAGGTTCCAACAATAACATTAAAGAAAATAATGATATTAAGAACAATACCTGAAAAAACGTGAAAACCATGAAAACCAGTTATAAAGAAAAAGAAATTAGCAAATAAAGGAACTCCATATTCATTTTCGATAAGATTTGCTCCGTTAACAACAGAAACACCTGTTGATTTTAAAATATCTAAAGATTCTTCCCTTGAAAGAACTGTTTTATGGCCGTGCTCATCTAAATTTTGAGTTCTGATTACAATATTTGGAGAAGCTTCCATTCCGGCGATTACCTCCTCTACAGAATAAGATGGTAAAGTGCCTTCATCTCTATACCAAATTCCATTATATTTTTCATGTTGATCTCTTGAGCTTGAATAAATAAAAGCAAAATCACTGACAGCAACTCTCTTAGAAGTTTCAGAATCTAAAAACTGAAGTATATTTCCACCCTTTGTTTTAACTGCACCATAATCTCCTTTGATAAAAGTAGCCCATTCCCATGCTTGTGAACCAACAAAGATGATACCTCCAATAATTGTTAAAAACATGTAGAAAGTAACCTTTGCTTTATTCATTTTATGACCAGCATCGACAGCGAGCACCATAGTAACAGATG
>Ga0075480_10001949_pt1 | contig 13174 bp, 11 predicted proteins | sample DEB08_DNA_7_FD_81590 | JGI IMG/M metagenome (GOLD analysis project Ga0075480, IMG submission 81590) | Aqueous microbial communities from the Delaware River and Bay under freshwater to marine salinity gradient to study organic matter... | ecosystem: Environmental > Aquatic > Marine > Coastal ... | reverse complement strand
TGGTGATCCTGGGCGGAGGATCCGTGCGTGGTGCGGCAGTGGCAGTAGGGGCAAAGACCGAGATGACGAGGGTGACGGAAGCGAATAGTGGCGCAGTAACCCACGCCCTGCTTCTCAGTCGATGCTTCGGGCGCACCCCACCAGGATGCCAAAGTATCCCACCGGAAACCACTGGGAAGGGCCGATGAGGGAGGGTTTCGACCCTTCCCAGTGGTGTTCAGCGAAGACGTATCCCGTTCCCTTAGCCGTACACCGAGACGGTGTTGAGGAATGTCGCCATGCGCTGAAGTGCGTAGGACCGGCTGTCATTGATCCTGGCGCGATCCCGGCGTACGAGCTTGAAGTCCTGCAGTTCATAAATCGTGCCGAGGGTGATCTGCTGCAGAGCAATGCCGACTCTGGCTCCATCGCCCACGGTGTACTGCCCATCGGTCAGCATGTCCTCATACATCTGCTCCATCGTGGGGAAGTGGGTGAACTCTCCCATGACGTCACCCTTGGTGAGGTCCTCCCAGCCGTGGAGTCGCAGCAGGCGCCTGATGCGCTTCAAATCCCGCTCCTCGGCCCTGGCCATGATGACGAACGGTCCTCTGTCATGAACCTCGGCGAGATCCATGAGCACGTCGTAGGACAATTTCTCCTGCGCTGCGAGGAGTTGCAGGTACTCCTTCTTGCCCATCGAAGTCTGAGCCTGGGAGGGAGTGGATACTGCGAGGCTGAGGCCTAGAGCGAGGGCTGCGGACATGATGACGGCAGTCAGCCGGGCCCACCAGCGGTGGAGGATGTGGGAATGTCGGGTAATCACGTGGATACTCCTTCATCGGGTCTGTGACCCCATCACGATGCCGTCGTCCACAGCCTCGACGGGTAGGCAACGGTGAGCCGTGAACGCTCCTGGAACGGTCATCCCCCATGATGGAAACCGTGACCACCGGATCCCGCCGTTTCCTACCGCCCATCGTCGCTGCCTGTCTCGCAATGTCGGCCGTGGCGTGGGCATCTCCCGCTCGCGCGGAGACGCAGGCGGACTCTCGGATCGCTACGGCCGTAGCCAGGCTCGCGCAGGATCCAGCGCTAGGTCGCAATCTGGGCGTTCATGTTCGAGATGTCGCATTCAATCGGTCAGTCACGGGCATTCGAGCCGACAGGGGGTTCATCCCCGCGTCCACCATGAAGGTGGTAACGGCGTTCACCAGCCTCGCCAGCATGGGTGCCGACCATCGATTCGTCACCACGGTCTGGATGCCCGCACCGGGCCGGCTGGTGCTCGAGGGCGGTGGGGATCCGGTGCTCACCCGCAGCGATCTGAGTCGACTCGCCAAGAAGACCAAGAGGAAGTTGAAGAAGAAGGACCTACCACTGCGGGTCCTGGTCGACTATGACGATGACATCTTCGCTCCTCCGACCAATGCCCCTGGCTGGGAGGCCGGTGACATGCCCGCCTATATCTCGGCTGTTCGGGGACTGACGATTCTCGGAAGCTACTCCGCGGACACCAGTCGCGTCGCAGCTGACGCCTTCGTGGCTGCTCTGAGGGCTCGGAAGGTGCAAGCGAGTGTGGGTTCCAGGGCTGATGCTGAGTCGGGGGCGACCCGGCTGGCTCGGTTCAGAGGAAATGACGTGGGGGAAGCCATCGCTGTGATGATGCCGCCGAGCGAAAACAACGTCGCGGAGATCCTGTTTCGCCACGTGGCGCTCACGGAAGATCAACCGGCCAGCTGGGAGGGCGCGAGCCTGGCTGCAGTTGAAGTACTCGAGGATGAGGGGGTCGATACCGGGGAGTCGACGATCGTGGACGGGAGTGGGCTTAGCTACGCGAATCGACTCACGCCCGAGTTGCTCACCGAGGTGTTGAGCGGGATCGATGCCGATGAGCGATTCGCAACAGCACGGGACTCCATGCCGATTGCCGGTGTGAACGGCACACTCATTCGGCGATTTGCCGCGTGGCCGGCGTCCTGCGCCCGAGGGGAGGTGTCGGCCAAGACCGGGAGCCTGCCGATGACGGTGTCGACCTTGGCTGGGTTCACCACAGGAGCTGATGGCCGGCGGAAGGCGTTCGCGGTGCTGGTGAATGACCGGCCGTATTCGGCAGCCTGGTCGGCGACCAGCCTGGCGATCGATTCGATTGCTGCCGCGGTGCATGGTTGTGTGAGATGAGCGTGAACGTCGACCGCGTCCTCGACGACATCGCGGGCTCACTCGATTCCGGCGACATCGTGACAGATCCGGACATCATGGGGTCCTATCGTGAGGACCGGTCTACAGGCGCCGTCGCTGGGTGGCCGAGTGCTGTTCTGTTTCCGCGAACGACCGCCCAGGTGTCTGCAGTCATGCGGACGGCATTCGCTCATGGAGTTCCGGTGGTGCCTCGAGGTGCTGGCTCAGGGCTCACGGGCGGCTCCCACGCTATCGATGGTGGTCTCGTGGTCTGCGTGGAGCGAATGCGAGATGTGCACACCGTGAACGTGGCCGATGGCTATGTCGAGACCGAGCCAGGCATCTTCAACACCGAGTTGCGAGACCATGTCGCCGAGCATGGCCTTTGGTACGCCCCCGACCCGGCGAGCAAGGACTTCTGCTCCATCGGTGGGAATGTCAACACGAATGCTGGTGGCTTGTGCTGTGTGAAATACGGGGTGACCCGGGAAGCGGTACTGGGGCTCGAAGTAGTTCTCGCCGATGGTCGAGTCACGAGGTTGGGACGTCGAACGGTCAAGGGAGTCGCCGGGTACGACCTAGCGGGACTCGTGGTGGGTAGTGAGGGCACGCTCGGGATCGTCACGATGGCGCGCCTGCGGCTTCGCCCACTTCCACCGCCGGCCACCACGGCGGTCGCGATCTTCGACGACGTCGGTACGGCTGGCCGGGCCGTCGAAGCCATCATGCGGGCCACGACCCCCAGCCTGTTGGAGATCATGGATGCCACCACCATGAGAGCAGTCGAGTCGTGGCGTCCCTGCGGATTGCCGATTGATGCCGGCGCCCTGCTCATCGCGCAGTCCGATCTTCCCGGAGCAGCCGGTGAAGCCGAAGCTGATCGGATCCTTGCCGAATGCTCAGGAGCGCGGGAGGTGTATCGATCCGAGGATCCGGTCGAGGCAGATGCGCTGCTCGGCGCCCGACGCATGGCGATCCCGGCACTCGAGGAGATGGGGGATTGGCTCCTCGACGACATCGCCGTCCCGCGGTCTCGACTCGCTGAGGCGGTAGAGGGTATCGAGGCAATCTCAGAGCGCAGGGATGTCCTCATCGGCACCTTCGGGCACGCGGGGGATGGCAACCTTCACCCCACCATCGTGGTGCCGCGTCAGGATGAGGATGCCGCCGTGCGTGCGCTGGGGGCCTTCGACGACATGCTCACCCTTGCGTTGGATCTCGGCGGATCAATCACGGGGGAGCACGGCATCGGGCTGCTGAAGCGGAGCGCGCTGGATGATGAACTCGATGAACCAGCGAAGGAACTACACCACCGGATCAAGGCTGCCTGGGATCCGACGGGAATCCTCAACCCGGGGAAGTCACTACCCCGCTGGTGAGGTTGCGACCGGTGGATCCGCTGTCGCTGGATGATCGGGATCTCGACCGGTGAGATACTTCACGACGCGGTAGATCGCAGCACCGATCGGAACGGCAACCAGCGCCCCGATGATGCCGAGGGTGACCGAACCGATGGCAATCAGGATGATGATCGCGAGTGGATGCAGGCTGACCGCCTTGCCCATGACGAGTGGTTGCAGGACATCCCCATCGAAGGAACCCACGATAACCGTTAGAACGATGACCAGTGCGGCGATCAGGGGCCCACGCTCGGCCAGGGCAATGATCGCGGCGAAGAAGGTGGCGATCGGGGCTCCGATGACCGGGATGAACGCGCCGAAGAAGACGATGGCAGCGAGCGCTGGAGCGAGGGGGACCTGCAGGATCAGTAGGCCGATGAACACGAGCGTCGCGTCAGCAAGAGCGACTACGACAATGCCGCGGGTGTAGCCCGACAGGGAGTCCCAGGCGAGGTGCCCGGACACGTCGAACTTGTCCCGTGCACGATTCGGAATCCAACTGACGACGAAGTTCCAGATCCCTCTCGGGTTCGACATGAAGAAGATCACACCGAAGATGAAGACCGAACCGCCGATGACGAGGTCGCCGATCGATCCGAACGCGTCTGCAGCGAATGCTTCCACGGCATTCTTCAACCATGTCTCGGCCTGACCCACGTACTTCGAGAAATCGTCATTGCTCAGATTGAGTGGTGGTCCCGATGCCCACTGTTGAATATTGTCGAAGGACGTGGTGATGGCCTTGCTGAGGGCGGGGCCCTCGTTGATCACCGAGCGAATGACGATCCCGAGCACCACGACGATGGCGACCGCAATCAGGATGATCGATGCGATCAGAGCAATCACCTTGGGAAGAAACTTCCGGAAGAGATTCATGATGGGCGTGGCGAGGGCGGTGAAGAACGCGGCCAGGAACAGTGCGATCACCACGATGGACACAAGGCCGATTCCATAGAACAGCGCGATCAAGCCGGCCAGGATGATCAGGAGCCGCCACGTTAGACCGGCCCAAGACACCAGCGTCGGGGGGAGTTTCGACGTGATCGAGTTATCCGATGGGTTTTCCGTCGGCTGGCTGTCCGTCGGGCTGCTCATGCCAGCGACGCTAACGCACCTGCCAGACCCGTGGTCGGATTTTGCCGATCCGTGTGTCAGTCCAGACGTGTGTCAGTCGAGGCGAACCCGACCGCGTGGTGTGTCGAACTCGCACGCGACGAGACCGCGATCCTCCGACTCAACCCAGGACACCTTCACCCCATCGAGGCAGGCGAACAGTCGCTCCGGGGGGACTCCGAGCCATTCGGCGAGGGCATGCGGATCGCCGCAGAACTCCATGGCCGCCAGGGACACCTCACTGCCGACACGTGAAGGATGTTCGTCATGAGTTTCCCACTGGACGAAAAAGGGAACCTGTGGATCGTCGAGTAGATCGAGGACACCGATCTGGCGCCATCGCAGATCGACACCATCCGGGCGGATGCGGTGGCCTTCGACGCTGAGGCGGCCTAGACGGTCCTCGGTCGTTGAAATGTCGGAGACACCTACGACCCAGCCGAGCCACCCCCCGCCTTCCTCGGCTCGACGATGCACGGCACGCCCGAATGGCGCCTTCTCCGCTGCGGGGTGATCGAGGGCAGCAACCACCTCGAGATAACTGCCATGAGCAAGGGGAAGGACGAAGTTGCGGGTCCCGAACGCCGGATGCAGGCCACCGTCGCTGAAGGGTGCCCCGAGATCGGCACCGATGCGCTGTACGACATCAGCGAGCTCGCCGGGACTGCAGGCGTACGACACGTGGTCCAACCGCATAGCCTCATCCTGCCCCGTCGGGTCGAAGGTGCCGACCTCACCCCCCGGTTTCAGGGTAGGTTCGGCCTGGAATACGTGCGCTCGTCAGGAGGATCGGTGGACCCCACTACTGAATCGGATCCCCAGGATGGGACCGAGGTGACCTCGGCTCCGTCATCCGAGGGCGCACCGTCGCCGGCGTCTGGAGTAGCGCCCGTCGCCTTGGACAAAAAGAAGTCGATCATCCTCGGGATCATCGGTCTGGTCTTCATCGTGCTGATCTTCTGGAAGGTCATCCCCACGATTGGCAGTTACTCCGACGCATGGGAGTCGCTGCAGAACATGGGGTGGGGCGCCGTCCTTGTCATCGTGCTGGCAGTCGTGGTGTACCTCGGGGTGTACGGCTTCACCTTCATGGTGGCCGTCCCCAAACTGCGCTTCTGGCAGGGGCAGCAGATCAACCAGGCGGCGTTCGCCATCAGCAACGGAGTTCCCGGTGGTGGAGCGGTCGGCCTCGCCGTGCAGTACGGAATGCTCGCGTCCTACAAGATCTCACCTGCCGCCTCCACGGCTGCCATCACAGCGGTGGGCCTCTGGGGGACGTTCATCACCCTGGGCTTCCCGATCCTGGGAGTACTCGCTCTGATCGCTGGCGGTGGAGGCGGTGACTCCTACCTCACCTTGGCCCTCATCGGTCTGGCGATTCTGACGGCCGCGGTCGTGCTGCTGGTCTTCATCATTCGAAGCGAACCACTCGCCCGGCGGATCGGGGGCTGGGGCAATGCAATCCTGCGCCCTCTGAGCCGACGGTTCACGAAACTCGCCAACATCGACCTCGTCCCGGCGATCGTCCACTTCCGCGCGAGCATTCACGACATTGTGGCTCGGCGCTGGCTTCTGCTCACCCTCGCCCAGGGCGGCATCTTCGTCACCCAGTTCCTCATCCTCTACATGGCGCTGCGGGGCGTCGAGGGCTGGGATCAGGCAGGAACTCCACTGCTGGTCGCCTTCGGGGCGTTTGCCATTAGTCAGATCGGATTGATGATTCCGATCACACCGGGAGGCGTGGGAACGGTCGATGCCTTCATGATCGCGATCCTCACCAATAACGGCACCGCTGAAGGTGCGGCGACTGCTGCTGATCTTGTGTGGCGTGCTTCGTCCTTCGTCCCGCAGATCATCATCGGGGTGTTTGCCCTCGTGCTTTGGTATCGGAGGGCTGGGCGCACCTTCGCCGCGGCGAGTAAGGATTCTGAACCGGAGAAGTAATGAACGATCGCACGTCCACCATCGAACAACCGGAATACCGCAGGTATATCGCACTGGGTGACAGTTTCACCGAGGGCCTCAATGACGAGGTTGGCCTCGATGGTCGCTACCAAGGTTGGGCAGACCGAGTCGCAGCGACGCTGAACAGGCATAATCCAGGACTGCTTTACGCCAACCTCGCAATACGTGGACGACTCATGGGCCAAGTTCTCCAGGAACAGGTGCCCGCCGCGGTGGCGCAGAACCCGGACCTGGTGACCCTGGCGGCCGGCGTTAACGACGCACTGCGGCGCGAATACGATCTCGCGACTGTTTCGGAACAGTTGCGCCAAAGCGTCTCCGCCTTGACCGATAGCGGGGCAACCGTCGTCGTCTTCGCCTTCGGCGACCCCTCGCGTAGATCGGATCTCATGGGGCGGGTCGCCGGACGCTTGAAGGAGTACAACGCTGCGACGAAGGAGATCGCCGCCGACCACGGAGCCCGGGTGGTCGACTTCTGGGGCGCGGCAGTCTTCGATGACGATGCGCTGTGGTCATCGGACCGACTGCACCTGTCGCCCCTCGGGCATGAACTGGCGGCTCGAGCTGCCCTCGAGGCCATGGGCTATAACGATGACTCCTGGCGCAGTCCCGCATCGAGCACGCCCCCGCATCATCCGCTGCTCCGAGCCGGTGGTCACGCGGCCTGGGCGGCTAGCCACTTGACGCCATGGCTTCTCCGCAGGGCACGCGGGGTCAGCTCCGGGGACGGCATCGAAGCAAAGCGCCCGCTCCTCGCTCCCGTCGACTAGCGACGAGTCATCCCCAGGTCTGCAAACCCAGGCTTCTTCAACCGATGTCGCCACGACCTCCGAATCGGCCGACAGGGCGCCCAGCCTGACGGCATGACCGATCCAGCCACCATCGTTGCCGTCATTCCGTCGCTCCTCGGCTTCACACCGGAGCACTCCGCGGTGATCATCGGCCTCGGCATCACTCCCAGTGGGCACCCGTGCATCGTGGCGACCGCCCGAGTGGATCTGCCTGAGCCAGAGGAAGATGAAGACACGGCAGCATGGAGTGATTGGCTCGCCGACACTGTCGACACACTCATTGAGCGGAGCAACACCCTCCTCTGCGTGATCTGGGACGGAGGCTTGCCCGAGGACGTTCGAGAGCGGGCCGAAGCCGCTCATGCCTCCCTAGCTAGAGCGGGCGCTCACATCGGCGACGTTCTTGTCGTTCATGCCGGACGGTGGTGGTCCCTGATGTGCGAATCCAGTCGATGCTGCCCCGAGGCAGGCCGCCTGATCGAGCCCGGGTCTATCGATAGGGGCTGCGCGATGTTGGGCCTACCGCCCTGCGAGCCCGCGGAGTCGCGGCGCGATCTGGAATCAGAACTCTCCTTCGCGTCGCTGCGAGGAGACTGGCCGAAGGAACCCCCTGACATTCCAGACGGTGCGTTCGAGGTGGCCGTGGCTCACACCGTCAACACACTGGCATCGGGATCGCCCTGTCAAGCAGAGAATCTCGTCCTCATCGGCATCGCGCTGTCCGACGTCCGAGTGCGGGACACCGTGATCTGGGACGTGCTCTCGAACGATCGCCGATTGCTCGCTCCTGCGATCGAGGTGCTGAGCGAGGCGGTGCGATCTGCACCCGACTACTACGTGGCACCGCTGGCTGCATGTGTGGGCCTTTTCCAGTGGCAGTATGGCGATGGCATTCGAGCCTGCATCGCAGTCCACAGATCACTGGACGCGAACCCCGAGTACTCGTTCGCCCACCTGCTCTTGCAGTGCCTCGCCCGAGGAGTGTCTCCTCAGGAATGGTGGGCGAGTCTGCGACTCATCGGGCGAGATCGTTGCACTGGCCGCTGTTGAGTTGCCCGGCTCGAGTGAGATGACATTGGTCGGCCACTCCAGGCCCAGGAGGAGGGGGAGGCTCGTGCCGGCAGCCGCTGATGCGCTATGTTTGCTGAAGGTCATGAGTGCCAGCGTTTAGCCCCGGCTTGCTGGCCGGCAACCCTCCGACCGCGGTGGGGTGCTCCGGGTGAAGACCGGGCCTGGACATCCAGGCAAGCGCGGGTCTTGCACAGGGCAGGGCCTGTGAGTCCTACGTCTGTATGAGGAGTACTCATGTCGAACGGTTGGTCCTTCGAAACACGGCAGATTCACGCTGGGCAGCAGCCTGACGCGGCTACGAACTCTCGCGCCCTGCCGATCTACCAAACCACGTCCTACACCTTCAACGACACAACCCATGCGTCGAACCTGTTCGCGTTGAAGGAACTCGGCAATATCTACACCCGCATCATGAACCCGACGCAGGCTGCGGTCGAGGATCGGATCGCCTCGCTGGAAGGAGGCGTGGGAGCTCTCCTCGTCTCCAGTGGTCAGGCTGCCGAAACCCTGGCGATCTTGAACATCGCCGAAGCAGGCGATCACATCGTCTCCAGCCCGAGCCTGTACGGCGGCACCTTCAACCTCTTCCACTACACACTGCCGAAGATGGGGATCGAGGTGTCCTTCGTTGAAGATCCCGATGACCTCGACTCCTGGCGGGCAGCGGTCCGGCCCAACACGAAGGCGTTCTTCGGGGAATCGATCTCCAACCCGAAGAACGACCTGCTCGACATCGAGGGTGTTGCCGGAGTCGCCCACGAGGTGGGCGTTCCGCTCATCGTCGATAACACCGTCGCGACACCATTCCTCATCCGTCCCTTGGAGTGGGGTGCCGATGTCGTCGTGCATTCCGCGACGAAGTACATCGGCGGCCATGGCACCGCCGTGGCCGGGGTCATTGTTGATGGAGGCTCCTTCGACTACGCCCAGTATCCGGAGCGATTCCCGAACTACAACGAGCCGGATCCGAGCTATCACGGGCTGGTCTATGCGCGAGATCTTGGTGTGGGCTCGGCGTTCGGTGCGAATGTCTCGTTCATCCTGAAGGCACGGGTGCAGTTGCTCCGCGATCTCGGCGCTGCGGTAGCACCGTTCAATGCCTGGCTGCTCGCCCAGGGGCTGGAGACGCTGAGCCTGCGCATGGAACGGCATGTGTCGAATGCGAAGAAGGTGGCCGAATGGCTGGACCGTCATGATGAGGTGCTGTCCGTCAACTACGCCAGCCTGCCGAGCAGCCCCTGGCATGCCCTGGCGACGAAGTATGCGCCGCTGGGATCGGGCGCGGTGCTGGCCTTCGAGATCAATGGCGGGCTCGAAGCAGGAACGAAGTTCGTGGAGGCGCTGGAACTGCACAGCCACGTGGCGAATATCGGCGATGTGCGCAGTCTGGTCATCCACCCTGCATCGACAACCCACTCCCAGCTGAGCCCAGAGGAGCAGGCCGCGGCCGGAGTGACCCCAGGCCTGGTGCGTCTAGCTGTCGGCCTGGAGGGAATCGACGACATCCTCGCCGATCTCGAGGCCGGATTCCGCGCGGCGAAGACCGCCTGAGTAGCCACCAATCGAGGATCATGACGTCTGACGTGTCGCGCGAATTCGGCGGACCGATCGACTACAGCGGTCCCCCTCCCGCCAGTGCCGCCTGGTGCGAGGGGGATCCGGTCGGAGATCGCAGGTTCCTCGACGTCGGAGCGCTTACGACCCAATCGGGCTTCACCTTCCCCGAGATTCGGGTGGCCTACGAGACCTGGGGGACCTTGAATGGGGATCGCTCCAACGCTGTCTACATCTGTCATGCCCTGACCGGGGATTCCCACGTAGCCGGACCTGCAGGACTCGGCCACATCACCGAAGGATGGTGGGAGGAACTCGTTGGCCCCGGTCGACCCCTCGACACAGACCAGTGGTTCGTGGTCTGCGCCAATGTGTTGGGCGGGTGCCAAGGAACAACGGGCCCAGCCTCGACCGCGCCTGACGGACGACCTTGGGGGAGTCGCTTTCCCGTGGTGACGGTGCCCGACATGGTCGAGGTTGAGCGGAGGGTCGCCGACGCTCTCGGTATCGACCAGTGGGCCCTGATGCTCGGTCCATCCTTGGGTGGGATGCGCGTGCTCGAGTGGATGGTGTCTCATCCTCAGCGGGTGCGAACCGGGCTACTTTTCGGCACAACCGCTGCCGTGACCGCTGACGAGATCGGCATCCATCAGGTTCAGATTGAAGCGATCCTTGCCGATCCAGCGTTCAACAGGGGCGACTACTACGAGGCGGATGACGGTGAGGGACCACACCGGGGGATGGGTTTGGCACGGCGCATTGCCCACATGTCCTATCGCACGGAATCCGAACTCGACCTGCGTTTCGGCCGGACCCCACAGGGCGATGAGAAGCCACTTCACGGTGGGAGGTTTGCCGTTGAGTCGTATCTGGATCACCACGCGGACAAGCTCTCACGTCGTTTCGACGCGAATACCTACGTGGCACTCACCCGGGCCATGAGTCTGTTCGATCTCGGAGAGGGTCGAGGAGGTGTCGATGCGGCCCTAGGGCAAATCTCCGCACCCCTCATCGTGGTGGGAATCGACTCCGACCGTCTCTTCCCGCTTCGACTTCAGCAACGCATCGCCGATCACGCCCCCGGGTCCCGGGGTCTGGAGATCCTCAGGTCGCCGTATGGCCACGATGGATTTCTGGTGGAGGGGGAGCAGGTAGGTTCCTTCGTCCGCCAGGCGCTATCGATTCCCTGCGGCACCTGACAGCCACAGGTTGCACCGGCTGTCCACAGTTTCCGATTTCAACGAGACACACCCCCGGGGAGTCGACCTACTCTTCCGCCATGTTCCATTCCGCCGCGAGACAGAAGCGTGGAGTGCTGACCCTCGGTGTCATCGTGGGCGTACTCCTCGCGCTCGTCATGAGTGGCGGCTCGCCCGTGCAGGCCCGCGACGTAATCGGTGACGACGAACGGGATCTCTTCGTCGGAAGCGGATCGCTGCTGTTGCCCATCTCGATGCCCCGTCCCGGTCGGGAGGGAGCGGCAGACTGCCCGGGCTGCGAGTGGAAGGCGACCCTGGCGTGCGATCCGGTGTCACCTACGGCCTGTCGAGGCGCGGCGCGACTGTGCCCAGACCATCATTTCTGGTTGCGCATCACCCTGCGGCGTCCCGGTGGTGACTGGCAGGACATTGGCTCAGATTGCTTCACCCCCGGTGGGCCGGCGTCTCGCGATCGGGTGGAGATCCTCATGAAGGACATGGCGCTTCGAGGGGTACCGGCCCTGGCACCGAGTCACCAACCCGCAGGCGGGGTTCTGCCGCATCTGCCCGTCGCTTTCGACTCGGGTCAGCCCCGGGGGACCCTGTCGTGGCAGTGGACCATTCTGGGATTGCCCGTGTCCGTCTCGGCCACCCCGCGATGGACCTGGCGCATGGGATCTCGCGTGTACTCCACCACTCAGCCGGGCGGGTCGTGGCCCGAATCCGCCGTCACCCACACCTATCGATACGAGGGTGTCCAACCCGTCGAGGTTGCGACGGTGTGGACGGCAACGTACCTAGTCGGCGACCTGGGGCCCCTGAGTGTTCGACAGCCCGTCACCCAGTTCCAGCGGTTCACCATCAAGGTAGGGCAGGCCCGCGCCGTCCTGGTTCGGTGAGCCTGGATGGGACAGGCTGCGGGCGGCATGCAACACTAGGCGAGCCCGCAAGGGCACTGTGCCCGGTCTGGTCCGCAAGGACTTGACTCGGGCCCTCTTCATGGGGCCACGTGTGCGCGTGATGCGTGGAACCGCCGGAACGATGGAAGGATCCGCTGGTCTGATGTCACCATCCCGCAGCACTGGGACTACGTCCTCAGCGAAGAAGCCCCCCCAGAAAAAGGCAGTCGCGAAAAAGGCGGTCGCGAAAAAGGCGGTCGCGAAGAAGGCCCCTGCTAAGAAAACCACGACGGCGAAGGCGCCAGCCAAGAAGGCAGCCGCGAAGAAGACCCCTGCTAAGAAAACCACCACGGCGAAGGCACCAGCCAAGAAGGCAGCCGCGAAGAAGACCCCCGCCAAGAAGAGCACCGCAGCCAAGAAGACCACCGCAGCCAAGAAGAGCACCGCAGCCAAGAAGACCACCGCAGCCAAGAAGAGCACCGCAGCCAAGAAGGCCCCGGCTAAGCCTGCGGCCGTCGCCAAGGCGCCGGCAAAGAAGGTCGCGGCGAAGAAGACCACGGCAAAGAAGTCGGCTCCGGCGGCGAAAAGCTCGGCTGCGGTCACGTCCGCAGCCCCCGCGAAGAAGGCCGCTGCGTCCAAGGCCTCACCCGCTGCAGCAGCACCCAAGGCTGCTGCCAAGGGCGAGAAGAAGACAGCTGCCAAGAAGGGGCCAGCCTCGACCGGCGAAACTCCAGCAGCAGCCGGGTCCGGGGACGAGCCTGACCTCAAGGAGGCGGCGGGCCTCGAAGCAGAGCTCGAAGCCGATCTCGCCCAGGATCTCGCGGCTCTCGAGGCCGATGGTGACGACACCTCCGCGGCCGGACAAAGCGAAGAGATCGTCCTGTCCGACGTCGACGACACCGATGAACCCGTCCAGCAGGTCACCCAGGCGGGAGCGACCGCCGATCCGGTAAAGGACTACCTGAAGCAGATCGGTAAGGTCCCACTGCTCAATGCCGAGCAGGAGGTGGAACTAGCCAAGC
>Ga0075480_10001945_pt1 | contig 13183 bp, 15 predicted proteins | sample DEB08_DNA_7_FD_81590 | JGI IMG/M metagenome (GOLD analysis project Ga0075480, IMG submission 81590) | Aqueous microbial communities from the Delaware River and Bay under freshwater to marine salinity gradient to study organic matter... | ecosystem: Environmental > Aquatic > Marine > Coastal ... | reverse complement strand
TAGTGGAGGCGGCGAGAATCTACTTATTTGACACAACCGCTTCGCAAAATAACATTAGTTCATCATCGCTAAATTCATTTTTACAGTAATTTGCTATTACTGCTATAAATCTTACGTTTCCTTTTAGATACCCAACCCGGTTATCTATTCTATCTAAAGAAGCGCGGAACATCTTATTTTGTTTCGAACCCCAGTCAGAAGAATGCTTTGGTAATTCTAATTTCCAACCAGTAATCGGACAAATACCTTTTTGCTCTAACCAAAGTTGCTTTAAGAATTCCAGATCAACATTGTACTGTTTTTTTCTTCGACGTATACATCTCATGAACCATTTAAATTCAGAGTATTCGTCTCGCCTATTGTCGCTTACGAGATTTTCTGTTACTCCGACTCCCCGAAACTCTTTCAAATTAGAGGAGTTTATTTTCCCAGCACAACTTCTAGAACAAAATGATTTTCTTCCAAGTTTTAAACTTCGATTATGTTCTGCTTTTCTTTTTTTAAATTTTGTATTACAGTAAAAACATTTAACTTCAATTTTGGACATTTCCACCCTCCTATGAATAAATAGTCATAAAAAGGTGGAAATGCCCTGTTTTTTAGGTGGAACTGGAGGCGGCGAGAATCGAACTCGCGTCCAAAGTATTTTTCAATTCAAGTCATCCACAGGCTTGCTTTGTTTATTTCCGAAACAAAGAAAAATATACGATGCCCCACCAACTTCCCATCGTCATGAAGTTCCACCTGACCACCCCGTCAGGGATACCATTTTGATTTTTGCAACTTGTCTGTTGTTTTTGACCAGATTGGATAGAAGGCTCTGGTCAGCCTCCCGATCAAGCCGCTAGTGCGAGTTCGTAGTTGTTGTTATTGGCAACTAAAGGTTTTTGATTTTTTGAGTCATCACGACTGCCTGCACTATCCTCTTCCAACACCCTGTCGAAACCAGTGCGCCCCCTTAAAGGACTTTGTTTAAAATGTTAAAGGTACCAGTTAATCCAGTTTCTGAATTGGTTGATAAAACTGCTATCAAAAATAAACAAGTGATACCTGTTATTAGGCTGTACTCGGTAAAAGTAACGCCTTTGTCATCAAGAAAAAAGTGTTTCATATTTTAACCTCATAAGGACCAGTAATTAGTTTTCTTCTTCTTCAAAATACGATACTGGTTGATATTTCTTTTTGAGGTTTTGAAAAGTATTCTCTGTCAGACCAAGGAGTCTCATAGCCTCCCATTGTGTTCTTGTTGCCGAGTAAGCATACTTTAATATAGCATCCTTAACTATGTTTGTCAAGTTATTCCATAAAGGAAGTCCATAAAGTCTATTGTTAACTACTTTACCAGACATTTCCATCTTTAATCCAATCACTTCTTCAAGAGATAAATTATTTAACATTACTAAGAATGATTCATTTATCTTTTTATCTTGACGAAGTTTCTTAGATAGACTATAATAGGTATTACGTCCTCTTGACTTTCTTCTTCTTTTCCAAGACATACTTTATTATAATATATTATTAATTATAAGTCAATTATTTCTAATAAATCTTCTTCTTGACCTTTATCAGATGGTCCTATACCTTGGGCATCTTTTTCTTTCTCATACTGAGGAGTGGTAGGTGTTTCTACTCCCTTGCCTAAGAAATCTTCAAACTCATCTCTCCAGAGAAGCATATTAGTCATAAGGTAATCATAATAAAGTTCACGATCTTCATCGTTAGCCAGTTCACTAAAATCAGAAACAACTGTGCCACGAATCTGCTTCAAAACGGCTAAAGCAGCATTACGTCCAGTTTGAACATCTTCACTCTGTTCTTGATCTTCAAGGCCCTTAGCAAGAAGTTGTTCGTCATCATCAACAGGTTCTGGCTCCGGTTCAGGATCTAAAACACCCATATCGCCAATATCAATGAACTTGTCATCTTCTTCATCCTCGCCTCCAATCTGGACATCTACCTCTTCGTCAATGTTTCCAGCAGGCTCGGGAGCATCAATATTGGTTTCAATAGCAGAAAGCAGATTCTTTAGTCCGTTGACCAAAAAAGAAACATAAGATTCTCTCTGCTCTTTGTTTGTAGTAAGGGACAGATATTCATCACGATAAGTAGGGATAATCTTCTTTAGAGTTTTACGAAGTTTATTAATACCAGTCTTCTGATGGGGAGTTTCATCTGCAACTGCAATCTTTTCAGAAATCAACTTTTTTACAACTTGACGAAGAATACCCTCTTCTTGCTTCTGCTCATTAACTTTCTGTCTTTTTACAATTTTAATCGCTTTTCTCACGGTTTCACGTAAAAGCTGTTCTTCGATTAGTTCATTTCTGTCTTTCATGATAGGACTCCCTTACCTAGTAAATAGTTCAGAACCTCCTCAATAACCTCGTCTTCTTCCTCTTCTTCCAAGACTTCTTCTTCGTCAACCTTGCCAGAATAGCCAGCAACGGCACCGCCAGCCATGGAAGACATTTCGTCAAGAGACTCGCGGACAAGTTGCATAATAACTTCATTTATTCCTGCTGGCTGGACATTTAGAATAGATAGAATGTCTTTGGGGTCTGTTTTTGGAGGTACAAAAGCTTTAAGCCCCCCCATAGCATTATCGAGGGCTGCTCTGAAGTCTCTTGCGCTAAGGGCCTCACCAGTAGCAATGAAGGCGCACATTATTGGGTCAGCAATACCAACACCTTCTCTTGCGTATTTTTCAAAGTTTGCTTTGAAACGGGATTCGTCACCGCCCTTTGTGCTGCATCCCGGTATAACAAGATCTCCAGGCTGGGCTAAGTCAGGATCATCATTTTCGTTAGCAACAAACTGGTAAGTAGCAGATACTGGGGAGTTTACAGGTGATTTTATAACTTTTACTCTGTCGGATAACCCGGCATCTCTTAAATATACATCCCAAATGGCCTTGGAGATTTCAAACCCTATACCGACACCAGACGGTGTTTTTCTAGGTAGAGGTGATACTAGGATTACAACTTCATCAGCAAGGTCGGCGTAATGTTCGACCATCTCCAGATGACCTCTGTGCGGAGGTTTGAAAGCACCGGGGACAATAGCAACTCTTCTTTTTAAAGTAAAACCGTCTTCTGTCTCACCAATGTCATCACCGTGTTCTTCAACTTCTTCTGTAACTTCTTTAATAATTTCACTCTTTAAGGATGCTAAAGTTGTAACTTCTTTGATTAGGGTTGGGTCAGTAACAGATACTTCGCGAAGAAGATCCATTTTATCACCAACATCAAAGAAATATTTCATAACTGACTTTAAAATACTGTTAGGCAGGTCTGTTCTTTCACTTAGAATCTCACGAACTCTTCTAACGATTGTTTCTCTAACAACTGCTCTATTGGCTTTTGTAAATGCTGATCTATCTACTAACTTGACACTGCCACCCGGACTTGCTGTAACATAGCCTTCGCCACCTTCGACGTCGCCAATAAATGCTTGAACAGGCGCTTCTTGTGCTTCAAGTTGTCTAATAATGTCATCTTTGACTTTCATAGTTAGATCCACCACTTGCCATAGTGCTTCAAATGCTGCCTTGTTTTCTTCTACATAACTCCTCAGATTTTTCTTTTTAGAATCACTGAAGTTCTTGCTGTCGGCCCAATCAAGAAAGTCGTTACCGAGACTCGTTAGTCCGGTGTCAACCTTCGAATTCAAATAAGAATAAAGTAAATTCGCAAAATTAGAAATCTTTCTTGAACGTAATGTATCACTGTCTAAAAGTTTATCTATCGCTTGACTATTTTTCTTAACAATGTTCTCAACTCTATCTAGCGCGCTCGTGTCGATATCGACTTCAAGTTCTTGTGTAGAAATAGGCGGAAGAACGTAAAGATCTTCACCTTGGAAAATATCAGTGCTTTGGAGGGGTACTTTGTTTCCTTCAAGATCTACTTCAAGGTGTACTACAACACCAGAGGTGCTTTTTGCTATTCTTTCTCCAAACTCACTATCAACATCAATTAAATAAGTAACAATATTTGGTTTAAACTTAAATCTACCGTTTTCAACAGGAGGAGTCTTATAATAAAGCAAGTCACCAAAAAAGAACCCTCTATGATCCTGCGGTACTGCTTTTTCATAAATAGGAAAGGCAGAAGCCATATTATTAGCAAAATCTACATAACCAGCACTAGGCTCCTTGCCTTTCGCTCTCATTCTTGTGTCCAAGAACATGCTTTTTAGTTCTTCTGGACTTTTTGCCTTGCCATCATAACCCTTGGCGTAAAATCCGCTTTTGTCGGTCAGGATGAAGTCACCGTTCTGGTCCCTTCCGAAAATAACCGCTGGTGAGCCGTCCCACTTGATTGTGGTGGCTTGACGACCTTCGGAGGTACCAAGACTCCTAAGAAGGTCCAAAACGCGCAGAGCGCCCCGTGAGCCCTCCCAGAACACGACATCTTCTGCGTGCTGGATTCTTGGGTCGCCTTTACGGGCTTCTGTGACCATCCCTGGTTTTTGCGGAAACTCTACGCCAAATCGGGGGAAAGTCTCAACAGCCATAGCAACCAACTCGTCATAGTTAGGGTCATCTTTGATCGCTGCTAAAATCTTTGGAATGGTGGTTAAATCTTCTGGACTTCCATCGCCACCAAGAAGAATTGTTGTAATCTCACCAATGTCAGTGGTCTTGTCGCCAGTGGCACGGTTTGTCAGACCGCCGAAGCCTGACCATTTATAACCTTTTGCCGAGGCAATAGAGTTTAAAAGAATCATTCTGTGTTGACCACGATACTGATCACCCGGTTCGCCTTGACTTGACCAAGCCATATACTTAGGATCTCCAAACATAAGATCTGTTTGGACAAACCCTTGACTATCGTCTCCATTAATAGGAGTTCTAAGATGAACAGAAATACCAGACTTTGCTACCCAAGTTCTTAATCGGTCTTCGGGATGATTTTCCTTGGCCCATGCTTTAAGTTTTGCATAAACTTCATCTTTGCTATGCTTGGACTCGTCAACAGCAAGATCAAGATCCCCAGAAGTAGGCTTTTTGCCTGTCGTCCCAAGTTTATTGTCGATTAGGGAGAAACCAAGAATGCCTTCCAACCACTTGATAGTAGGATCAATATCTGCTCTGTTTATTCTTTGTGTAAGCGGATTCTTTTCGGCGTCTTTGAAAACATTTCCGCCTTCAAGCAAGGTACCAGTCATTATTCGCTCCTACTTTCTTTTAGCAAGAGCCTTGGAGATTGCCTCGCGAATCATGCCGCGAATACGGTTTTCATCCACCTTCTCTTTGGCAGCCTTTTTCATAGGCTCTTCTTTGTCTCCGTCTTTATCAAGATCAAGGAAATCTGGTTTTGCTTCCTCATCCAAAGCCTCTTCCATTGGACCGCATTGGCAAGGTGAATGCCCGCATCGAGCACAAGGGCCACACATGCCCTCATCCATCTCACCTTCATTGCAGTGCATTTCTTCGATTTCAGCCTCTTCCATAGGCTTTTTGTAACCATAACCTTCCATTAGGCGGTCAAAAAGTTCTTTATCTTTCCATTCTTTGAGATTCATTTGTGTTTCTCCTGTTTTGTAGTAAGTAGATTCTTGAAGTTGTTTTTTATATGTTTCTTCCCAAGATCTAAAACACATATTGCCTTTTTCATAGGCTTCTCTTTCCATTTCCCTCATATACTCGTCTTGGTGGAAGTAACCTTCGCCATAAGCAGGCTTCTGATCAAATGCACCCCGACAATTTTGACTATGATGTACTAATTCGTGAGAAAGAGATCTCATAATGTCTTTTGGGTGCCTTCGGTCAGTATAAATGGTCACAGAAAAGTCATTTGGGTCATAAAAAGCGGTTTTTCCAAGCACTTGGGAAGAATTCTGAGGATCAGACACAAAATTAATAGAAACTGGCTTGTCAAAACCCATTTTTTGTTTTGCAAAGGGCAAAAAACTGCTCAAAAACGGTTTTATTTCATTTAAATTAAGATTTGAAGTATTTCTGATTGAAAATTTCAAGTTTGAAGCCCTCTGAACACAAAGTAATTAGTTTTCTATTACTTGTTCGTCATTTTTTGATATTCTTTTTAAATTAAGAGCCAGTACCGTAGCACTTTGTTGAGTTTCGAAACAAAAAATGATTGCAAAAACGACTTTTCGTCCCCCGCCGTTCTGGTACATTAGGCTAGAGACAACTCCGGTGAAATCTTGGCCTAATTTCGACCAACAAACAACGTCTCCAACCTTAATTCCTGTTAATCCCCCAAAACTTTCATTTAAAATATTCAAATTTTTGCCATTTTAGCGTTTTAAGAGATCGTTTATCTTGTTTTCTATGGCGTCTAGGGCTAAATGGAGGTCTGGTAACTCTCTTTCTTTAAAATCTATCAAGGAACGACGGTCATAATCGTCAGAACTATCCAAAATTTCAACTAGACGAGCAGCATTTTCCCTAATCACCCTAACATAATTTTGGAAAGGGCTAGTTTTATAAGCTCTTTCCGTCTCGTAGGGTACATCTTGCGTCGAAACAAGGTCGTTCAACTCTTGCAAGATCATTTTTTTGACTTCATCCATAGAAATTTTCATTTTTTAGGCTCCAAAATCCCTTTTTCTACTGATAAATAGTTTGCAAAACCAGTTTGGTTAGGCATTATAGAAAAATAACTATTTACTTTTAACCAAAACACACTAGTCAAGTCCGAAGGCCCTCTTCGCTACTATTTATTTAGGAGTAGGAGGGCTTCATGATGTCAAAAGAAAACTTTGAAAAAGCGTGGAAAGTCTTTACTGTGATCCTTGGCGTTGTAATCGTACCATTAGCAGGCTGGGTCTGGAATACGAATGTTGCCTTGGCGCAAATTCAGAATGATTTAACAGATGCTGAAGATACAATTCTTATATTAGAAAGAAAAGTTGAAGAAGCAGAGGCGAACTCAAGAGCCATCATCTCTATTGAAAAGGATATAGAGTACATGAAAAAGGCTCTTGAAAGAATCGAAGCCTTGGTGGCGGTTCAATGACGTTCCCACTCGCTCTTATTCTGATCGTATTGCAGGCTAACGCGCCCGGAAACGCCCCTCTGATAGATCCTAAACCCAAAGACGAACCAGCACCCTCTGAACAAGTGGAAGAGTGTGAAGAGGGCGTTAAGGGCCTCATGGAAGGTGTCAAGGGATTAGAGTTTTATCTACGAGACAAGAAACACAAAAGCGCCTATTGCCCCTCCATCGAATGGGAGCAACCAACACTTGAGGAATACAAGAAGAATCCTAAATCTTATCTTCCCGAAAGTTGCAAGATTGAAGATTAGTTCTTTTTGTCGCCGGTCTTAATTACTTGCGCTAATGACCGGTTTCGTATCCTAAGAGGCCCCGGCTGCCCAAGGATAAATGGAACCTGTGCTGTACCTGTCCTGTCGTACTGAACTGACAGGTTATCTTGGGAAAAAGTATTTATTGTAAAATCATCTGATATAAGACCGCTCGCTGATCCTTGGTTAAACGTGGGAGGACCGGATGGAGTTGGCGCAGCATCAGAATACATTTCGATAACAGCAACTGCTGTTCCGGCTTCAATTGTGTACTGGGCAGAAGCAGCTACTGTAAGTTCTAAATAACTTCCAGATGTAACATTCGGGAAGACATACATAGCTGTGGTCTCACCAGGGTCGTCAGCAGTGTCCTGGCCAGAATTTGCTTGAGTTATTAAGTTGCCGTCTTCGCGAAAAGTGGGAAATATAGTTAGATCCGCACTGGCAAAGACATAATTTGTTGCAAGCATGAGGTAACTACCATCTCTTGTCACATTAAACCTTCCGGTATCGCTGTCGAATATTATACCGTTGGAAGAAGATACAACAGAATAGCCGTTGCCCGAATAAATACTAGAACTAAGAACATTGTAGTAAGCAAAAGCATTGAGCGAATCAGAATCTGTATTAACATGAACAAAAGAGTAGTGACTATCAGAGGGTATGCTCATCAAACTCATAGAAGAACTTGCGTTGGTCCGATGGTTTGATGTAGAAGTCCCTTCCACTGAAATTCTAACGAAGTCGTCAGCAGAATAGTTTTCTAATGCTATAGTAGTCCCTTCTGTTGGATCATCATTTCGAGACTTTCTAAGAGGAGTAGTCCATTGGCTGCTTGCATTTTTATAATATCTTATATCTAAAGTCGGATTTAAAACAGTTCCTTCAAGATATTGCGTTGTAAGAAATAGTGCTGGGCCTCCAACACTTGTCTGGATGCCACCCTTTGCTTCAACCAAACTCATATTACCATTGAAACTAGATGATAGTGTTGAAGATGAGCCAGGAGCGGAACCAGTAAAAAACGGAAAGACTTCGGTAGCATCCGAAGTTAGTGCGTTATCCCCTATGAGAGATAGGGTTCCAAAATCACTATAGAGCCTCTGGACTTGAATAGAAGTTCCTTGGACAGAGTAGATATCCTCGGCACCTGCGTCTGTTTCTTCAAGGAATGCTTCAACATAACTGCCAGAACTAATATTTAAAACTTTGTGACTTGTTCTTTCCTGCCTTCCGTAAGTGCTATACACATTGTAACTGACGGAATATACTTCTGCTCCATCAACTTTAATTGTTGTCTTAACGTTGGGGTTGTTGCCGCTCGTACTGCCATCAATAATCGGGGCAAAAAGAATTAAATAGTTACCGTCTTCTCCAACTGTAATCCTGCCATTAGAGGAATCATAAGTACAGTTATTGACACTAGAGGAAGCATTGAAAGAACTATACTTCGTTTGATCAAACGGATTAAAGCTTATAGATGTTGTAGCCGAGTTCCCATTTACAAATACGTTTGCATAAGTTGCAGTTGCCATTTATTCTCTATCCCTTTAAGAAGGCTCTCCAGTTATTAAATAGTCGCTTCTCAGATATGTTGTTCTTACCAGATGCCATTTCAACAGTCTTGATAAAGGCGTTTGCCGCAGCCTGTCTCAAATAATCTTCATCATCTGCTTCTTCGATTAGTCCACGGAAAAGATATACTCTTGCTTCATTATCACTTTCATCTATTGAAAAAGAGACTTTAACATCAAAAGTGTTTTCGTCATCATCAATTCCTTTTGGAACAATCAAAGAATCTAAGAAATACTTTGCTGCTTCTTCGTCAACGTAATCTTTTGGTGCTCGTAATATTTCTTTTCTAAGTTCAATTTTAAAGTCTCTGCTTTCAATGACTTTTTTAATTATGTTAGGAGCAGTATTGTTGGTGGGAACATCGTATATTGTTGTTGTTGCGTTAACCTCATAGAACTCTGGGTATTCCCCCTCGACGGACAAATCCCATTCAAGTGCATCATAGCTTCCATTTTCTGTTTCGGTAGCAAGATTAAAGAAAGCGGCCCCAGCCAAAAAGCCTTCTCTTTTAAGAGCCAAGGTAACTACTGACTTTATTGCGAGGATTGAACTGCCATACCCTTCTTCACGTTCCATCTTGCGCAATAGATTTGAAAAATCATAAGGATCATAGTAAGCGCCTTCAGAATCATAAGCATCGAAAAGTTTTTTAGTATCGACTTTAAATATTATATAGATCTTACCTTCATGATTTTCCGCGCTTACCCAATCGTCCCTTAGAATGTCAAATTTTTCTCCATACCCTGATAAATCATCGACAAGTCCAGCCCGCATTAGATCTTGATTATTCGGTAGATCATCCCAGTCCTCGGTATCCCAACTAAAAGTTAAATATATTGCAGGATAAATAGCGCCATCTTCATAGTTCAAATCACGCACTTCAAAATACTCAAAATTTGGAGACTCAACAAGAGCTTCTACAAATTCATCTCGTCTTCTATCAATCGGCAAGTAATCCAAGTTATCTTCCGTCTTTGCATTTTGTCTTGGATGGCTCATTACGACTAAGCCCGTAAGATCAGTTATAAGTTGTTTGATAGTGTTATCTTCGTAAGAGCCACCAAACTTTACAATTCTTGAACTCAAGATAGAAGAGCCTGCTTTTGGAATTTTAGCAATAACTTCTTGTTGCGATTGCTTGGCCCAAGCAACAACATTTTCTCTGAATTGAGGGATCCTTGGCATACCATATATTCTTATTTCTGGTACAGCCACCTCGACACCTCCAATGGTTGGATTTCCCGCGTCTGAAACTTGGGCATCCATTGCTTCCTTGTCCGTATTGTAATAACGAATCTGTCTTAGCCGAAGTCTATTTATTGGAACTACGCCATCAATGTCTCTTTCGTCGTCCAAAAAGATTTCTTCTTCTTGGAATAGATCACTCTCTTCTAGTTGGTCAAGAGACATATTAAAAGCCTCTTCTATATCTTCTATCCTAACAGCATAAGCAAGAGCACCGTGACCGTGGGCCTCTGCGATAGCACATTTATAATATTCGCCCCCCGCCGCCTCAATAGCATCTCTTGATGGAGGGGAATGGCAAGACTGGATCTCATCAAAGTCTGACATCCTTAACACGTCAACAGGATGGCGCGTGACAATAATAGTAAAAACATCAGTTGTTCGATCTCCACCTTTTTTCAAAATATCTGCTTTTGATTGCCAAGTTTTAGCAAGTTGCCCCAGTTCTTTTATGAATAACTTTATAAGTTCTGCATAAGAAGATGTTTCATCTCCAAGAACTTCTCGTATTCTTGCCTCAGAGGAGAAATCAGAACCAAGAATTTTTCGAGATTTATCAGAAACTGGGTGCAGTTCGTATTTACCTTCGTCACCCAATTCGTCAAAAATCTTATCCTTTTCACGAGCAAGTTTTATTAAACTTGTAAAAAACTTACCTACTTTTACTTTTTTTATCTTTGTTTTATGTGCTCTTGGATTTTGCAATGCAGCCCAAAGTTCCTCAGAAGTTGGAGGCATCGTCAAAGCAACAATACCAGTTTCATAATCTATTTCCAAACCACTGCTGTCTTTCATTCTGGAAAAGAATCTCATAAACTTTCCAACATCTGTTTTTTCGTCAGGGGTTGACAAAGGAATGATAAGCCTATTCTTTCCGCCAAATAGATCATTGAATGCTAAGACGTCGCCATCCATCTTGTCAAGAACACCTTGAATGGCTTTTGCCTCGTCCTCGGTGATTTCTCTAAGAAGACCGTTTTTTACAACTCTTGATTCGTGTCTTCCCTCGGACAAGAAAGTATTCCAGTTTTGAAAAATATCTTTTGTTTTCATTTTCTATTCACCAAGCCATTTAACGTAATTAGGTTTGAGGAGACTGTTGTTTCAAAAAGAAATGGAATAAAAGCATGGATTAAACAACAGAGAGACAAATACAGAAGAGTCCAACTAATCTTCAAAGCGTTCAATAGATGCTCTGTATAAGTTTCGTTTATATCAGTCAGGTGTTTCATTTTTTTCTTGCCACTCCTTTGATACCTTATCTTCCTTGATCGGACCACCAGCAGCCCAAGTAAAACAAGTTCTGGCACTATGACATTTAAAGTGATGCATCCAACAATATCCTAGATAACCCTCCTCATCCTCAATGGGTTCGGAAGTTGGGCCGGGCATACAATCTAGCATTCTTGGAGAAATATCAAAGGCAACACAGTTAGAACACTTTGATTTCTTTGCAACTTCTGGCTTTGTATTCCAATGCTCTGCTGCTCTCTGCCAATATTCTTCGTCGGAAAGATTAAGAGGACCATACTGTATATGTTCTGCTTTGATGGCGGCGTTACGATTTTTAGTATTTAATTCAAGATCTTGTGTGGAGGCAGGGCAAGCAAGTTCCTTTGCTTCCATAATAAATCTCTTCCAGTTTTCCATTATAAGTTTCATTCTTTCCTTCTCCTCGCTTTAAAGTATTCCTGAATGTCAAATGGCCTCAACCCTCTGTTCGAAGCGAGAAAGAATGGACCTTTTACCCCTTTCTCTAAAGCGTCTCGAAAGTAATCCTCTGCTGTGATTGAGCCTCCGACCATTACAGTCCAAAAACCAACAATCTTTGAGTTTGCCACAAGCACTTCTTCTATTTTATCTGTCTTGACATCACCGCCATCAAGCACAACAGAGTTTTTGATATTGTTCAGTTCTTCTGGCGTAAACTCTTCCTTTTTTTGCAACTTCTTCATAACTCTCAACTTTGTGGGTGAGGGCTCGTCATGGACCCTTGTGATACCCGCACGTTTTGGCAGTCCAGAGGCAGCATACTTTTGCTTAACTTGGCTGTGAGCGGTTCTTAGAGTTTGAGAAGCAAGGTCTGTCCTAGAAGCAAAAACAACATGACCTTTTAGAATAAGGCCATAACCAGTTCCGGGGCCTCCTTTTACAAATCCGTGACAAGACATAACGTCTTTTATTTTCGCATCCCGCATATCAAGGTAAGACTCCTTTGCATCTTCCGCACTTGGGAAATCCAAAGCATCATCAAAAAGAGGGTGAGCGGCAGCAGGATAGTTTAGGTTATGAACAAGTTTAACTTCGTTTTGGAAGAAAGACTGATCAGCATACTTTTGGAAAAGACGAAGAAGTTCTTTTTCTATTTCTATCTCATCTTTGGTCTGTGCATAGTAAGCACGGCGAGAGTTTGGGTGAGATAGCGGAAACTCATAAGACTGTCTCTTAGCCCAATCTGGGATCTCATCACTTGGGATATCTTGCGGTACAGGCTCTTTCCAATATTCTCCCTCTGGGTTTAAAGAGTAATCTGGAATTTCACCATAGGTTGCCTGTAGATCATTCCACTTTTGCAGAAGAACTTCAAACTCGTCAATGAAGCCTTGGTTTCTTGCTTCTTTAATAAGATACTTTCGCCAGTTTTCAAGTATGAGTTTCATTTATTTTTCTCCACCTCTATAAGTAGTCTCCCAGAGCCCTTTATGACACGATGGTAAACGTATGCAGGTATGCTATATGTGGAGCCCTCTTTCAGCAAGACCGGGAGTTGGTCATCTAACTGCAACTTCCAGCCGTTTGATTCAAGAACCCTTATTACTCTGTCTTCTCTATCTTGATGCCAGATAAGTTTTTCGGAATCTACATTTTCCCTAAACTCTCGGAGAAATAGTTTATCTCCGATCTTCTTTTCAGAGAAGGGAAAGTCCATTATTGTTGCTCGAACCAGTTGACAGACACGTCTCCGTCAACATTGTTACCTTTAATCGCGATGAGCATTTCCTGCCCACCAGCAAACAAGAATTCTAGTGAATCGAGGTTTTCTGTATTACTGTTTCCGCTTGTTAGAACAATTTCATAAAAAGGAGAAAT